>Ga0114931_10000900_pt1 | contig 37250 bp, 41 predicted proteins | sample 2SBtaG_FD_89579 | JGI IMG/M metagenome (GOLD analysis project Ga0114931, IMG submission 89579) | Deep subsurface microbial communities from Kolumbo volcano to uncover new lineages of life (NeLLi) - 2SBTROV14_V59a metaG | ecosystem: Environmental > Aquatic > Marine > Volcanic | place: Kolumbo... | reverse complement strand
GTTTTTGTTTGGTAATTTTCAAGGGGAGTCTGAAGATGAGTAACGATACTGCTGATTACTATACCAAAAAAGATGCAATTTACGGAGCAGGGATATTTGTTGGATCGTTGATTTTAATGTATCAGGTGACCTTAATATTCAACAAATTGAGAACAGGAGAATGGGATTTGACCTCAATTTATTCAAGTCTTACTCCAGAAGCCATGACATTTTTTGGAATATTCTTTCTCTCTCCAATTTTCTTCATGGCGCTCTATTACTTCGGTAATGCTGTGTACGATGGATTTCTCTTCATGATTTCCCTTACAATTGGATCAAAGGATTAGGTTCTAGTAACCATTTCACGAATAAAAGCAAGTATCTCCAAATTCCCTTCAATTTTTCTCCCTATATCTCCCAATAGATTTTCTGACAGATCTAGTTGCTGTAGTTTTTTGTTATTGTTGAAGAGATCTTGTGGGATTTCTTCAAGATAATTCCCTGAGAGATTAAGTATCTCCAACTGCTCAAGATTCTTGAATGTATCTTCTTGAAGTCTCATAAGGGATGCGTTGGATAGATTAAGCTCAATGATCCCTCGAGGAAATGAGCCTCTGTTTATTCCTTTCAGCTTATTCCCCTCTAATCCCAGCTCAAGAAGATGGGGGGATGAATCCAAATCAGGTATCTCTGATATTGAATTTCTACCAAGATGGAGGTAGTGAAGACTAGGTAATCGGGTGAATAATTGCTCTATCTTATTGTCTCTTAAATCTAGTAATTCGAGGGATTCACAACTCAATTCGACTTCTACTAGTTTGTTGGAATTCACCCTGAGTTGCTTTAGATGCTTAAATTCCTCTACTTGAACTGGTAATTCACTAAGATCGCATTCTGATAAATCCAAACTCGTTATCTTCCCCCCTGATATATGTGTATAATGAGATTCAAGAACTCTTTCAGATAGGTTATTGTCTTCCAGAAACTTGCTCAATCTATCATATGCCTCTATATCCAGATCAATTTTCTCAAGAAACTCTGATAAATCAAATTCATTATCGAAGTTCTGATTCCAAGATTTTGGGAGATTATTCCCTCTCAGATCAATTAATTCTAGCTCATTGTGATGAAATACACCCTTCTCTATACTATGTAGACGATTCTTTGATAGGTCTAACCTTCTCAAACCGAGTAGGTGGTCAAGGAATCCAGAAGGTAGAAAGGTCAACTCATTTCCACGTAAGTTCAATTCTTCAATATATGGTGACTGCTCAAATACAGCTCCACTGACGTCTTGAATACCCAATTCAGATAAATCGATCTTAACTAACTTCTTCTCCCTAAATATGGTTCCCTTCCTTCCCATCACCATCTCCAATTTATCCTCCAAACCTAATATTTTCAGAATATCTACTATCTGCCCTCTTAGCACTGCACTGTCGTCAAGTCGTTGTATGAGATTTTGAATTGCCTCAGTCCCGTTGTAATATCCACTTTCTGGAAGGGGATTGTCCATCAGCCAAAGTTCCTTCAGATTGATCAGAGGTTTGAAACAGTTGCCATCTACATGTTGAATTTTATTCCCGTTCAAGAGGAGGAATTCTAGATGGCTGAGTTCATCAAATATACTGTTCCCAATCGAATTAATTTGATTCTCGTTTAGGAAGAGATGAGTTAATTTTGGCATATTGTGAAATGCATCTATCAAGGATTCATTTGTCAGTAAGTTCTCTTGCAACCTGAGTATTTTGAGATTAGCAGGATTGATGCTTGGAATTGCTTCCAGTTTATTCTGATCTAGGTAGAGTTCTTGGATCGGAAGGGAACTCAATTGTCTGTCAAGCTCTTTTAGATTATTATCTCCAAGATTCAGTGACTCTAAATGGTTCAAATTATCAAATGTACCTTCTTTTATTTCATTCAATTGACAGCTTCTAAGATTCAGGTACCTTAGATTCTTCATATCACTTAATGCATTGACTGGGAGATTGTGCAGAGGATTCTCGAATAGGTTTAATTCTTCCAACATCAGCAACTTGCTGAAATTTGGGAGCGCTCCAATTGAATTTCCTGAGAGATTCAGAACTCTCAACTTCTGAGTACGGGTGAATAGTTCTCTTGGTAGGGAGGTGAGTTTATTGTTCGAGAGATTCAGCTCAGTTAAATTGATTTGAGAATAGAAGCTGTCTTTTGGGATAGAGCCAATTTGGTTATCGGAGAGATCCAAGTATTCCAAGTACTCGAAACCCTTGAGAAGATCTTTTGGAAAATTGCTTATTGTCAAACCTGAGAGATCTAGCAAAATGAGCTTACCATCTCTGACTAAATTTCTTTCGCGACTGAATACTTCGTCCTTGAATTTTGAAGCTCCTAATTGATTCAGTAGCAATTCTATCTCAAGATTATCCACAGTATGATATTCATCTCATTAATTTGGATATTCCGATTATGTCTCGCTCTGACAAAAGGTACATATTTCCAAGTATAATATACAATCTGTGAATCTATTCGAGAAGCATCTCAAGAAGAAACGAGATGAAAAGAAAAAACCTAAGCAACCTTCTCCTCTTGATGTGAAAAAACTCGATGATGATTCAGACCTTTCTTTCTTCCAAACTCAATCCATCAATAAAATTGATGAAGAAGAAGAAATTCCAGCAACGGTTACTTCGGAGACCTCTCCCCTTCCAGAGATTCATAATGCACTCGAACTCTTGGAAAGAGAGTCTTCTCCACTCAGTACAGGACTGCCAGTGATTGATAAACTGCTAAGAGGAGGTCTCGAACCAAGAAGCATCACTGAAGTGTATGGAACTTTTGCTTCTGGGAAGACTCAATTCTGCTTTCAATGTGCCTCACAAGTTCTCAAATTAGGGAAAAAGGTGATGTTTATTGATACTGAAGGTACATTCAGACCCAACCGTATTTTGAACTTCCTGCCTGGAATGCAGAACGATATTTTACGCAATATCCTCACATATGAGGCACGAACTTCAGAGCAGCAGATAAAGATTATTCCCATGATACGAAAGAAGCTGCAAAAAGGTGAACTTGCATTGGTCATTATTGATTCCCTTACTGCGCTCTTCAGAGTAGAATACAACGGAGAAGAGAATCTGGCAAGAAGGCAACAGATGATTAACCGTCATTTACGAGATATCCTGTCACTTGCCATCGAATTCGATATTCCAATCTTGGTAACCAATCAAGTTACGGGGACTTTAGAGAAGGGAGAATGGAAGAATATTGCAGTAGGAGGAAATATCGTTGCACACGGTACTACTCATAGGTTAGAATTCATGAGAGATTCTGGAAACTTAAAAATTGTAACCGTGAGAGATTCTCCTAATCTTCCAGTTGACACTGCAAAATTTAGAATAACATCAGAAGGATTAGTGTAATAACCAATACATTCAATAAACTCTTAATCTAAGCAGGAATTGAGAAATGACTCCAGAAGAGAAACACCACATAATCCAGAAGGCTCTCGACACCTTCGGGCTTGATCATCAGATAGATAAGATGATCGAGGAACTTGGTGAGCTCCTTCAGGCAACAATCAAACTACGACAAGCTACACACAGTGGTCGTATCTCAACCGATGATTCAATTACAAGTAAATTCTTCGAGAATTTTATTGAGGAATTAGCAGATGTTGACGTCCTTCGTGATCAAATAGTCTATGCATTCGACATGGAGTCCGAGAAATCACTATTCTATGAGATTAAAAGACAGAAATTTACTAGACTCCTCAAGAGAATGAGTCAGTCAACCCTTGAAGACCATGAGTTGTTTTCAAATTAAGAAAATGCCAATTTCACTATTATCTCTCTAATTTATCTCATAAATCCAGAGAACAACATCTCCATCTTGGGGATAGAATAGATCTACTCCAATATTGGATCTCTCTCCATTAACGTAGAAGATCCAGAAGTAATTGCTGAGATTCTGATTTGAGATGACTCCGTCGATTCCGGTAAGTAGATGTCCTAATCCCGGGTAATTCTCATAGGTGAGATTAAGATGACTAAGCATCAGATCGAACAAACTCTCCTCATTGATGTCAATGGTCTTTGTCTCGTTGCTTCTCAACCCAGCAAAATCGACAGATAGTGTGAATGATCCGAGTGAGGGGTCTGGTTCCACGGTATTTTGGTAGAAATATAAGCCAGATGCCAAAATTCCTACGGTTAAGATGATCAGAATGGGCATTAGAAATTTTTTCATTTGTTCTCACTTCCAAGTAGAAGATTCGAGTAATCCTTCTCCAATGGGGTTCGAATGCTAGCAATGATTTTGGGTAGAAGAGAGAAGAGAAGTGCATTGCTCACGACATGGATAAATGTAAATGGAATTCCAAAAATGAATGAGGAGATTAAGAGGGGAATGAATCCTCCTGTTAATCCAACAGTAAAGGGCACTGAGAAAAGGAGAATAATATCCCAGATGAGAGTAACGAAAGCTCCCACTGTGGCAAATTCAATGGGAGAATTTATACCAATTCTCCAAGAAAGTCTTCCCGCTAAAAGGATAAATGTCCATCCCAGAATTTTGAACGGGAACGCATAACCGCTGAAACCAAAGGTGATTGTGGCGACAATCTCCCATGTGAGGACAATTGCCATCATCAACTCAGAAGCAAATCTGAATCTATAGAGATAGCCTGCCATGAAAATTGACAAAGTAATTATCTCGACTGAAGGAATTCCTAGTAAGATTGCTGAAATGGCTATAGTTACCGCTGATATCTGTATGGTAAGCGAGATAGAACTAACCTTTTGGTTCTCCTTCTCAAAATTCCTTATCTCATACAACTTGGAATTCTCCTAATTCTCAGTATCACCGAGTATTTATAATAATATAGGTTAGTTGACCTATAACTAAATCTGTACTTGAGATCGAGGATCTTACACTTAGATTCTCAAAATGTAAAAGGAATATTCTTGATCGAATCTCACTCCAAGTAAGGCGAGGTGAGGTGATCCTTCTTACTGGAGAGAATGGTTCTGGAAAAACTACACTGCTCAAGTCGATTCTTAGACTTCATGGAAAGGGAACTTTCGAAAAGCAGGATGGTGTGATCCGCACAAGTCGAAGGTTAGTAGGGTATCTCGGTCAGAGACCACAGACTCAGATTCTTACTTTCAAGGTAGAGGAAGAATTGGTCACCCCCCTTTCATTTGCTACTGTACCAAGAGAGCAAAGGAGAGAGGTAATTCGGTATTTGAGCTCTAAGTATGGGATAGGTGGTTTACTACATTCAGATCCCCATCGATTGTCTAGTGGTCAGCTACAATTGATACTCTCTCTTGTCAATCAGTCATCCGATGCAGAATTGTTGCTCTTAGATGAACCCTTTGCACTCCTTGATGAAATAAATAGAGATCTCCTCATTTCCGGACTTCTTGAGATGAAGAAGCGTGGGATAGGGATCGTTCTTGTCAGCCACAATCTTACAAATCTCGATTCTCTTGTAGATTGTAGTTACAGGCTTGAATCTGGGGAAATTACTGAATATAGTCCTGATTTTCCAAGACCAAGATTTACCATGCAATTGAAAGAAGTATCCGACGTCCATCATTTTCATCAGATCTCAATGGGGTACACATCCAGCTTACTCTCCTTCGAAGATTTACAAATTCCTAAATCAGGAGTTTTACTCGTCACTGGTCCCAATGGATCGGGAAAAACATTGTTCCTTCTCTCACTGTCTGGTATCATCAAACCAATTCAGGGTGCTATCACCTCATCATTTTCCAGAGAATCTTACCTCCTCCTTCAGGATACTCATCTCATGTATTGGCGCCCTACTTTATTGAAAGAATGGATGGCAGGGACAGATTTACCTTATCCCTCCGATTTGGGTATTCCCTCCGAAAGGTCACCACTTATTCTCTCACCCGGAGAACTGAAGCAGTTTGGTGTAGAACTAGCCTTCTCTTCAGGAAAGGCAATCATTGTATTAGATGAGCCAAATTACTCCTTGGATTCCTCAGGTAAGAGACGTCTCATCTCCCTGATTAAAAAATATACTAACGAGAAGTTGATTGTCATAAGTAGCAATGATTTAAGTTTTATACAATTCCTAGCTTCAGACAATCTCATCACCTCAGAAATGAATCTCAGCAACTACCGGAGGAATGTAGATGAGTAGTCCCCTGGATTCGCGCGTGTTGGAGAGTACTTGGGTATCTTCTCTCAACCCCCTAACAAAGATGCTAATGGGGATTGTTCTTACAACATTGTTGATCATAGAAACTGATATTGGCATAGCGTTACTAGAGTTGTCAGTAGTCATAATCCTCACAATTACGATATTTGGATTAAGGTGGTTCTTGTCATCTCTCCGATCGCTATGGATGATTATTCTTCTGGCTCCCCTCTCTGTTTTCATCTTCTCATTCACAATAGATCTTACAGGTAGATTGAATCTCAGCCTACTTGTGCTTATTAAGCTGGTAGGAATTCTCTTCTCTTTCAGCCCGATGAGTAGAACAGTTACCCCCAATGAATTATTCGCATCCCTCATCGCTCTAAAATTTCCTCCAACATTGTCGTGGATTGTGGTCTCAACATACAGACAGGCTACTTTCCTCATCGAGGAGCTTCGTCTCAGTTTCATGCTCCTGACTAGGAACATTCCAACAAGTAGAATCAAGAGACTAAGATATCTTACTTCTTCTGCATCAAATCTCCTTATAATTGCCTACGGAAGGGCAATCATACGAAGCAAAGATTATGCAGATACACTTATGGTCAGGGGATGGCAGGGAGCTCACAAAGATATACCACTTGATACAATAGGTGCAGGTGGTAAGGATGTAGTAGTTGTTTTTCTGCTTCTTCTCTATTTAGGAATAATGTTCGTACCCTATTGAACAAGATTATTAATGAAGATACTCTCATTTGTTTTGTGCTTTCCCTCGATGACTACGAGATCAGTTTCAAGAACTATGACGGCAATGAACCTAATTTTGCTGACTTTAGTGAGTACTATGCTGATTTACATGCCTTCTATCTTCAGAAAGGTGTAGATGATGTTAACTCTAAGGTTATCTCATACTTCTTTGAAGGAATGAAGGAACTAGTTGATGGTGATGTACTATTCTGGGATCGCAATTATATTGACTCTCAGATGAGGTATGCAGAGGGGAAAAAGTTCATCCAAAGGTTTGAGAGAAGTAGGGGTATTGAGGCTAAACTGGACATGCTTGCTGATCGTATCCTACAACGTGTAGAAGGATTGATCGATCTCTCACAAGCTTTGCAATTCACAGAGTCAAAATCACGTGAGAAATTACTCTCAAGTGCTCTAGAACACTTCAATGCTGAAACGAAGATTGCAACCGAGATGGGAGATACTATTTCTGCAATTGTTGCATATGCAAGAGCATTGAAAGTTGAATCGATTTACTGGAAAGATAAAAGTGATAACAGTCGTAAATAAGACACCTTTGAAGCAAAGAACCTTATCATGAAATCTAGGCTAAAGATAAAACAGGCAGCATTTTTGGACAGCAAGAATCTGCGTGATGCAGAGATCATAGAGAACTCTCTGGATGATCTCACTAAGGAGAGAATTCTTGTCAATGCTGAGAATCTCGGAAATAAAGCAATTATAGCATCAGAGGAAGGTGATTTTGATTCAGCAAAGAATTTTTATCAACAAGCTATTCTCTTCTATACTAGAGCTTCCCAAATTGCTGCAGACTCCGCAACACGAAGATTTCTTCTCTCAATGAGGACTGTACTTGAAGCATCTGTTCTTGAGTCGGAGGGGAATAAAGCCTTCAAAGTGCTTGATGATTTGGCCAGTGCTACAGTGTACTTTACTGATGCTGCAATTGAGATTGACAAAGCTATTGCTCTAATTGGTGCATACGGAAATAAGGTACTTACCAAGACCTTCTTTTCCCAGAAATTATACTACGAAGGTATGAGCAAATTAGCCACAGGAGTACAACTTTATGATAATGAGCAGTACAACGAAGCAATAGAAATTTATGAGGATGCTCGAGACTCATTTCTCCAAGCTATTGAGGAAGCAAATGAGGCTGAGAATGTCACCATTATTGACCTTGGCAATAGAGCATTGAATGACATTGAGAATTACATTAATATGAGCAAAACCCTCCAATAATTTGCAAGAGCTTCATTTTATTGAGAAAACTGTAATATACTTCAATTCATGATAATTGAAATAAGGATGGATTTCAGTGCTAATATTGACTTCAATGCTGATGAGCTCGCAGACTTCCTAGAGGAACTTGTACAGAATCTCAAACAGTCTCGTACCCTTGAATTACCTCTTGGATTCACTCATGCCTCTATGAATGTTGGAGAGGCAAAAATAAAATCAAAGGTAGAAATAAAAGAGGAAGGTGGTCTAAACAATCTACGTATCAATTTTGAGTGGCAGGAGATTACCTCAGTCGAGCCAGAAAAAGTAGTTGAAGTTGGCGCAACTTCAGCAAATATCGTGAATTCCTCTTCAGAAGAGACATTCATCGAAGAAACCTCTGAGGTCGTTTTAGAGCCTCTAATCTCAACTGCTCCTTTGACATCGGATAAGAAACTCAAAAAGCGGATGATTTTGAATACTACGACCTTCAGTACTGATGTGGGTTCATACATCTCTACAGATGTTGCAGAACAATCAAGTCAATGGGAACTTATCATCGATCGAGACGCTCAACCTGCTAATCTCAAATGGAATCAGGAGACTGAGATGTTTGAAGGCATTCCAAAGATCCCTGCGAGGACACATATCAAATCAATCCATGAAGAAAAACCTGAGAAGAAATCTCGTTCCTATATCACGACAATCGAGGGTACTGAAATTGCTGACAAAAATGTCCCAATGCCAACTCCCTCAACAATGAAAGCAAAGGCATCTGCTCCGCCTATGGCTTCTGCTTCAAAAACCCAGAAATCTACTCCTCCCCGTTCCAGGCCCAAATCTTCTGCACCAGTTGCGACAATTGATCGTGAACCTGTGGCCAAAGCACCACAACCTCGAGGTAGAATCAAATCCAAACAAGCTCCAGAAAATAATGTAACTAATGAGTGGCACGAACCCGATCGTGCTGATATCTCGACCGGTGATGATTGGGTAAAACCAAGTGAGATCCTTAAGAAGAAAAAACAAGAACCTATTACTCCTTCTAAACCGGAAAATACTATATCACCTCCAAAGAATCCAAACATTATTGAGGAACCTACTGGTTTCAAGCCCTCTGATATAGCTAAACTTACAGGAACAAATGATATTCCTGCACCTGTTACAGAGGAAAGAGGTCGCCCTGATCCTCAGGGTGAGAAGAAGAAGAAGAAGAAGAAAAAATCTGGATGGGCTGAATGGTAATTTTTTACAAAGTACATTGACTATATCAAAGGTATAATATTTGTTGGAAAACTGGAAGCAGTATGGCGGAAGAAAGCTACACTTTCAAAGTCTGTATGGTTGTAGAATCAGGTGTAGGTAAGACGAGTATTCGTCGTTCTTTCATGGGGATGAGCTTCAAGAAGGATCACAAGTCTACAATTGGTGGTGACTTCTCCGTGAAGAAGTTAGATTTGCCAGATGGACATTTTATGTTCTCAATTTGGGAAGTTGATCCAAATAACAATTTCAAGAAGTTCCGAAGACAGTATCTTCGAAATTCCTATGCTGCAATAATAGTCTTTGATGTTATGAGGTATGGGAAGAACCTAGAATCAATGATTGAGATGATCCATGAAATAGATCTTCACACAACTAATGCATATGGAAAGATTCCCCTCTTCATTATAGGCAATAAGATAGATCTGATTGAAGATACAAGACCTATTCACACTTATCTCCAAAAAGAAATTCTTCCTCTGGAGGAATTCCAGGATAGAAGAGTCAACATTATCTATACCTCATGCAAAACTGGAGAAAATATTAATGAGATGTTCTACCTCATGAAAGTATCAATTATGGATTTTGTAGGTGAAGTTCAGGTGACTGTAGACGAGTTAATTACAAAAAATAAGTTAGATATTCTCGAGACTGAGAGAGAATTGGAGAATATTCATGAAATCAGTGAGTACTTCTCTGTCGAAAAATTCAATATTGTGAAGGTCATGATTCTACGGAATAAGTATTCAGAGAAACTTGTTGCTTGTGCATTTACTGGAGGTAGTCGAGTGGATCGTCGAACACTCGTAGATTTAGATGAGGGAGGAACTAAAGCTTGGGTATACGTACCGAATGATGATCTTGAAAGAGTATGTGGCTATCCAGCTGGTGGTTTATCACCAGTTGGACTTGGTGAAAATATCAAACACATTTTCGTGGATCCAAGAGTACTCAAGAAGGATTTTGTAATCTTTCCACTCGGTACCAATAGAAAATTTGGGCAATCAAAACCAGAATTACTCCTCTCTGATGTAAGAGCTGAAGAACGAGTAATTTCTATGGGTTAGTTTTTGAGGTGAATCTCATCTTTCTGCAATAAGCAATAATTCAGTTTACGACTTTGTAACCTATCTGCTCTATTGCTTTGATTACCTGCTCTTTATGCTCTGCAACAGGTTCCGATACCTCGAGTTCACCTGTTCCAGCAGCGTGATCTATTTTGATATCATTGGTAAAATCAAATTTCGATAATCTTTTTGTAATTGCATTAGAGCAAGAGTTGCATGTCATTCCTTCGATCTTGAGATCTAATTTCATATCTTATTATATGTCAGAAATTGATATAAGTTTTTGCTTTGAGTTAAAGGAATTCCTGTTCAATCAAGACTATCTTCCATCTAGGTATGAATCTCCTTCGATCCTTGGATAGCTTATTCTTGTCCTTGAATGTGACTCCTACTTCGTCAAGCTGGAAGATCTCGCAGTCAGAGAGTTTTTCAACTTTGTTTCCATGTTCATAGTAGATTGTGAAGTCGCCCTTGTGAGAGCCTCTAAGATTTGTCAGATGATCTGTCATACACTAGAAGAAGATTCGATGTATATAAACACTAAAAGACAGAGCTCGGATATTTGCGTCGGATGATAATTACTAAGAAAACCAAATTTAACAGGGAGAGAATGGGATAATTCGATTTTCTTTGGTTGCTGAAAGATGAGCTAGCAGACGATATGTGCAGGGTCTCTGTTGTTGTGGAAACTTCCGTGAGATTGAGATTAGAGACCAAAAAATACTGAATGACATCAGTCACAATTGCGATTGAATCCATACTTATTGCATCTATAGTGTCGTGGGTAGTGTGCCACTCGTTATAGCCCTCAAAATCGATTATGTCTACTGCTTGAATACCACCATTCAGGAAGGGTTTGTGATCATCAATAAGATACACACCTTTCTCAGGAATAAATGTGTCCTCGTATCCGAGGGTTGCTGCATCGCTCCAAATCTCTTCTTTCAACCAATCTGTGCTAAAACCTTCATACTTCAGTTTTAGATTTGGATTCCCAATCATATCAAGAAGAATAAAGTACCCTAAACTATCCTTCTCTTCCTGAGACATGTTATCCACGAAGTAGGTTGAACCGATTATCCAATCCCATCCATCCATTCCATATCCACCCCCATCGTTTCCTTGATCTTCAGCATCTATTAGTACAAACTCTATTTCTGAGGAATTATATCTGGAAAGCAATATACTAAGCTCAAGAATTGCCGCTACTCCGGAAGCACCGTCATTTGCTCCAGGTACTGGGGAATTTGGATCCTCCTGAGTCGCTCTAGCTCTTGTGTCGTAATGGGCGCCAATAAGGTACTTGGGATTTTCAATTCCTTTTGATTTTATCAGGATATTAGTCGAGGTCACATTTTTGTATTCAAATTCCTGAGAATTTACTTCCCACGTATTGCTACCACTGTAGAGGTTTTCTATCCACTTTCTAAAATTTCTTGATCCTTCAGATCCGGGTATTCTGGGACCGAAATCTAACTGATCCTTGACAAATTGCTCAATTCTTTCTGTAGATACCTTTGAGGTATTCCGCAACGAATTTGTGGTTGCAGCATTGACTGGAACAATTAACAAAATAAGAAAAATAGTGAGAATTCTCACAATTGAATAATGCTTAGGTGTTTAATAAATTCTCGGAATTAGAAGCCACCCATACCACCCATGCCATCCATACCTGGTGGCATACCTGGAGGCATACCTCCGGGCATCTGACCGCTACCACCAAGGTCCTTGGCAGAGACAATATCATCAATTCTCAGGAGAATTATTGCAGCCTCGGCAGCAGATGAAATTGCTTGGTACTTAACTCTTGAAGGTTCCATAATTCCAGCTTTTTTCATGTCAGCTATTCCCTTAGTATGACTAACACCAAATGTGGTTTTACCCTCTGCGAATTTTTTATTCATCTTCCCTTCAATCTCAATTGGATCTAGACCCGCATTTTGAGCAAGTGTCCTGGGAATAACTCGGAGTCCATCGGCGAAAGCTTTGACTGCAAGTTGTATCTTTGATTCCTGCTTCTCTGCGAATGAGTTCAAGTGCCTTGCAAGATCATGCTCAATTGCTCCACCACCTGCTACAATACTCTTGTCTTCGACAATATTTCTCACGACGCAAAGTGCATCGTGGATAGATCTCTCATACTCATCAAGAACAAAATCTGTACCTCCTCTGATAAGAAGAGTGACAATCTTAGAATTTGGCACTCCAGTGATGAAAAGCATTTCATCACCTGCAATGAGTCTCTGCTTAACAAGTTTAGCAGTTCCGAGATATTCTTTTTCAATATCATCAAGATTTGAGACTATAGTCGCATCTGTGGAAGTTGTAAGACGCTCAATATCGCTCTTCTTTACCCTTCTAATAGCCATTATCCCTGCCTGAGCAAGAAGTGCTTGGATCTTATCGTCTATTCCCTTCTGGCAGAGAACGACGTTACCACCACTCTTGATGATTTTGTTTGCCATATCTATGAGCATCTGCTCCTCTCTAGCTTTGAAAGCTTGAACTTCCTCAGGAGTACTGATAGAAACCTTAGCATCAAACTCAGTCTTTGTCAGTTCGAGTCCAGTGTTAATTATTAGCAATTTGGCATCATTGATAGTTGTAGGCATATCAGAGTGCACAACTTCTTTATCTAAGATGAGACCTTCAAAGAGTTGAGTATTGTTAAGAGACTCTCCTGCCTTCTTGACAATTACAACATCATCAATATCTGCAATTGTCTTCCCATTCACCTCTTTCTTCACTGAAAGGATTGAATCAACGACCAACTTTGAGAGTTTATTCTCCTCCACACTTACAACCTTGGAAGACATAGAAGTCTTCGAGATGTTTGTGAGGATGGTCTTGTCGTCCTCAGATATATCAGTTGCAATCTCATTGATAAGTTCTAATGCCTTCTCTCTTGCTAACCTGTATCCCTCGACGATAATTGAGGGATGGATATTCTGATCGAGTAAATCTTCTGCTTTCTTGAGCAGTTCTCCAGCTAAAACGACAACACTTGTTGTGCCATCACCTACTTCTGAATCCTGTGTTTTAGCAAGATCTACGACGAATTTTGCTCCAGGATGCTGAACGTCAATCTCCTTTAAGATAGTTGCACCATCATTTGTGATTATGACATCACCAAAGGAGTCAACAAGCATCTTGTCCATTCCTTTTGGACCAAGAGCAGACTTCACGGCTTCCGAAATTACTTTAGCTGCTTGAATATTGTTCCGCAGAGCATCTCGACCACGAGTTCTCTGGGTACCTTCTTTCAATATGATAACTGGTTGTCCTGTTAGACTCATATCTACCACTTAATGATTAGCAAATTCTGCTAATCCGATGAATCAAGATGGTGATTAGGTATTTTAAAACTAAAGTTAGAGTTCTAATTTCTCGTAGTATATTTGCACTTCTGATCATTTGCTGAATATATTGGGCAAGTAAATAGATAATACTGCTACAATGACAAAAAGTATTCCAACCAAGAAGATCAATATTCTGCTAGTCCGTGATGCCCTGTCTGATTGTCTTTTTGAAGATCCAGCCTTTTGGGGGAGTTTGTAGAGAAGGAAGATGATTGAACATGCTAAATTAATTGAGAGAATGTTGAGACTGAGAAGTAAAGAGGATTCTATTACATTTACCGTGTGACCGGCTGCTAAATAGAGTCCAATAGTTGCGGCTGGTGGTGCAAGTGACGCTGCAATAGCAACTCCCACAATCGAGATATTGGATCCCTTAGCTATGATCAAACCAGCAGCAATACCAGAAACAAGGGAGAAGATAATCACAGTGTCATTTAAAACTGTTCTGGCTATCATCTCTTCAGATATTGGGATTCCACCTACCCTACCTATATTTTCAGAGATACCTACAATGAATCCGACCAGAATTGTTATCCCAATTCCTAACACTTCTGCTATTAATCCCCTCTTGAGAAAACCTCTTCCTGGTGTAATACTGCCCAGTGAGGTCAAAGCTATAGGTCCCATAAGTGGTGCTACTATCATGGAACCAATAATGATAACGATATTGTTGTCAACTAATCCAAATGCAGCGAGGATTGAGGAGAGAATAACCAGTGAGATATAGTTGCTATTGACAACAGAGGATTCTTCAAGAACTGAGAGGATCTCTTCAATATTTGCTCCACTGGATGGTGGAATTCTATCCTCTTTATGCTGGCTACTGATAAATGTGCTAATTGGGACAATCGTAATATCTCCATATACATCTCCGATACCTCTTATCTTCAGCTCATGGAGGAGCGAATTCGATTTATCATTTTCTACTCGGAGAATATAGAGTATCATTTCGTCATCACTCACTAATTTCTGCCGAGTGAGTAAGAACTCCTCAAACAATTCTTCGAGAATTGCTTCTTTCCTACTCGGGACATAGATTTTGAATTCTTTCACAAGATCACGTTTCCGATATACTACGACATATACTTCTGTGTGAATTTATAGTTTTGCCTAACTCAAAAGACTTGTCAATTTAGACTTTTATGATCTCATTTTGAAGTACTATAGATTCATGCATGATATTTCTGATCAAATTGTGCGATATTTGCGTCTTCTACATATATTACTTATAGTCTCACAATCGCTTTTGGTTGGTTCAATCCATGGTGAAAGATATCAAGATTCACTTTGAGACTATAGAGAAGGCAAATAATTTGTTTCCTAGTGGTGATCCGTACAGTGAAACAACCTTCGAGAGTATTACGGAAAGACTGAATCGAAGCTGGTTGACAAAACAGTACTTCTCTATAGGTCAGAAAGCTTTGGTTCTCCCTACGTGGATACACGAGCAATTGGTACCTGATGGTAGTAATGTTAATAGCTTTGCTACTTCTCCTGGTCTGGTCAATTCAAGTGGTAGGAATTACTACCTTCTTGGTCATCCCAATTCCATCCACGAACCGGTAGTAGACAGCAGAGGTGGTATTATCCCGAATCCCAAGAGTTACACTATCCTCTTTGGTATTCTTATGGAGGGATCACCAGTGTATACTTCCGAGACTGGTGATGTAAACGTCTCCATTCATGAGAATGGCTTTCCTATCGTCAATGTTGACTGGGAGGTTGATGGAGATCGATTGATCTATGAGTGTATTTCTGGTGTTGATGACGACGGAAATGAAAGTCTAGCAGTAAATGTTTTGCGTGGCTTTCAAACTCATAGTCTCCTAATAGCAATAATTCCATTCGATCAGGACGGGATTACTGAACTACCTCAGATACTTTTCGACTCGAAGGCAATGAAAATCTCTCTCGGAAAACATCCAGAGATCACGCTTAGCGTGTCACCTCTCAAATCTCTGGTTCTTCCTGCCAAACTTGGTAGTGCTGGTAAGAGGATTATCCACAATATAGAAAGTGTGGAAGATAGTTGTGAATGTCATGCTGCATCATGGGCTGGTGTGTTTCCAGTCAGATCAACCCCCCGTCTTCTTATCCCATTAGAAGGTGAAGATCCAGAAGAACCAGATTCGGATGATCTCGAGTATGACTGGGAAGAGGAACTGCAGAATTGTCCAACGATTACGACACCAAATTCTGATCTGAATTCTCTCTTCACAAATAGTGTTGTCGTTCTAAGATCTCTTTCTGACATCCCAATCAATGAGATTACTGTTGGACCAAGCATCCAAGAGACAATGTGGCTCCCTGCCCTAGCTTTTCAAACAAGGGCACTAGACAGATTGGGTTATGGAATAAAGATTGTCCGACCCGTCTTGGAGCATATTCTTAGTCGTATGACGGAGGAAGGTCTTGAAGAAATTGATTCTCAATGGGATGGATATGGTTCATTGGTTCTTGCATCGATGAATCACTTCAGACATCACATGGCAACAAGTTGGATAGGAGAGCAGTTGAATAATATTAAAAAGATTATTGATTTACTTCAGAGATTGATTAAGGTAGAGGCAAAGAAGAACCCTGGTGGTGCAACACTGTTGCCAAGAGGGAATCCTCCACTTTACAATCCTGAATTTTGGAAGCTAGGAAAATACTACTTACACAACTTCTATGTTCTCTACTGCCTGCAAATTAGTGCCTCACTCTCAAATATCGCTGGGAGAAAAGGAGAGGTAGAGAAATTGATGAATGATTACGACAGTTTCAAGAATCTCCTCTCCGAAATTATTATCGAACATGCCTCGAAATACTCATTCTTACCAGCTGGCCCGAATCAGCAGGAGAGTGCTTTGATGTTCTTCAATCTCTTCGCATTCTATCCTCTGAGAATTTTTAATCCGAATTTCACTCCACTGACAAGGACTCTGGATAGATTATTAGACGAGTACATGAAAGATGGAGGATTCCTTGTATACCATCCGTGGAATTCATTTGGAAGTGTCATGACTCTTCAGATGGCTCAAATTCTGAGATTTGTTGAGAACTTCGATCTAATTCCCCAGATTCTTAACTTCATGGTCAGTAATCGCACCAATTCACAAGGATGGGCGGAAGGCATTCTCAACCGACCTAATTCTGGAACTACTGGAGATTCTCCAAACGGACTTGTAGCTGCTGAATGGATCAATCTTATCCTTGATCTCTTCGCAGATGACAGTGGAGATCAAGGTGTAATTCTCTTGAAAGGTATGCCTCAAGACTGGATTGATGGGGGAGCATCATGTAAGAATCTCTCTATACGTGGAAACGGGAAACTGAGTTATTCGGTCAAGGGAACTAGGAAGTCAATTAGTATAGAGTATCAATATGACGGAGAATTGGAGCTCTTTGTCTATCTTCCACATGACATTAGTAAAATCGAAGGTGGAAGTAATTTCCAAGCAAACTTGTACAAACTGGATAGTCAAAACGGAAACGCAAAGTTTCTCATAAATTAAATATTTAGTCTCATGAAATCATCCTCAAAGGAATGAATATCCATAGTGTTTTATTCTAGTAAAATAGTTATAATACTGTGATTGGATGGAAAAATCTACCAGAGCATGTTTCTATTCATATTTCACCTCATGATATTGACATGCTTGTAGATAGATTCAATATGCTAGGATTCTATCCACCCCGTTTCCAAATCCCAAAATGGCATGTTGTCTTCGCGAAGATAATCACAACTAAATTCAACAACTTGGATGCAGAGCTCCATGTCAGGATTTTTTCGAATGGAAAATTAGAAGCAGAATTTGAACCTCCACGAATTAAAAAATGGTTGGATCACATTTGCCGAAGATCTTACTCGGCTCATGAATATCTAATTGAAATGCTGGAGGAAATGGGTATTGAATACATTGTAGATGAACATTCGCGGTCTCTCTACAATGAGGTATTTCCGAAGAAGTTTCCATTTGTCTTCTCGGAATTTTATCATTTTATTACTGGAGCTATTCTTCTTCGAATATTTCGACCACTCATAAGAATTGTTAGATCAAGTCCTCTTCCACCTGCTCCACTTTTTCCTCTTGAAATTTGATCAAATATAACTCCTGAATAATTGTGACTTAGTTGTGAATTTATATACTCATGATCTAATTTAAAATCACAATAACCTTGATTTTACTTCGGTTATTTTCAATGAGTATTTATTCATTCTACTACTAATTTATAAGTTTACATTGATTGCTATATTAATAGCTATCTACTGGTGCGATTAGATAGGCATTGCAAGATTTATATAAGCTTCTCAAGAGCGGAGACTTACACGAAAACGAGGAATGTACTATGATTGAAATTAATATTGAAAGCAGTGAAGAAGAAAGAATTCACAGAATTACGAAAGCACTCTCTACTCCAACCCGCTATAGAATCCTCACTATCCTCTCCAAAGATGAGATGGATATTTCACAATTGGCACAGGCCTTACAACTCACTGAAGCAAATATTAGTGCTCAGGTTAAACATCTTGAGAAAGCAGATCTCTTGGACTGTAGATACAAACCTGGTGAACATGGCGTTCGCAAGATTTGTCGGACTAAAGTCTCTACTATTACTATTTCATTGGCTGATCAAGATTCCAAAGTTAATGCTATTGTACTAGACTAGTCGTCCACACCGATGAGAGTCATCGTATTCCTGATCTTCTGGATTGTTCTGAACTGACCAATCACTCGCTTTTTCAGATCGTTCACATCTTTTGAAGTCATTTTAGTAATAATGTCATAGTTTCCATAGACCAAGTATGCCTCTTCTACTCCATCAATTGCTTTGATCTGATCTAGGACATCCATCTCGACACCTACGTCCGTAATAATTAATACGTATGCTGTTGCTATTTTTATCACCCTGTAAGTAGTTTCCTACTACTATGTAAATAAGGTTCTAATCTTTAAAAACTATACCCTGAGCAGGAGAGATTGTCGCAAAATTATCCGCATATCTTTGTCAATCAGCTCAACTCTCTGAGATAAGTAAAGAGTATATTGTGACAACAAGTATAATCACCATACCTATAAATACTTGAATTGTGGGAATTACTCCAAGAATTATGTCTATCAAAAGAGCAAATATTGGTTCGAATGTGAAGATCAGGGCGACTTTGGGGCCCTTCACATGATTCTTTTGAGCAAATGTTTGCGCCCACATTGCGAAGCTAGATGCTAGAAGGGAGGTTATTATAACTGTTTCCCAGACGATTGGTGGATAACTTCCAGATAAGGGATTCCAGGAGGTTCCTCGGACAATTGAAAGCACATACGATTCTGCAGAGACTGTGAACAATTGAACTACAAGTAATGGGAGGATAGCCACTCTAACCGCATCATCTGTTATTATAATGTGATAGGCTATGGCCATTGCAGTAAGTATGATAATTGCATCACCAAATTGCACGGTTAAATTCGAGAAATCTAGAGTCATCAAGCCCAAGCCAAGAAAAGCCACTGCTGCTAGTATTATATCAACACGTTTCACTCCTTTGGAGTAGGGTGGAAGCCCAGAAAAGACTGGAACGAAGAGAACATTGAGTCCTGTAATAAACGCAGCTTTTGCTGGAGTTGTAAGAGAGAGACCTATGGTCTGAAATATGAAGGACAAGAAGAGGATAGTGCCTAGGACGAATCCATATTTGAGTACCGCTGGATTGGCTAGCTCTCTAACCTGCTGCCAATCTGAGAAAAGAAGTACAAGAAAGAGAAAGATACTAGCAAGAAGAAATCGTACAGAAAGAAATCCTTCAATGGGTACAATAGAGACAGTCTCTTTCACTAATACAAATGTAGAACCCCAGAAAAATGTTGCAAACACCAAAAAAGTTATGCTTAGATAGTAGGTTTTCTTTTGATTTAATTCCATCATCTCTCAACTCACTCTGTACTTATTTGACACTCCTAAATGTCAATGATATAATGGGCAGTCCACCCACCATTCTCTTTTTTGACATAGAATTCATGGAGTGTAATTGCCTTAATATCGTTTCCAATACTGTGACGCTCTCGATCAAAGATTGTCCCTGTAAATTCTAACTCTGCACGATAGTCCTTGACCGCAACAGTGACATCTTTCACAAAGAAAAGCTCTGCATCCTTAAGGTAGACCATCTCATCGAGAATTTTATACAGAAGTGTGTCCAAAGTTGTTGCCTCGAAAACTATCTTCCTTCTCTGGTCATTCTCAAGACCATCGAGGTCTGTCATCAAATTGGCAATTGATAGCACTGCATCTGTAAGCAGTTGCTCGATATTGTCCGCTTTAACCTGAATTCCGATGTCAGCAATGGCTTCATCTTCCAGATATTCCCAAGGCATCTACTTTACAAGTTTGTCGTATCTTGAAAACCTTTACTTAGCGATTCAGGATATATTCAAATGATCTCCCCTCTCTTTTCCGAGTGACAACTCCATCGGATTGCAATCTATCGAGTGGTCTTCTAATTGAATTTTCTGATGTTCCTAGTTTCTCTGCGATTTGCTTTCGGGTGAGTGCACCACTCATTCTTTGAAATACGGTAAGTACCGGTTCAACTGACGTGCGTGTAAGTGATGGTAGATTATCCAAATATCCCTTACTTAAGGTAGGGATCTCACTTGATGAATCCTTGCCATCTGTATGAACAGATTGGGTCACCTGTCGTAACTGATCACCTCTAGAAAGTTCTCTCCTCAGAGCCTCAAACTTCTCATTCATCTCCTCCTCGATTTCTTCCCTAAATCTCATGAGTGATCCTTCAATGTCGATGACAGTCTCTTGACCTGAGAGAAAATGTGAATCTAGTTCTTTGGTTATGAGTTTATTGAAATACGCAGTTCTGGTCATTCCTAAATCAACTGCGCGATCATTCAATCTCTCCCAAAGATCGCTGTCTACCCAGAAGTTAATTTGCCTGCCTTGTCGAGACATATTCCTGATATGTATAGTATTGTATATAAATTTATATATCTCGTTTTCTATGTAGGTCTATAATATTATGTACAAATTTAGATAGAGCTTTAATTGTCTATGTTTATACATAATTGTACATAATTGTTAATTGGGAAGATGGTTTCACCTCTTCTAGATGTAATTTCATAATTTAATGCTTATACGGAGTAACTAAATTACAGTGGATGAGATTCTACATAGCTAATGACTTCATCGACCTTCTCTGGGGAGAGACCGATGTCAATCCTGTCAAAGACCTCTACCAGACCTTTGCGATCGATATACTTCTGAATTTCTGGATCATCCATAACTGCTTCCCGAAAATTCTCTGCACCAACATGCTTTCTGAGAAGTTCATGACCTGCTTGTCTTCCTACCTTGTCGATAAGCAAGAGGAGAATTTGCTCGGATTTAGAAGCAGAAGCCCTACTGAGATTTCGATTGATATTCTCGATATTGACCTCCAGATTGGCAAGCAAGGATATCGCTTGGAGCATCATATAATGTAGGATGACGACACTTGATGGAATACTCAGCCGTTCAACAGCAGAATTAGTGAGGTCCCGTTCATGTTCGAGTGCTATATTCTCAAATGACACAGAAATATTCGCCCTGAGCATACGTGCCAATCCATTCAGTCGTTCTGATTTGTGGGGATTGCGTTTGTGGGGCATGGCAGAGCTACCTACTTGTTTACTACTTCTTGGTTCAAAGAGTTCACCGATCTCACTCCTCTGCAGATGACGAATCTCCTTGGATATTCGCTCAATGACCGCGGATACCTGCGTGAGTCCAAACATAAATTCAGAATGTACCAATCTTGTGATAACTTGTGTCGAAATTATTACTGGTTTTAATTCAAGTTTATCTAGTACCATCCTCTCGATATCCAATCGGTGGGAGCTCGCATAGTTTCCGACTGCACCACTGAATTTCGATAACTCAGTAGGTGCGTGTGCTAAGTTCTCCAAAGCATGGTGCGTCTCAAAAAGGAAATTGGCAAATTTGAAACCTACTGTTGTGGGTACCGCGAATTGACCATGTGTCCTTCCAAGGATGGGTTGATCCCTGTACTTCCTAGCAAGATTCTTCAGAACCTCAAGTAATTCACTTCCGGTATCCAGGAGAACTCTTTTGGCTTCAGTCATTTGAAGGGCCAAGACAGTATCCTGTATGTCCATTGAAGTAGCAGTATTGTGAATGAACTCTCCTGCTTCACCCGCCTGTTCAGCGAGTGCTTTCACCATCGCCATCAGATCGTGATGGATCTCTCTTTCTATCTCGAAAACTCTCTCGGAAGTAACTTTACTTGATGCTTCCCTGATAGCGTTAGCAGTTCCTTGAGGGATCATACCAAGTTCTTCTTGAACCTCTGCGAGAACTGACTCAATTTTCATCTGAATCTTGAGCTTGTTTTCTACGGAGAAGATTTTGCTAATTGGTGTGTTATATCTCTGAAAACCGTCGGACCACACAAGTCGTTCTATTCAGATTCATTCTAAAGGTAATCGTTAATGACTGCCGGAATCATGTGATCATCGAATTTTCTCTCAAATGGGTCGCGGGCAGTCAATCTGTCTTTACCTGTACTAAATAAATCTCCTTCGAAGCAATTATAATCCCAGATTTCCCATTTAGTCTGACTGCTTACGTCATGGTACTCATTGAGGAGATCCGATGAAGATGAGATTCCAAGCAGTCATTAAGATTGAAAAACGAACTAAGACAAGGGATAAGAAAGGTGGATATTCTCTTGATATAATGAAGTTCGAGAACTTGGCCCTCACTGGTTGGAGTTACGAAAAAGGAGACAAGAAAATTCCTGTCGAAGAGCTGAATCTTCCAGTTCCTGTACTTTCAAGAAATCCAGTATCACACACATTTGTGTACAAGGATATCGATTCTTGGAAAGAGAGACTCCACCACCACACAAAAAAAGCAGTTGAAATGGCTGGGATAAAAGACGAGGATATTCAAGCATATTTTGGTGTTCACAATGGTGTCTACAAACACCCTGAAGGAGCAAGTCCTGAGGTTATGAGTGTTTATCCTGGACATGGAGGTTTTGGGTTCGACTTCTCTTTGGGATGTGCCTCAGTCATTCTTGGCGCACAACTTGCTGGGCTTCATATGAGTGCAGATGAAGTGCAAAATGTGATTTTGGGATCGGTTCAACTCACAACACAATACACAAATTCCTGTACAGATGGGAACTGCCTTTTTGCAGATTCTATTGGCGCTATGACATTCTCACGTGCTAATTCTGGTCATATGATTAGGTACACGGAGCTCTCGACGAATCCCGAGTTCAAAGATATGTTCACCCTAAATAAGAATGCTATCTACCAACTGAAGAGTGGAGGAAAGGGTAGAAGCCTCTCAGAATACATGATTAAGACCTTTTCGAATCACATGAGAAAAGCGTGTCTTGCCATGAAGATCTTTCCCAAGGACATAGACTTTGTCGCAATCAGTTGTTCGACATACGCTGCATCCAAAATGGTTCTAGACAAACTCAATATCCCTCTGGAAAAAAGTGGTATCGAGTGCCTAACCAATGTTCCTCATATGGGTACCAATGATCTCATCTACCAAATTGAGTATGGAATAGAGAAGGGACTTATCAAAAGGGGCTCCAAGATACTCGTAAGTGGAACCAGTTTGGGATTCTCAATGGCTACAATGGGAATCGAGTGGTAGTCATCAAATTTTTAATCTACAGTTAGATCTAGGATACTCATATGGCAATGAGTTTAAAATAGAGAACATCTAAAATACAATACGGGTGATACTATCACGACAAAAAAGAGGCTGGAGAATCTAATATTTAATATAAACTTATTGAAATCAATAGGGGAACCTTTGACCTTACAGATAGAGCTCAGGGATATAAGTGGAGTGGAACACTATCTCGCAGCTGAATTCAATGACTCAAGGCAACTCGGCTTTTTTTCTAACAATCTTATTATCATTCAGCATTCAAATGAAGTCACTGACTACTCAAAAATTCTCAATTCCTTGATAGACATAATTGCAGATATAGATTCAATAGACTGTGTCACAGCTTTAATCTCTGTAGATATTGGTGATAATCAGACAATCGAAACATCTGTGCAGATAGACGACTCGAATAATCCTCCACACATCCTCGCCACCGCTGATAGCTCCCTCTACTTCCAAATAGCAAATACAATCCAGCTTAGGTGGAATATCGGTAAGCAAATGACCTCCTCAAGATAATTATCAGATTATCCATTATTTCTCGAAGATTTTAAAATCTCAGTCGTTTAGAAAACTATAGTGCCAGATGAACTTGTCACATGCAGCAATTGTCTCAAAAAGGTGAAAGCTACTGAGACTTTATGCCCAGAGTGCGGTATGGGTCTTGAACCCTTAAAAAATGATCTTCTCGATTTTTCTGATCTAGGAGAAGAGGAGGAAGGTGGAGATGTATCTTTAGATCCTGATGATCTCCTGAATTTTGATTCACTCGACGATGAAGACATAGACCTCGATGAAAGTGATCTGAATGCTCCAGCAATCCCCTCAATGGACTCATCGCCAGCAATTCCCTCAATGGATTCATCTCCAGCAATTCCCTCAATGGACTCATCTCAGGTAGATGAGCCAAAATTGCCATCCTTTGGTGAATCTCCAGATGTGCCAACATTTGGGGAAACAACAACGGACACATTTACAATTCCCAGTTTTGACAGTGAAATAATCAGCCAGAAAGAACCAGAGGTGGAGGAGAAACAGGAATTAACTGGTATGGTTGATCTCCATAATTTACCAATTCACTCCTTGATCTGGCTGTTTGGTAGTCAGTACCTGTACTGGTTCTTTGTCTTCTTCATTATAAATGTAGCATCATTTAAGGTATTAGAACCCACTCTCCTCATAGAGAATCTCATTCCAACTATGATCAAACCCGCTGTCTCTCCTTTGGGTGAGCAAATCTACAAGTTCAATACAATTCAGCTCTCTCCAGTTCTTTTCATCTTCGGTTGGTTGTCCTACCTACCTATGGGTTGGTTCTTTAAGTTTAAGCTTGAGCAGTACAACGTCCACCATAAGTGGTATCATGTCTTCACATTCCTAGTAGGTTTCCTCCTTTTTTCAGTGGTTCCAGCGATTGCTATCCCTTCCTTTACCGGATCTATTATTTCTAACCTCTACTTCCTCCTCATTCCAATTGAGATTGTGGTAACCTTTTTCACCCTAGGTATTGGTACATTTTATCTAGGATACTCATTCCTCTATCAGTCAATCTACTCATACACTCCAATGTCAAAACTAACTCTGCAAAACTCGGAATAAAACCTACTTTCTCTATGCTTAAAATTTGAAACTCTTATATACAACAAGGTCTTAAGAAATTTAAGGACGGGAAATTCTATGGGACTCGCTGAGGACATTGAGAAAGAATTGAAAAGTTTTGCAGATAATACAGAGGGGATACTTGGTTCTAGTGTCATTCTCTCCGCCCAAGCACTCATGATTGCTGAGCAGTCATCTGCATTTGAATCATCAGTTATAGAAGGGACATCTGCTCGGATTATTGAAATGAGCAACAATGTCCTACAAGCCATGTTGCAGAAATCTGATTATGAGTTACAAGCGATTACTATCCAAGAGAAGGATCATTATATCTATGTCAGACCTGTAAATGAGAAATATTATGTTGTTGTCATAACTAATACTAAAGAGGCTTCTGGACTTCGTGAATTAAATGTAAAGACTTTAATCCAACACCTGAAAAAAGTGCTACCCTAAATCCAATGTTTTTCTCAATTCTATAGGAGCGTACAGCGAAGCCTTTTAGTGTCTTATTTGTGCATCAAATTATGACTTACATCGAGTCAGCATTCTCCGATTTCACGAGACATGTTCTCACCAGTGGGATCAGAACTCTCTTTACTAAGAAGTATCTAGCATTCACCCTGTCGGGACTTATAATAGTAGGGATGAACTCATTTGTCATTATCTTAGGTGCAGATTCGAGCTACGCTACTCCTGAAAATATCAAGCTCTTTCTGTCTCTTGAGGTGGCTATTAGTCTCTCCTTCTTTTTTGCAGGTCTACTATTAGGGCGACTGAATCTATTGGTTCAAGTTCTTGCAATAGCTAGTCTCTCAGCACTATTCACTGTCCTCTTCTATCAGGGTATTATTGTGCAGAACTATTTACAATATCTCACTGCATTCCTGTTCCTCTTTTGGATTGTCGTAGGAACAGTATCACAATTTTCATTCTTCAGAGACTTCCTTGGAAATCCTGTATTTGGTGGGATACTCTTCCTTGGGAAGCATAAAGATGATGGGAAAGTCCTCTTTGGAGGCGTAGTTTTCCTTATTACTTTCCTCAACATTGTATTTGGGGTAATGCTCTTTAATCTCGGACTTAGTGATAATTCACTTGTAAATCTAATCCTTGGTGCTATTATTGTAATCGCAGGTATCGTGAATATCATCCCTACTCTTGGAATCCAGAGGAAAGGAGATGTCTTCTTTACGACACTCACTTGGTTTTATGTAATTGGAACCGTTAGGGGATTGTACCTCGTCTTTCAGCTAATGTCTGGTGGTGCGAGTAATCCTCAGGGAGGACTCCTTGATCTCATCATGACTCTCTTCATGATAATTTTCGCTGTTCATAAGGCTGCGAGTACAACCAAGGATTACATGAATGATGTGGATGGCAGTGAGGATGAGGACGACAAGAAGAAACCGAATAGAGTAGTAGAATTTTTCTCACCAAACGGGATATTTCTCATGATCTTGGGATCTGCAATTGGATATCATGCAACAACAATGGAATTCAGGTTACAATCGAACAATATTCTAGCAGATTTCTCAATTCAGAAAGAACTCCCATGGTCACTGATTTCCCATGAGGTAACAGTGGTGACCTATGTCATAATCTACATGATATTCATTGTCCTTTTCTTCTTCTCTCCGCGATACCGAAGATTCGCAAATCCAGAAATTATGAGAATTGAGTGGTTACCACCATATGAGGACATGAAGTTGCTTATTGTCTCAATTGTCAGAGGAGAAGTTGACTATAAGTTGGATGCTTTAAAGCTCGGTGCAAATATTATCAAGGATAAACTTGGAGGTATGTTTGGGAGAAAATCCGATAAAGGTGTAGAAGGACATCTCAAAAATGCACTGGGGAATCTTCTTGATAAGTCAAAGAAAGGAAAAGATTGACCTCGAAATTACTGGAAATAGCTGTATAATTGCTGATTTTTATCTAGAAGTTGATCGATAGTTAGGGGTACTTAAATCTTTCTAAAGTTAGTTTATATATCAATGCATGAAAACTTATTACGAATATGCTGTCATTCAAGGCTTATGTTAACAAAAAGGGATCAAATGAGGATCCATTAGAGAAATTTATTCTCGATATCCAAAGTTCATTCTCCACAAAAGATCTCAAAGTCGAAATCATGGATTTTAATGATAGATCTGTCAGAGAAGAATTAGAAGAGGCAAATGTTGAAAACGTACCTTCTCTACTGATCAACAATAAGGTACGTATTTCTGGAAAACTCAATGAGTACTTCTTGTTCGCAGTCATCGGACAACTCCTTACTGATGATGCCAATGAAACAAAACTTCAGAAGTTTACTGTTGATGATGAAGATAGAACCACCAAATTAAGATTTGCGTCTTCACTTCTTTACTATCATTCTCAGATGCGACCAGATACCCAATCTTTCCTCCTTCTTATCCGAGAGAATCCAGATATCATTGACATAAAGAAGCTGAAGAAGGCAGCTGAAAATGGTACTACTGTCTACATTCTCACAAATTTCAAAGTGGGTAAGAAAGGCTCTTCAGTCGCCGCACTAGGTGAGCATGAGAATATACTCCTCGGTCATATTGAGAGAGACAATATGCACATGACCATTTCAATCACCATCAGGAAGAACAGACCTTTCTTTGGTTCATTTGTGCGTGCGAAATATGTTGATGATATTTGGAAAGGGCAATGGAGTGCCATTCTTCACGATACTGTTAATGAGCTGAAGAAATTCTATCTACCACTCTTCCAGACAGCTACTCCAGTACATTTGGATGGAAGTCTGCACGATCCTCCAGAGACAAATAGAGTTATAGCCAAGGTTAAAGATTCATTAGAGTACATCAAAAAGCTCTTCTGAATTTCATTTACTGATATTTCCGTATCCATCACATCCCTTTCCCACATCATCGTCTCTCCTCATACAAGTAGAGTTCTTTGTCACCCAACCAAAACACAATCCAGAACTCTCTGCATTTCCATCGTACAATTCACATTCGGACTTGTACTCTTTTTTATCTCCTTGAACTGAGGGTAGCGGTATGCTCATATTCAAATCAACAATAATTCTTGGAATTAATTAAACTTGTGGGTGCAACATGAATTACCTTCTTATTCGCTAAGTGTAATCATTTGCTTTCTCATCTCTATGAGGATATTGACAAGTGCAGAGGTACGTTTGTTCGCTGTGAGAAGTTCAATGATCCTTTCCTCTAACACTGAATTTTGAGCTATAAGTTTCCTCATAATCTCCTGATTCAAATCTACTGGTAATGACTCTCGATCCTTTGTTATCTGCCCTATGACTTTTTTAGGAGTCGCCTTTACCCTCTTTTCAAGCTCCTTAACTTTAGCCTTTAACTCTGCATTCACTCTATCGAGTGCCTCCTTCTCCTCGTAGACACGAGCAAATTTATTCTCGATCTCAAGATTTGGATGCATTGCAGTCATTTCAGAACTGTCTATTACTCGCCTCTGATCAAAATTCTCTTTCTGAAGCATTGTAAGTTTCTTTCCAACTTCCATCTGTTCGAGTTCAAGGGATTTAATCTTCCACTTTAACTTCTCATTTAGATCCCTAAGTGATTTTATTTCTAACTTCAGTTGATTGTTGATTGTACTCAATTCGTCAAGACTCCCTTCTAAAACCGTATTCTGATTCTGTATTGCAGACATATCCTGATTCTTCTCTTCTACAATCTTCTTTGTTTCTTTATGTCTGTTCTGCTCATCTATCAATTCAATTGCAAAACTATGAATAACATCCTTCACTTGGTCAGGAAGAAGTTCCCATAATTCTCTGGCAGCTTTATCAAGAGAAGTATGTGAAGGGCGTAAATTAGTTTCATCTACTACAGGTAACTTGCCTGAGAATACTCTCTGGTATGGGGTTGAGCTCACAATACAAGAATGGTGTACAGATATAAAAAAAATTCGAGTAGGTCACTGGAATGTAGTAAAGAAGAAGTTTAATTCTTTAATGAATGACTCTCATTTATGCATTTCTACACTATTGAGAGCAAGGATCCATTGGCAGTGAAGGAATTTCTACTTTCGCAGGAGGGAGATATCAGCTTCTTTGATCTTCGAATGATAATTTGTCAGCTACAGATTGATTCTGCGATAGATAGAGTAGAACGAGCAGAAGGGCATTATCTATCAAATGGATTTGGGATAGAACTCTTACTCGAGTTATCAGGTTATCCCCAAATTAGCAAGGCGATCAATCTTTTACAAATTACGAAAAGTACACAATCAATTGGTATCGTCTCCAGGGAAGAATTCAATTATGGAGAGACAGGAACAATTTCAAACGGTCTCTCAATAAAACCAGCTAATAACTTGCATGAATTATACAACCTTACTTCAAGAAAATTATGTGATAAAGTAATTGCAAGAGCTGCATCGATGAGATCTTAACTACTTGATATTGACAAATTTATTTCGATTTGACCACCAGAGACCAAACTTGTCAAAGATTGACAATTGATCTTTCTGGTAGAGCATAAAGGTATTCTCGAAAAAGGAAACAAATTCTAGTATCTTCATCTCGAATTTTTGAACACCGTCTCTATTCTCAATGCTCATCTCATTCTTACTTACAGATCGAAGGATACCATCTAGAGGTACATCATAGTTCTCCTTCGTGTAGATAGAGATTTTCTTACCAATGGATGCATCGAGCAATTCAATCTGTTCATCGGTCTTCTCCCTCCTGAACTGGATACCCATCGGTTTGAAGTCGATTACAACATCTGACAAATTGAAACTCTCTTCTCCATTAGAGTTCTCCAAGGTAATTTGACCTTCTTTCCATCCATTCTCTACATCGAGACTCTTCAAAACTGAGAGAACCCCAGAACCATTGAGATAGAGGAAGATCTGTTTTCCTATTAAATTCTCGAAGAATGATAATTGAACTCCCCAATCAGCAAAATTCACATTATCTGTTGATTCTCCTTCTAAGACTGTAATCAGAAGTCCTTCCTTCTTATCCAGCGCATACTTCTGTGGTACTACCGTTCGCCCATCCTTCAAAATGAATCTCTCCTCTGAATATGGTTTGAGATCAAAGTCTCCAATGGGATACTCATCCCCATTGATAACTGCAGAAACAGGAGTAGAGACGGAGTTAGTAAGTTCTAATTTCTCAACAACACCTTCCACTACTTTCTCGTTAAGACTGTCATATGCTAGTACATTCTTCCCGACTAGGGAACTGTAGTACTCTTTTAATGGAGTAAATTCTGATACGTCCTGAATTGCCGTTGGTGAGTAGTCTGAGATAAATGTCGTGTCAAGTAGTTCCTTAGCATCTCCTCTCACACTGTTTATCCGCTCTATAGACTTCTTTCTCCAAAGGCCAAGAATGTTATAAGGCAGGAATGCTGCCTTGATGGGTGAGATGTCATCCCTGAGAAGTGCAGTGATTCTGTAACTTGTTCTAGGGTGAGATACAAGGATGTTTGAAAGTGCTTGGCCACGAGTAGGGCCTAAAAATTCTTGGTAGATTCTTCTCCCAGCTGCAGCAGTAAACTTCTCCCTCTCTGCCTGAGTGTACTTCTTGTTGGTCAGAAGATTCACCGAGATCCCGTAGTCAGAGGCTACACCTTGATAAAATCCCTCAAGTCTGAAAAGTGCCTTACCAAGATCCTCACCATATCCAACTTCTTTGGTGACAGCATCTGCCTGCCCCTCAAGAGCTCTGACAAAGATATAGAGGACAATAACCAATCCATAATTGAGGATGAAATACCCGAAGAGACTAATCGTTAGACCACTTGTTTTAAATGAGTAGTCAAAGTATGTTGCTGGAAGGAGAAACAGCTTCTTCACAGTGACCTCTATGATGGAGATAAAAAGAAGGATGAGAGTGTGATTCTTCGTAGCATGCGCAAGCTCATGACCGACAACTCCCCTGATGTCAGAATCTGAGAACTGATTAATATCGGAGGCAATAAATGAGATCCTTTTGTCAAATGTGGGACCATATGCAAATGCGTTGAGAATTGGTGCCTGTACAAATCCCACTTTTAGTTCCTCCTTAATATTCATCTTGTCTGCGACTTCCTTAACTTTTGCAAGAACCTCAGGATCTTCCACCTTTTTCACCCCAAAAAGGAGGTCTAGAAGCCAACCCGATATGAAATACATAAAGGTCATTGCTATGACTAGGATCTCATATATCCCGAATGAAGCGAATATAATCCTATCCGCTATTCCTTTACCAAGGAAGGATAGGTAGTACAAGTTCGGAAAATTCTGTGAGGCGACAAGTGCGTAAATTACTGCAAATAGAAAGAGATAAACCATTTGTGGAGATGATAGCCGTGAAACTAGAATGAATTGCTTCCCAAAGAAGATAAATGCTACAATGAAAAAGATATAGACTGAGACGATGAATGCAGTTGCAAATATCCTTTCATCCGTTCTTGGAGCTCCAGTGAGGTAGTTGAAGATCATCTGCGCAATTTTTCCACCAAGGATTGTGAGGTATGCAACGAGAGATGCTATCATGAGTTTACCCTAAACAGGAGCGTCTCTAAGTTCGTATACCTGATAAATCATCAAAAAGGAAATTCCTGAAAGTGCTCCCAGAAGAATATCATTAAACACTAAGGTCAGTACACCTGCTACGAGTCCAGCAGACCAAAGAAAAAGTTGTTCTACCGAGGATTTATGTTTCAGATAAACTCTGAGCTCTGAAACAAAAAGAAATAAGGAGAAAATTGTGATAAGTGCTCCCAGACCTCTAGTAGAATTTTGTGAAATCCAATCAATGACTAATTCAAACATTCCTAATACGCCACTTCAACCTTCACTATAAAACAACGTGCATTTGTATATAGCAATGAGTAAGCAGGAAAGTACGATAAAAATAAGCTTCAAATAACTTTTTGACTATTGTGATTTACACAGTATGTCTTTGACTGATAAATATAAAAACAATGAAGATTCGGTGAAATTAGTAAGGGTGAAGCTATGTCACAAGGTACCAAGATAGGCAAATATTTCATTCAACCTGATTATCTCTATTATGACCTTCATATTTGGGCAGATAGGGATTCAGACAATGAGGTGTTTATTGGATTAACAGATTATGGTCAGAAAGATCTAAAGGATATAGTTAATATAGACCTTCCCTCACCTTCACAGAGGTTTGCAAGAGCAGCTACTCTTATCTCAATTGAATCAATTTCAAAGGAATACAATCTCAAATCACCATTCTCATGCATAGTACTTGAGGTGAATGAGGCTGCAATAACCAATCCCGAACTTGTCAACACCAAACCATTCGAAACTTGGCTTGTAAGAGTCGAAGTAATAGATTTATCTCAGCTCGATAATCTAAAGGAAGGGGACGATATGATCGATATTCTTGCGGAAGAAGTGGGAGTTATTGAGGAAGCAAATGATGTGAATACTGAGGAGTACCATGAAGAAGAAGATGACCTTTACTCTAGATTGACAGGTGGAGGGGATGAAGATCCATACGACACATTCAACTATTCCGATGATTTCTATGACGAGGACTTTTGAATAAGCACTTTACAGACAATTATGAAATCTTCCTAGTGACCTGTCATACATTTGATTCCTTCTCCAATTCTTCATGTCCTCCAATGAGCTAGGTTAACGCAACCTAACGAGTTCTTCATCAAATTAATCTAAGATCCCTCTAGCCCCTGATATTATCCCGCTATTACCTTCGCTTATATTACAATTAACTACCCTTTATCTTGTGCAACTTGAAACAGTAAGTCCGTCGCCAATTATCAAGGAATGGCTCAATCACTTCAAGATTAACCACCATACAGAAGTACCTTTTTCCGATAGTAGCGCTAAACTTCAGTTCTACATTCCATCAATTGCTCTTGGTATACTTGTTCCCAACTGGAAAAAACCAATATCGGTAACTGTCCTCCATCAAGCAGTTCATGCTTATGAAAACATGAACCTCTCTGAAGTGGTAATCATCGCAGACCGCGTGAGCTTTTACGTTGAAGAAACTATGAAACGGCTGAGGTATCCGGTTAAAATCATTGACTCTTACTCTCTCTCTGAACTTCTGGTTCTATTCGAGAGGAAATCAAAATCAATTATCGCCTAAGAATGCGCATTAACCGTCAATCAAACAGCTAGATTTACATTCATATGCCGAATTATGATGATATGTATAAACTGTCGGAAGAGCAGGAAATTATCCAGAGTACGATCCGGGATATAGTAAAGGATCAGATTAAACCTCGCGCGAAGATGTATGATGAAGAAGAGAGATTCCCAACAGAAAATATCAAAGATCTACGAGAGAACGGATTTCTTCATATGACGCTCCCCGAGGAATATGGTGGAATTGGTGCCGACATTATGACTTATGCAATGACCACCGAGGAAATAGCTCGAGGTTGTGCTTCAACTGCTACCATTTTTGCAGGTAATAATTCACTTGGAATTTCTCCTATCATGATGTTTGGGACAGAAGAACAGAAAGAACGCTTCATCCCATATTTCACAAAGGATGATGGACTCGGTGCATTTGCTCTCTCAGAGCCTCATGCCGGATCAGATCCTGCTTCACTTAGTACTCGCGCCAAGCTGGAAGGTGATGAATGGGTAATTAATGGCTCAAAATTCTATATCACCAATGCAGCAGAGGCTTCAATATTCAATGTATTTGCGAGAAGCAATGAGCAACCTGGCTCAAAAGGCATCTCTATGTTTTCAGTACCAGCTGATACCCCTGGAATAACAGTGCTTCCACCTGAGAAAAAGATGGGGATTAAAGCCAGTGTAACCTCTGCAATGTCTTTTGAGGATGTGCGAATCCCGAAGGATAATCTTATCGGTCAGGAAGGTAAGGGACTGAGTATGGCTCTTAGTATTCTCGACAAGGGGAGAATTGCTGTTGCAGCACAAGCCACAGGAATCGCTCAAGCTGCTTATGATGACTCCCTAAAGTATGCTAAGGAGAGGGTTCAGTTCGGCAAGCCTATTATCAAATTCCAAGGAATTCAGATGATGATAGCTGATATGGCAACAATGATCAATGCAAGTAGACTCTTGTACCAGAATGCTGGTCTTCTTCAGATGGAGGGAAAGAGGTTCACACAAGCAGCTGCAATGGCCAAGCTTTTTGCCTCAGAGTCTGCAACTAAGGTTGCACACAAAGCAATCCAGATTCACGGCGGAGGTGGTTTCCTCAAGGATTTCGAGGTAGAGAGATATTATAGAGATGCAAGGGTCACTGAAATTTATGAAGGAACCTCAGAAGTCATGAAGATGGTAATCTCAAGAGAAGCACTAAAAATGTAAATTTAGTCTGTATCAAATCAACAATTTATAAGATTCCAACTCCACAATACTATGATGAGTGAATTGAGACAATTAGATTTGAACGATTTGAGAACTCATATGCTAATCGATGGATTTGATATGATTCTTGATCTGGAGAGAAGTAAAGGTTCACATTTTATTGATAAGAGAAATGGAAATGAGTTTCTTGATATGGCAAGTTTCTTTGCCTCTATGCCATTTGGTCTTAATCATCCATACTTTGAGGAAAGTGATGTCAAACGGAACCTCCTCCTTGCTGCTAAGAATAAAGTAGCTAATAGCGACTTCTACACCGAGCAGATGATTGAATTTGTGGATACATTTGCACGTGTGGCTGTACCGAAAGAATTCAAGCATTTGTTCTTTATCGAAGGTGGTGCTCTAGCCGTAGAAAATGCATTAAAAGCATCATTCGACTGGAAGGTTAGGAAAAACCTAGCCTCTGGTAATAGTGCGCAAGGGTCGAAGGTTATTCACTTTGAAGAGGCTTTTCATGGAAGATCTGGTTATACAATGTCCCTCACCAATACTGCTGATCCAAGGAAGTACATGTACTTCCCCAAATTTAATTGGCCACGAATTCCCTCTCCCAAAATTGTCCATCCATTAGAAAATCATCTCGAAGATGTAATCAATAAAGAGAAGAAGAGTATTGCCATGATAGAGGAGGAGATCTCGAAAAATTCTGCTGATATTGCTGCTCTGATTATTGAGCCTATTCAAGCAGAAGGTGGAGATAACCACTTCAGACCTGAATTTTTCAGAGAGCTTAGAAGGATCACTAACGAGAATGAAATTATTCTGATCTATGATGAGGTTCAATCTGGGATGGGACTGACGGGAAAAATGTGGTACTCCGAATACCTAAATGATGCCAAGCCCGATGTGTTCAGTTTCGGAAAGAAATCACAGGTTTGTGGTATAGCCGCTACAGATCGATTTGACGAAGTTGAAAATAATGTCTTTGAGGAGTCTAGCAGAATCAACTCTACTTGGGGTGGGAATATTGTAGATATGGTTCGATCAAAATACTATCTTGAAATTATGCAGAATGAGAATATCTTAGATAACGTCAATAAACAGGGAGAACACCTCATCAAGAGATTGTATGAGATACAGGATGAGGGTCTAATCTCAAATGTGAGAGGGGCTGGTCTCATGACAGCATTTGATCTTCCAGATACAGAGTCAAGGGACAAATTGCGTAAAGAAATTTTCAAAAATAAGATGATTATCCTTCCATGTGGGAAGAAATCAATAAGATTTAGACCTGCACTCAATGTCCAAGGCTCAGAAATAGATCATGCATTGGATATTTTACAGAGTTCATTGTCAGTTCTTTAAGCGATTATTGCATAATATCTCTTTCAAACTTCTACAATTATTCATAGTGACCTAATTTAAACGAATATATTTACATAATTTGTCTTTTCCATTATCTCAATTTTAGGCACCAGTCCAAAAAACATTTTTAAGAATAGCTTCTGAAAGACAATTAATGCGTGCTAAATCACCGTTGCCTCCTCAGTCATTACAGGTTCTTGAATATCTGCGGAATATGGGATCGAGGACTCAAAGAGAAATCATTGAGGAATTAGATCTACCAACCCGCACAGTCAGGTACTCAATCAGGCGATTAATCGAGAAAGATTTCATAGTTAAACAACCAAATCTCAATGACATGAGGAGCGTATATTACGCAGTAAGTCCTGATTTGACAAATTTTGATGAAATTATTGCAAAGGAATTTGCTCACGTGTAGAATTATTTTGCCTCTGCGAAACTGACTACCCATTTTTCAGATGATTTAACAGTAACCATCTTAGTCCCAAGAGAAGTCTTTATCTCTAGTCCCGCTTCAATACTACCTTTTGTCTTAGTCTTCAAGAGATTATCTCGAAGTCCGGTACCATCTGCCTTGAGTGCTGCTTCCTTTGCTGTCCACATGGTATTGATAACCTCTGCATTGTCTGCTATTATTCCAAACTGATCTTGCTCCTTCTGTGTAAAGGCCGTCTCTATGATTGATTTCTTCCTCTTGACAATTTTCTCAAGATCGATACCGAATTTTTCTTCTTCCATTGAGACTGATATGACTATACCATTGGAATGCGTCTTGCTTAGTGGATACTTGTCATCACCCCATAGAGCATAAGGACGTCCATTGTCATCACTTATGATATTGACCTGTGGTTCTCTAATATTATGACGAAGTCCGAGCGCCATCTTAGAGGAAATTATTCCAGATAACCATTCTAACCTCCTCTTCTTTACCTTGAGCTTTTCCAATCGAAGTCTCTCAGATTCAGTAAGGGTATCAGCAAGAAACTCATCTGACGCATTGTCAAAGGCATCAACTGCTAATGTTATAGCATCGATTCCAAGCATTCCAACCAGATGCTTCACCGTTGACAGATCGAGATCATGACTTGGTTTCAATCTGAACTTGTGTTTAACTGAACCAGTGTGTATCATCTTAAATTCATGCAGATCAATAACTACCTGCCCATCTTTGTCCACAGCTTGTACATGGTATATTGAATTTCCATCCTCCTCACGTAGGAATACTGCATAGATGAACTTCACAGGATTTTCGTTGTTGTACATCTTGAGATGCTTAATACCTGCTGGAAGAGACATTCTCTTGTTGATGAGCAGATCATACATTCCAGCTGTTTGGAAACACGATTCAATTACTAGTGGGTTTATCTTCGTCGAATCGTAGTCATTGTCTCTATACATTTTCCCCTCTGGTAGGTTATACTCTGTTCCAATACTCACATGACCGAGAGCAACAACATTAGAGAGAACTTGGAACTTCGGACCGTGGAAGAAAATCTTGTAGATCTTGTC
>Ga0114931_10000899_pt1 | contig 37256 bp, 41 predicted proteins | sample 2SBtaG_FD_89579 | JGI IMG/M metagenome (GOLD analysis project Ga0114931, IMG submission 89579) | Deep subsurface microbial communities from Kolumbo volcano to uncover new lineages of life (NeLLi) - 2SBTROV14_V59a metaG | ecosystem: Environmental > Aquatic > Marine > Volcanic | place: Kolumbo... | reverse complement strand
CTTCACCACCGCGTTGGATGCCAAGGGGCGGCCCGAGCGGCGCTGGGTCACCCTTGGACCGCCCCGGCAAGATGGTCGGAGGGTGATCCTCAGTGGCCTCGCCGCGGGCGAGCGGGTGCTCCTCCCTCCACCGGACTGAGCGAGATCCTGGTTACCGGCACCGGAGTCCGGCCCACCGTGTATTGCCGGGTGCCACGTTGTGATCTATTTCTCGGACAGCCGCACGGAGGCAGCCATGCATCCCTACCCCCACCGCTACGAAGTTTCCGCCAGCGCCGCCGAAACGGGGCTCGTCGCGATCTCGGCTCCGGACCTCCCCACGCTCGAAAGCGCCCCGCCTCCCGAGTTCGACGGCCCCGGAAACCAGTGGTCGCCCGAGACCCTGCTAGTCGCCGCCGCCACGGATTGCTTCGTTCTGACCTTTCGCGCGATCGCGCGCGCCTCCAAGCTGGCTTGGTTGCGCCTCTCGTGCAGCGGCGAGGGCACCCTGGATCGCGTCGAAGGCGTGACGCGATTCACTGCGCTGGCGCTCCGCGCGGAATTGGTGGTGCCCGCAGGCGTCGAGCTCAGCCGGGCGGATCACCTCCTGCAGAAGGCTGAGCGCGGCTGCCTCGTCACGCATTCCCTGGCACTGGTGCCGACCCTCACCGTCAGCGTTCGCCAGGAATAGGCACGCTCTGCGGGCGCTTCGAGCTGCTGCTCAGCCCCCGGCTCTCTTCCATGTCGATGCTCGGATCGAAGCACAGCCCCCCCTTGTGGGGACCCGCGTATTGTGGCTCTGCTCGAGGGAAGAAGGAGGAGGCATCGTGGAAGTCCTGTGGTACCTCAGGCTAACGCCGGGTCGGGGAAGTTCCGTAGAACCTCGGGGGGTGGCCCGCCGACCGGCGCGCCAGTATGGTTCACGCGTTTCGTCCTGCTTCCATAAAGAGGGGGGATCGGATGAAGCGCAGAGCTGCGATCGCCGCTACGACCGCGGCATTCCTCGTAGCTGCCGGATTCTCCTACTTCCGTTGGAACGCCCCTCCCAGAGACCACATCACCCTCTATGGGAATATCGACGTCCGCCAGGTAGACGTGGCCTTCAATGAAGGAGACCGCGTCGTGCAGATGCTCGTGGAGGAAGGCGACCCGGTCGAGCGCGGACAGCTCCTCGCCGAGCTCGACGGCTCCCGCCTGGAACACGCGATGCTTGCCGCCGAAGCCCGCGTGGCCGCGCAGCAGGCCGTGGTGGCGCGCTTCGTGCACGGCAGCCGCCCGCAGGAGATCGAGCGCGCGCACGCGGAGGTGAGGGCTGCGAAGGCCGATGCACGGGATGCGAAGCTCACGGCAGTGCGCGTGAAGAAGCTGGTCGCATCACGCGTGGCCTCCCAGCAGCAGTACGACGATGCCCGGGCGCACCAGCTCTCCGCCGAAGCACGCCTGCGGGCTGCGCGAGAGAACCTGAGCCTCGCCGTCCAGGGGCCGAGAAGCGAGGACAAGCAAGCGGCGGAAGCCCAGCTCCGCGCCGACCAGAATGCCCTCGAGCTGGCGGAGCACCGCTATGCCGATGCAAAGCTCTACGCTCCCGCAGCCGGCACCGTCCTCACCCGCATCCTGGAGCCGGGTGCCGTGGTGCTGCCCAATACACCGGCTTACACCCTGGCGCTCTCCGACCCGGTCTGGGTGCGGGCCTACCTGAGCGAGCCCGATCTCGGCAGGGTCTTTCCCGACATGAAGGCGGTGATCCACAGCGATTCCTTCCCTGGGCACCACTACGAGGGGTGGGTCGGCTTCATCTCCCCCACGGCAGAGTTCACCCCCAAGCCCGTGGAGACCCCCGATCTGCGCACGAGCCTGGTCTACCGGATCCGGGTGTACGTGAAGAACCCGGACCACACGCTGCGCCAGGGCATGCCCGTGACCGTCGAGCTGGCGCTCGACCAGGCGCCGCCCGCCGCCAGCCCCGCAGCGGGCTCCCCGGAGCCCGCTGCCAATCCATGAGCAGCCAGGCAGCCACCGCACCCGCTGCCACTCAGGAAGATGCGGTGGTCTGCAAGGGTGTGGCCAAGAGCTTTGGAGCGGGCACGCTGCGGGTGCCTGCCCTCCAGGAGCTCGACGCGGCGGTTCAGCGCGGCGGCATCACGGGGCTGGTCGGGCCGGACGGTGCCGGCAAGACCACCCTGATGCGGCTCATCGCTGGCCTGCTGGTGCCGGACGCCGGCCAGCTGCGCGTCCTCGGCGTGGACGCCGCGGCAGAACCCGAAGCCCTGCGCGGACGCGTGGGCTACATGCCCCAGCGTTTCGGCCTCTACGAGGACCTCTCGGTCAGCGAGAACCTCACCCTCTATGCCGACCTCTACGGGCTGGCGACTTCCGGCCGCGCGACGCGGTTCTCGGAGCTGATGAACTTCACGGGCCTCGGTCCCTTTCAGGAGCGTCTCGCCGGGCAGCTCTCCGGAGGCATGAAGCAGAAGCTCGGGCTGGCCTGCACGCTGGTCCATCCGCCGGAGCTCCTGCTGCTCGATGAGCCCAGCGTGGGGGTCGACCCTCTCTCTCGCCGTGAGCTCTGGCAGATCGTGCGCCAGCTGGCCGGGAGTGGCATGACCGTGATTTGGAGCACCGCCTACCAGGACGAGGCGGAGCACTGCGACGATGTACTGGTGCTCTACGAGGGCCGGCTCCTGGCCCAGGGCGCGCCGTCGTACTTCCTGGAGGGAGTGAAGGGGCGGAGCTTCTCGCTGCGGGTAGACCCGGGGCAGCGGCGCGCCGCGGGGCTGCGAGCCCGTCGCCTCCCCGGCGTGCTGGACGCGGTCATCCAGGGCCGCACCGTACGCGTGTTGATGAAGGAGCGGCAAGAACCGCCGAGCCCGCGCCAGCTGCTGCCACACGTCGAAGAGCTGCCGGAGCACCTCCCTTCCGTGGCACCGCGCTTCGAGGATGCCTTCCTGACCCTGCTTCGCGAGGCAGGCCGCGAGCAACCGCCGCCGCGGCCCGAGTCGCAGAATGCGCGGCCGGAGCACCCGCGAGGCGAAGACACGCATCCGGTCATCGAGATCCACGATCTGACCCGGAGCTTCGGCGGATTTCGTGCCGTCGATCGCGTGAGCTTCCAGGTGCCGCGAGGAGAGATTTTCGGGCTGCTCGGTCCGAATGGCGCGGGCAAGTCGACGACCTTCCGGATGCTCTGCGGGCTGTTACCGCCCTCCTCGGGCAGCGCCCGCGTGCTGGGCATCGATCTGCGCCGCTCGGCGCCCCAGGCCCGGGCACGCATCGGCTACATGTCCCAGAAGTTCTCCCTCTACGGCAGCCTGAGCGTCGAACAGAACCTGCGCTTCTTCGGCTCCGCCTATGGCCTGGGTGGAACCCAGCGGTCGGAGCGCGTCCGTTGGGCGCTCGAAGCGTTCGCCCTGCGAGAGCTGGCAGGCCGAACCAGCGAGGAGCTTCCCCTCGGCTTCAAGCAGCGGCTGGCGCTCGCAGCGGCGCTCTTGCACGAGCCCGAGATCCTCTTCCTGGATGAGCCCACCTCGGGCGTCGATCCCCTCGCGCGCCGCGAGTTCTGGGATCGCATCAACGCCCTGGCGGAACAGGGCGTCACCGTCCTGGTCACCACCCACTTCCTGGACGAGGCCGAGTACTGCGACCGGATCGGGATCATCTACCGCGGCCACCTGATCGCGCTGGGCTCTCCCGACCAGCTCAAGGAGGGTGCCCGAACCCCCGCGCAGCCGGATCCTTCCCTGGACGACGCCTTTGTGGCGCTCATCGAAGCTCACGAGCAGGAGCACCCCGCGTGAGCGCGTTGCGGGATGCGAGCGCCCGGCGTCGGATGCGCCTGCGCGGACTGCTGCGCAAGGAAGCGCTGCAGGTGCTGCGAGACCCGAGCAGCATCGCCATTGCCTTCGTGCTGCCCCTGGTCCTGCTGCTGCTCTTCGGCTATGGCATCTCTCTCGACGCCCGGCGCGTCCCCATCGCGATCGTGGTCGAGCAAGCCACCCCCGACGCCACCGCCTTCGTCGCCTCCTTCGAGGAGTCGCCCTACTTCGCGCCGCGCCGGGCCGTGCATCGGAAGGCTGCCGAGGATGCCCTGCTGCGCGGCGAGGTTGCGGGGATTCTCGTGCTACGCTCGGACTTCTCACGCCGCCTCTACGATCCTCGCGGCGCCCCGATCCAGCTCATCCTGAACGGCACAGATGCGAACACCGCGAGGCTCATCTCCGGCTACGTCGAAGGGGCCTGGCGAGCCTGGCTGGAACAGCTGAGTGCAGCGCGAGGCGTGCCCCTGCTCGCTCCGGTCTCCCTGCAGCCGCGCATCTGGTTCAACGCCGCGGTGAGCAGCAGGAACTTCCTAGTTCCCGGGTTGATCGCGATCATCATGACGTTGATCGGAGCACTGCTCACGGCCCTGGTTGTCGCGCGGGAGTGGGAGCGAGGCACGATGGAGGCGCTGCTGGTCACGCCCGTGTCCACCTCCGAGCTCTTGCTGGGCAAGCTTCTACCCTACTTCGTGCTGGGCATGGGCGGGATGGCGCTCTCGGTCGGCGTGGCCATCTGGCTCTTCGACGTGCCCTTCCGAGGCTCCTTCTGGGTGTTGACCCTGGCGTCCTCGCTCTTCCTGCTGGCCGCCCTCGGCATGGGGCTCTTGATCTCGACCGTCTCGAAGAACCAGTTCGTCGCCGGCCAGATCGCCATCATCATCACCTTCCTACCGGCCTTCATCCTCTCCGGCTTCATCTTCGACATCCAGAGCATGCCGAGCGTCGTCCAGTGGATCACCTGCGTGGTCGCCGCACGCTACTTCGTCGCCATCCTGCAGACGATCTTCCTTGCGGGCGACGTGTGGAGGGTGATCCTCCCCAACGCCCTCGCCCTGGTCCTGATGGCGGCGCTCTTCCTCGGAATGACGTGGCGCAGGACGCGAAAGCGGCTGGAGTAGCACTTGTTGGGGCAAGTTCTCGCACTGATCACGAAGGAGCTGCTGGTCCTCTGGAAGGACCCTCGGAGCCGCTTCGTGCTAATCGGTCCTCCGATCATCCAGCTCCTCGTCTTCGGCTACGCAGCCACCTACGACCTCCAGGACGTGCCGCTGGCGCTCTATGTCGAGGATTCCGGCCTCGACGCGCGAGAGTTGGCAGCGCGCTTCGAGGGCTCTCCGGTCTTCCGGAACGCCCAGCGACTCGAGCGCCAGGCGGACATCGCGCGCGTCATCGACAGTCGGGAGGCAGCACTGGTCGTCCACATCGGCCAGACCTTCTCGAGAGACCTTCGGGTCGCCATGCCCGCCCAGGTCCAGCTCGTGGTGGACGGCCGGAACTCCAACACTGCGTTGATCCTGCTGGGCTACGCCAACGCCATCATCCAGGACTTCAACGTCGCGTGGCTGCGCCAGCACGGCAGACAGCTGCCACCCGCAAGCCTGGTCGTGCGGTCGTGGTTCAACCCGAATCTCAGCAGCCGCTGGTTCATCGTTCCGGGCATCGTCGCACTGCTGACGCTGGTGGTGACGCTCGTCGTGACCGCGCTCTCCGTGGCACGCGAGCGGGAGCTCGGAACCTTCGACCAGCTGCTGGTGACGCCGCTGCGGCCAGTCCACATCCTGCTGGGGAAATCCCTCGCCCCCCTGCTGATCGGTCTGCTCGAGGGCACGGCGATCGTCGTCGTCGCGGTCCTGTGGTTCCGCGTGCCGCTCGTCGGGAGCCTCGGCCTGCTCTACGCGGGCATGCTGCTCTATCTCCTCGCCGTGATCGGCGTCGGTTTGATGATCTCGTCCCTGGTGCGCACCCAGCAGCAGGCGATCCTTGGCGCCTTCCTCTTCCTGGTGCCTTCCATCATCCTGTCGGGCTTCGCCACTCCCATCGAGAACATGTCCCAGGCGATCCAGCCCCTCACGTTCATCAACCCGATGCGCTACTTCCTCGTCATCGTGCGCGGAATCTTCCTCCAGGGGATGCGGACGGAGCTCGTCCTGCAGCAGCTCTGGCCGCTCGCGCTGATCGCGCTTGCGAGCCTCGGCGCGGCGACCTGGCTGTTCCGCAACCGCATGTCCTGAGGGACAGATTTGCACTCATAGTGCAAATATGCCAGCCTTGGCGACTTGGCGCGCGGAGGAGAAACGAGCATGACGACGACCGCACCCGACGGGCCGGCGACGCAGGACGACCTCGGTTTCGATCCCGACGCGCTGCGCCGGAAGTACCGCGACGAGCGCGACCGGCGCCTGCGCGAGGACGGCAACGAGCAGTACGTGGAGGTGACTGGACGCTTCGCCCATTTCCTGGACGACCCCTACGTGGCGCCCGGCTTCACGCGCGAGCCGCTCACCGACGAGGTCGAGGTGGTGGTGGTGGGCGGCGGCTTCGGCGGCCTGCTCGCCGGAGCCAGATTGCGCCAGGCTGGTGTCGAGGACATCCGCATGATCGACCCCGCCGCGGACTTCGGCGGCACCTGGTACTGGAACCGCTACCCGGGCATTGCCTGCGACATCGAGTCCTACACCTACCTGCCGCTCCTCGAAGAGGTGGACTACATGCCGAAGGAAAAATATTCCTACGGCCCGGAGATTCTGGCGCACAGTCAGGCCATCGCCAAAAAGTTCGACCTCTACCGCGATACCTGCTTCCAGACAAGGGTCGAGGATCTGCGCTGGGACGAGGAGGCGGCGCGCTGGATCATCGAGACGAACCGCGGCGACCGGATGAAGGCCCATTTTGTGTGCCTCGCGACGGGCCCGCTCAACCGGCCGAAGCTCCCCGGCATCCCAGGGATCGAGGACTTCGAGGGCCACTGCTTCCACGCCAGCCGCTGGGACTACCAGTACACCGGCGGCGATTCCAACGGCAACCTGACGGGCCTGAAAGGAAAGCGGGTCGGCATCATCGGGACGGGCGCGACATCGGTGCAGTGCGTTCCCCACGTGGGCGAGTGGGCCGAGCAGCTCTACGTCTTCCAGCGCACGCCATCGTCCATCGACGTGAAGAACAACCCGAAGACCGACCCGGAATGGGCGGAGGCCCAGCAGCCCGGCTGGCACCAGCAGCGCATGGACAACTTCAACTCCCTGGTCTCGGGCGTGCCGCAGCCAGAGGACCTGGTGAACGACGGCTGGACCGACCTGATCGGAAAGCTCCTCGTGGGAATCCGCGAGGGCCGCAACAAGGACCTCTCACCTGACGGCATCGGCAAGGCCGTGGAGATCGCGGATTTCGAGAAGATGGAGGAGATCCGCGGGAGGGTAGAGGCGGAGGTCAAGGACAAGGAAACGGCAGAGGCACTGAAGCCCTACTACCGTCAGTTCTGCAAACGCCCCTGCTTCCACAACGAGTACCTCGCCACCTTCAACCGACCGAACGTCAACCTGGTGGACACCCACGGCAAGGGCGTCGAGCGGATTACCCGCAAGGGCGTCGTGGTCGACGGCCAGGAGTACGAGCTCGACTGCCTGATCTACGCGAGCGGCTTCGAGGTGGGCACCGACTACTCGCGCCGCTCCAGCTTTCAGCTCCATGGGCGCGGTGGCGAGAACCTTGCCGAGAAGTGGAGCGGGGGCATCCGCACACTGCACGGCATGCACGTCCACGGCTTCCCGAACTGCTTCATCATGAGCAACCCCCAGGCGGGCTTCACGGCGAGCTACCCCCACCTGCTGAACGAGCAGGCAAAGCACCTGGCGTACATCATCCGCACGGGAATCGCCGAGAAGCTGCAGGCGATCGAGGCCACTGCCGAGGGCGAGCAGGCGTGGGTGGAGCAGTGCATCCGCAAGGCCCGCAGCACTGGCGACTTCTTCGAGAACTGCACGCCGGGCTACTACAACAACGAGGGCAAAACCGGCGAGCGGAGCGCGCAGGACGGCTTCTACGGTGGCGGATCCATCGAATTCTTCCAGATCCTCGAGGCCTGGCGGGAAGCCGGGGAGTTCGAGGGGATGGAGCGGCGCTGATCCCGTGACGGAACGCCGCGCCACTTCCCGCGAGGTTGCGAGGGCGGCCCTGCACGAAGATCCCGCCGTGCCCGATGGCCGCGCAGCCCGCGTCGTGCGGTCGCGACTCGCGATCTGCGATGCCTGCCTGGACCTCGTACAGGAAGGCATCCTCCAGCCCAGCGCCGACCAGATCGCCGACCGCGCCGGGCTCTCGCGCCGCTCCATCTTCTACCACTTCAGGGATCTCGCCGAGCTCTACGATGCGGTCGTCGAGGCGGGCATGCAGCGTTGCGCGCCGCTGCAGAAGAAGATCCCGCAGGAGCTTCCCGCCACGGAGCGCGTGGCAGCCCTCGCGGCGAGCCGTGCGCGCTTCTTCGAGGCCACCGCGCCCTTCGCGAGGGCGCTCACCGCCCAGGCGTTGGTGGGCAACGCCAGCGCAGAGGCCTGGCGCGTCTCCCAAGAGGCCCTTGGCGCGCAGCGCGAGGAGGTGCTGGAGCTATTCGACCATGAACTCGCGGACCTCTCCCTTTCCATGCGTACGGAGACGGCCGAGGCCCTGGCCGCAGCGGCCAGCCCCTCCAACTGGGAGTACCTGCGCCGCAGCCGTGGCCTGTCCCTGCCCCGGGCACGGGCTGTCGTGACGCGCACGCTGCTGGCGTTGCTGCAGGGCGCCGGGACCCATCTCGCGTGACGGAGCGGACCGAGCGGACCAACCGGCGCTGGGTCCTGGCGCAGAGGCCCGTGGGTGAGCCGGCGGAGGAGTGCTTCGCCCTCGAGGAGCAGCCCGTGGGCGCTTTGGCGGCCGGCGAGGTGCTTGTGGAGGTCCACTACCTCTCCCTCGACCCCTACATGCGCGGCCGCATGCGCGACGCCCGCTCCTACGCCGAGCCGCTTCAGATCGGCGAGGTGATCCCCGGCGAAAGCGCGGGGGTCGTGGTGGAATCGAAGAGCGAGCGCTTCGCGGAGGGCGACACGGTCACGGTCCATCAGGGTTGGCAGAGCCTCATCCGCGTGGCGGGAGACTCCCCGGCCCTGTTGCCCGCGGACACGAGCCTGGCCCCTCTCTCTGCCTGGCTGGGCGTGGTCGGGATGCCCGGACGTACCGCCTACTTCGGCCTGCAGCGCGTGGGCAAGCCGCAGGCCGGGGAAACCCTCGTAGTCTCGGCGGCCTCTGGCGCCGTGGGCTCCGTGGTGGGACAGCTGGGCAAGATCCTGGGGCTGCGTGTCGTGGGCGTCGCGGGCGGCCCAGCGAAGTGTGGCTACTGCGTGCAGGAGCTGGGCTTCGACGCCTGCATCGACTACAAGGCCGGAGGGCTTGCCGAAGCCCTCGCCAAAGCCTGTGCGGACGGCATCGACATCTACTTCGAGAATGTCGGCGGCGCCGTGACCCGCGCAGTCGCTCCCTTGCTCCGCCCGGGTGCCCGCGTGCCGATCTGTGGCTTCGTCTCCCTCTACAACAGCGAGAAGGAGTTGGTGGACGTCGAGACGCCCTTTACGGTGTTCGGCGGGCTTGCAAATCCTCCCGAACACCGCTTCTTCCTGGTGGGCGAGTGGCGCGACGACTGGCTCGAGGCCAGCCGCGCCCTGGCGCAGTGGATCCGCGACGGCCGCCTCCACTACCGCGAGACCATCGCCGAGGGCATCGAGAGCGCGCCCTCCGCCTTCCGCGGGATGCTCGCGGGAAAGAATTTTGGCAAGCAGCTGGTGCGGGTGGCGTGCCTGTAGGAATGTACGATCCCCCGATGGATCAGGATCTCGACCCGTCGCGGCTCGAAGAAACGGCCATCCGGGCATGCGGCCGCGACGACTTTGGAGCGGGCGAATGGCGTGAGGCAATGGCGCGGCTCATCGAGGCCGCGAAGCGCGAGGCCCAGCTGAACGAAGTCGGCCGCAGGATCCTGCGCATGCAGCTCCTGGACCGGCTCAAGAACCGGCTGGAGCTCCAGGACTGGCTCACGCAGCATCCCGAAGTGCAGGGCCAGCGCGTCGAGGCGCCGCTCGTCCTGGCCACGCTTCCCCGCACCGGCCAGACCGCCGCAGGCTGGATCCTGGACCGCGACCCCGGGAACCAGTCCCTGCTGCGTTGGTTCGTAAAGCGGCCCTGCCCGCCGCCGCGCCCTGGTGAGGATGCTGGCGATCCGCGCATTGGCCGTGAACGCGCCCTGATCGCAGCCATGCCGCAGCCGCTCCTCGACATGCACCTCTCCGACGCCGAGGAACCCGACGAATGCCACTGGCTGTTGAGCAACGACTTCCGCGCACCCCACGAGATCTACTCGATGCACGTCCCAAGCTATTACAGGTGGGTCCGCGACGATCCCGGCATGGCCGCGACCTACGAATACTACCGTCAGCAGCTCCAGCTCCTGCAGTCCCGCATGCCCAGGCGGCGCTGGGTGCTGAAGAACTCCCCGCATCTGCTCTACCTGGAGCACCTGCACGCAGTGCTTCCCGACGCGATCTTCGTACAGTTCCACCGCGACCCGCTGAAGGTGCTGGCCTCGAACTGTCGTCTGTCGGTGCTGCTGCGTCGCATGGGCAGCGACCGGGTCGATCCCGGGCAGGTGGGCGAGAGCATGCTGACGCTCCTGGGCGACTATGTGGACCGCCTGCTGCGCTTCCGTGCGAAGCGGACCACCCGCCCCTGGATCGACGTGCGCTTTCCGGACTTCATCCGCGATCCTCTCGGCGAGATCCAACGCATCTACGCCGCCGCGGGCCTGGCACTCTCCGCCGAGGCCAACGATGGCATGGCTGAGTGGGTCAAGGCGCATCCTCGCAAGGATCTCCAGCGCGCCCGCCCCGCCGATCTCGCCCCCTACGGCATCGATCCCGCCCGTGCCCGCGCCCGCTTCGCCGCCTACTGCGACACCTTCTCGGTCGAACTCGACGGCATCTAGAAGCGAGCCTGGCTCGTCGCGGTGTGCCAGACTCGAGAGCGGGAGGCGATCCGCTGCGCAAGCAATACCATTTCTGGAGGTCGACCGACTCCTCCTCTGGAGGTCGGGACGCCTGGGACGTCGATCGGCTGATCGCCCTGGCCGCGAGCTTGCCCCGCTTGCGCATCCCCGTCGATGCAATCCACGAGCTGGACGAGGTCTACTGGTTCTACGAGGAGCAGCATCCCACCTGCCGGAAGGTGCTGGAGCACCTGAAGCTGATCGAGGAGGCGGAGCTCGCCTACCCAGTCATCCTGGCCGCGGACGGCCGGGTCATGGACGGCATGCACCGCGTGGCAAAGGCAGCGCTACGAGGCCAGGCGGAGATCGTGGCCGTCCGCTTCGAACGCACACCCGAGCCAGACTACACGGACTGTCACCCGAGCGAGCTGCCCTACGACAAGTCGGACAAGGCGAACGATCCGGGCGGCTGAATGCGCGCCCCGTTGTGCTCAGCCTCGCTCACACAGGCTGGTCCGAGACGTGCGAAGAGTTGAAGGTAATCGCGTGTCCGCACGGATCGGTGACGTTGAAGGAGCGGTGGATCCGGCCTTCGGAGATCTGCGAGGGCGCGAGACCCTGTGCGGTCAGGCGGGCGTGCGTGGCGTCCAGATCCTCCACCATCAGGTCGAAGGAGGCCGGGCCGGGCGTTACCTCCTCCTGGCGGAGCAACACGAGGTGCGTCCCCGCCCGCAGCTCCAGCACGGCGAAGTCCTCGCCCCTGGCGATCGGCCGCATGCCCAAGGCGAGCATGAACGCGTGGGAGGCGTCCAGCTTGTCGGTGCTGAGCGCGATGTGGCCCACCCATACCGGGGGCCGTGAATCCCGGGGTCTCAAATCAGGAGGCGTCGGATCTGCGTCGGCCATGGCTCCCCCTCCCGGCACAAAGCTACCGGACCTTCTATTTGAGGGCCCCCTCCACCAGACCGAGATCGATCAGGGTCTGGTCCGTCTCGCGCAGGAAGACCGGCTGATCACGGCGCAGATCTTCAGACGGCTCGGCCGAGATGCCCCGCTTGCGCAGGCAATCCCGGATCCAGGCCGCCGTTCGCGTCTTGCCCGAGCTCGGGATGCCTTCGACCCCGATCAGCCGGGAGGCCGCTGCGCCTGCCGGAGCGAGGCTAGGCGTCGGGGACGTAGATCTCACAGGCCAGCTTGTGACCGCCCGCAACGACCAGCAGCCGACCGAGCGCAATGTACTGGTTGATCATCATGCCGAGCTCGGCGACTTCCGCGGGCTCGAAGTGCTCGCGCAGCTGGGCCTTGAACCCGGCATCGACCTGTCGGAAATCCGTCGCCAGCTTCTCGGCGAAGCGCACGGCAAGAGCCTCGCGTGGCTCGAGCTTGCGCAGGCTTTCCGGGCGTCTGATCTCTGCGATCGTGTCCTCGTCCAGTCCTTGACGCGTCGCCGACGCGTAGCGAGCGAAGAGTCAGGTATCGCAGCCGTTGAGCTCCGCCACCTTGAGCCGCGCCAGCTCCTTGATCCGGGAGGGCACGAGGCCCTCGCGGTGGCCCGGACGGAAGAACGCAAAGTAGCGAGCAAAATGCTCGGGAATCAGCTCCTGGAGGTTCAGCGGGTCATCGCTCATGAGCCTGCAGCCTAGCACGCGGACGATCGTCCTGAGGTAGGCTCAGGTTCCAAGCCAGCCCCGTGTCCACCCCGGAGGATCCCCCGTGAAGCTGCATCACATCCCCGGCGCCCGGTCCTGTCGGGTGCGCTGGTTGCTCGAGGAGCTGGGCTGGGAGTACGAGCTGCAACGCCACCAGCTCGGCGGAGAATCGCTGCACGCCCCGGGCTACCTGCGCCTCAACCCCCTTGGCAAGGTGCCCACCCTGGAAGACGCGGGACAGGCCTTCTACGAGTCCGGGGCCATCGTGGAGGCCCTCCTCGAGCGAGACGACGAGCAGCGGCTGGCGCCGGCGCCGGGGAGCCCCGAGCGGCCGCTCTTCCTGCAGTGGCTGTACTGGTCCGAAGCCACGTTGATGGGCCCCCTGGCCGAGATCATGATGCAACGCTTCCGCCTGCCGGATCCGGAGAAGAGCGCGGGGCGCCTGGAGCAGGCGCGCAAGCACTTCCAGCGCCTGCTCGAGATCCTCTCCCAGGCCCTCGGCACGGCGGACTACCTGGTGGGCAACGCCTTCACTGCAGCCGACATCATGGTGGCATACCCACTGAACCTCGCACGGCTCGTGAAGGAGCTGCCCGACGAGCCGGCCCGGGCCACCGCCTATCTCGACCTGCTCTCCAGGCGTCCCGCCTTCCAGCGCGCCTTTGCCGACTGATGCGGTGGGCTTGCGTTCATTTTTATCCGTCTGTATAATTTTGTTGTCCACATGGAGAATCCATGGCCGTAAGCCTCGGCATCCACGCCAGTGGAGAGACGCGCGACAGCATTCTCGTCGCGGCCCTGCGGGCCTTCTCGGAGAAGGGCTTCGTGGCCACCTCCACGCGCGAGATCGCGAAACGCGCCGGAGTGAACCATGGTCTCATCCGCTACTACTTTGGCGCGAAGGAAAAGCTGTGGCGCGAGGCCGTGGACCGCGCCTTCGCCGAGCTCCGGGCCGACCTCGAGGCCGTGATGAACGACACGGACCTCGCCAACGACCGCGAGCGGCTTGGCCGGCTGATCCGGGGTCACGTGCATTTCGTGGCCCGCAACCCCGAGTTCGTGCGCCTGATGCACGAAGAGGGCAAGCGGCGCGGGCCGCGCATGCGCTGGATGGTCGACCGCCACGTGAAGCCGCTCTACGAGGGTATCCAGGGCCTGATCGGCCGGGCGCAGCAGGCGGGGCTGGTGCGCGCGGATCTCTCTGCGGTGCACTTCTTCTACATCTTCGCCGGAGCGGTGGGCGTCATCTATCACCAGGCCGAGGAGTGCCGGCGGCTCTCCGGCGTCGATCCCTTCGCCGCGGAGGCCGTCAAGGAGCATGCCCGGCTCCTGGAGCAGATGCTCCTGGGCCCCGCCACGTACGTTTCAGGAGGAGTTCGGAAATGATCAAGATCCGAGACATCGCCTATGCGCGCTTCCGCGCGCCGGACCTGGACCTGATGGAGCGCTTCCTCACGGACTTCGGCTTCACCATCAGCGCCCGTCGCGACAACACCCTCTATGCTCGGGGGACCGACCCCGCACCCTATGTCCACGTGACCGAGCAGGGCGCGCCTGGATTCCTCGGGCTGGGCTTCGAGACGGAATCGGCGGAGGACCTGCAGGCCCTCGCCGAGCAGGAGGGCCTTGCGGTAGAGGAAATTCCCGCACTGGCGGGTGGCCAGCGCGTGCGGATGCTGGATCCCAACGGCTACCAGATCGACGCGGTCTTCGGCCGCGCCGCGGCCGATCCGATCCCGGTGGCTCCCGCGGAGCTCAGGAACTGCGGGAGCGAGCGGCGGCGCTTCGGCGCTCGGCGCCAGCTCCGCGAAGGGACCCCGCAGCTCAAGCGGATGGGGCACGCGGGCCTCCTCGTCCGGGATTTCCGGGAGAGCGAGGCCTGGTACAAAGCGCGCTTTGGCCTGCTGGCATCGGACGAGATCTTCATCGGCGACCCCTCCCGGGTGATCGCGGCCTTCTTGCGCTGCGACCGGGGTGCCACCTATACGGATCACCACACCCTGGTGCTGATCGCCCCGCCAGACGGCGCCACGGGACTCGACCACGTCTCCTTCGAGGTCGAGGACATCGACGACGTGATGATCGGCCACGAACACTTGCAGCAAGCCGGCTACAAGCACAAGATGGGCGCCGGACGTCACATCCTGGGGAGTCAGGTCTACGACTACTGGCACGATCCGTGGGGGCACGTGTTGGAGCACTACGCGGATGGCGACCTGCTGGACAGCTCGGAGCCTGCGGGCCATCACGAGCCCGGCGTAGCGCTGGGAAGCCACTGGGGGAGCCTCTCCCTGGCGGGGCCGGGGGAAGATTGAGCGCGATCCCCGCGACGAGGCGGTCTTGGGACGTCGCCATTGTGGGCTACGGCCCGGTCGGGGCATTCGCAGCCCTGTTGCTCGCCGAGGCTGGGCAGCAGGTGGTGATCCTCGAGCGCGAGACGCAGCCCGTGGTGCTGCCGCGCGCCGTCGGCCTGGACGGAGAGTCGGTACGCGCCTTTCAACGTATCGGCCTTGGCGCAGCGGTCGCAAAGCTCCTCCAGCCGCGCCGCGAGCGAGAAGAGTTCTGCTTTACAGACTCCAGACGCAGGCGCCTGCTGGGTGTGGAAATGCCGCCCCAGGGCCACAACGGCTGGCGGGACATCGCCTTCTTCGACCAGCCCGAGCTCGAGGCGTTCCTGCGGGAGCAGGTGGCCACGCACGCAGGCATCGAGGTGCAGCTGGGCCGGGAGGTGGTGGAGATCGAGCAATCGGAGCGCAGCGTCGTGCTGGCCACTGGCGTGCCCGGCGGCCCCGCCGATAGCGAGGTGTCCGCCGCCTTTGCAATCGGCTGCGACGGGGCATCGAGCTTTGTGCGCCGCAGCCTCGGAATCCCATGGGACAGCCTCGGCTATGACCAGGACTGGCTGGTCGTGGACGTCACTCTCGACCCGCAGGCAGACCTTCCCATCACGATGATGCAGGTCTGCGACCCGCAGCGGCTCACTACCTACATCCCGGGCAAGGATCCGTACCGGCGCTGGGAGTTCCAGCTGTTGCTCGGCGAGACACGCGAGGAGATGCTGCGGCCGGAGCGCATCCAGGCACTGCTGCAGCCCTGGTTGCCTCCGGAGCACTACGCCCTGCGCCGCAGCGCGGTCTATCAGTTCCATGCCGCCACCGCCAAGCAGCTGCGGGTAGGCCGGATCTTCCTGGCGGGCGACGCAGCCCACCAGACCCCACCCTTTCTCGGGCAAGGCCTGAACTCGGGCTTTCGGGACGCAGTGAGCCTGGGCTGGCGCCTCCCCCTGGTCCTCTCTGGATGCTGGGACCCGCGGCTCCTCGACAGCTACGCCGCCGAACGTGACCTGCACGCCCGGGATCTGGTCGAGCGAGCCGTGGGAGTGGGGCAGCTGATGGAGACCCTGGCGGCACGGGAGGCGGGCCTGCCGGATCCCCACAGCAACGCCCCCCAGCGCGCGGCACCCGCGGACGGACAGCTCGTGCCACCGCTGCGCCAGGGAACCTTCGTGGAGGCGCAGATCCGCACAGACCGGCCTGTCGGGCGGCTCCTCCGGCAGCCTACGGTCCGCCGCGCAGGAAGCCCGACCCAACACCTCGACACCCTGCTGGGTCGGGGCTTCGCCATCCTCGGACGCAGCGAGGACGCTCTACAGATCGACGCCGACAGCCGGGCTCTGCTCGAGCGGCTCGGAGCCAGGCGGGTGAACCTCGCCGGGCTCACATGCGTCGAGGGCAGCATGGACGCGCTCTTCGAGAGCCACCCGGCCGCGGTCGTGCGGCCCGACCGCTACATCTTTGGCGTGGTGGAGCCCGGCTGGAGCCTGGACCGCCTGCTGGAAGAGCTCGCCGCCAAACTCGCACCGCTGCCTCGAGCGCGCGACGCCTGAGACACGCCGGCCGCGAAGCTACTGAAGCGGCGAGTAGGGGAGAGGATGCAAGCGCATCATCCGCTCGCGCGGCGCGACCTGTCGAAGCGGCTCGAAGAAGGCGTTCTGCGCCGCGTCGCTCGGCCGATAGCCATGGCGGCCCACGTCCCCCTTCCAGAGGTCTGTAATCCGGTCGGGATTGCCGGTGAGGTCTCGCCAGCACGCGAGGATCGGAAGCTGGGCCTTCCCCCCGTCGAGGAGGGCAGAAAAACGCTCCATCTGACCCGGAGCCACCTCGAGGATCGCAAACGTATAGACCCCTGCGGGCTCATGTCGCGAAGCCTCGATCGCCTCGTGCAACGTCGCGGGCGCGATGGGTCCGAGGGGCTCCAGAAGCTCCACCTTCCGTTCGGGCGCCAGGGCCGCCAGCTGCGCCAGGCTGTCCCGGGCGTGCCCATCCTTCTGAAGTGCAGCCCGCCAGGCTCCCAGGGCTGCCAGATCCTCGAACTCGGTCACGTGGACGACTTGCGAGAACCACACTTCGTGGCAGAACCAGGCCGCCACCAGACGCGCGCCGAGGCCCTCGCCGGCGGGCAGCACGGCCTCCATGGCCTCGATGAAGCCGTCCCGCGAGGCGGGGCTGGCCGGGTGCAGGTTGAAGCTCTCCTCGAGATAGATCATGGCGACTCCTTGCCTAGGCCTGCTGGCTAGCGCGGAGCCAGGCGAGCAGGGCGCGGTTGTAGGCCTCGGGAATGTCCTCCTGCAGGAAGTGTCCACCGCCCTGGAGGATCTCGTGGGGCGGGGCCCGTGAGCCCGGCGCTGCCAGGCCCCTTATGGCATCCACTATGCCGCAACGGGCCCCACGCCGCAGCGCCGCTACCCTGGCCAGCGTGGGTTCGGCCACGATCCATCTCTACAGCTATGCGCTGAGCCCGTACGCAGCCAAGGTGCATGCCTTCCTCGTGTGGAAGGGCTTGCCCTTCACCACCGTTTACGTGGATCCGCTGCGGGCCCGCCGCGAGCTGCCCGTGGGCCATACGGTGCCGGTCCTCGAGATCGATGGGGTGGCGCGAAACGACTCCACACCCATCGGCCTGTGGCTGGAGGAGCGCTTTCCGGAGCGACCCGCCCTGCTGCCCCGCAGCGCCAGCGACCGTGAAGCCGTGCTGGGCATCGACGCCTGGGTCACTGCGCGCCTCATTCCCGCCGCCTTCCGCTTGATGCTGGCCGCGGGGGAGCCATGGCGCACACGCGTGCGCAACCGTCGCCGCGGCGCGCGCGCGCTCCAGGCGACGGCGCCGCGGGGCCTGCCGGGTGCGCTGCGTTGGCTCTATCCTCTGGTCGTGGCGCGGCCCGCCTTCATCCGCCACCAGCTCCAGGCGGCGGACCCCGGCGTGCCGATGCAGGCGTACCTGGACGCCGTGTACAGCGAGCTCGATCGGAAGCTGGCAGCGGGTTCCTACCTGGATGGCCGCGCCGAGCCTGGCCTGGCGGACCTCTCCGCCTGGGCGCAGCTCGCCCTCCCCTACCTGGCGGGCTACGACGACGCGGATCGCTTCCTCTCCCATGCCCCGCTCGCGCGCTGGTTCAGCAAGCTCGCCGAGCGGCTCCCAGAAGACCCACCGCTGCTGCCCCCCAGTCTGTGCCTTCGGCCGCTGGCTGGGGCGGACCCGTCGTGATGACCGCGCTGGCCCTCCCGCCGCCCTTGCGAGCCTGGTAGGCTCCATGCTCTTCGGCACACACAAGGAGCGCTCGCCATGGATCCGCAGCACAGGAAGACCTCTCTCCGCATGATCCCCTACGGGCTCTACGTGCTCACCGCCGAAGCTCCAGACGGCCGCGTTGCCGCCTCCACGGTCAACTGGGTAACGCAGGCCTCCTTCGAGCCGCCGCTGGTGGCAGTGGGCGTGAAGGCAGAGACCGCCACCCATGAGCTGGTCAAGCTGGCGGGGACCTTTGCCCTGAATGTGCTGGGCAAGGGCCAACAGGACCTCGCCTTTGCCTTCTTCAAGAGCCAGGAGCGCGACGGCAACTCGATCGGCGGGCAGACGTTCTCGCCCGGAACGTCCGGGGCGCTCGTCTTCGCCGAAGCGGCTCCTGTGCTCGAATGCACCCTCGCGGAGACTGTGGAGCGCGGCGACCACTCGCTCTTCATCGGTGAGGTGGTCGGAGCCAGCGTCCAGCGGGAAATCTCGGGCCGACCCGACGTGGAGACCCTCGCCCTGGCCGACCTCGGCGAGAAGACTTTCTACGGCGGCTAGGCCCGAGCGGCCTTTCGCGATGCCATCACTTGGCATTCGCCTCCAGGTCCAGGGCATCGAGGGCGCGCACGCGGATGCGCTCTGGTGCGGTGAAGCGCTCCGCACGCAAGGCTGCGAGCACCGACTCGGGGTCGCTTGCTCCGGCTCCCGCCAGGGCGGCATCCCGGACTTCGCGCCACGCGGCGAGGCACTCCGCAAAGCGGGCACGCTTCGCGTCGAGCTGCGCCAGGCGCCGCGCCGCGTCTGCGCCGAAGGCGCGTTCGCGCGCCTCGAAGACCTCGTGCTCGCCCGCACCCGCCCCGCGCAAGGCTTCGACCTCGGCATCGATGCGGCGCGGCGCCTCCGAGCGCTCGCGCACCGCACGCGCGGCCGCGGGCTGGCGGGCGTCCAGCGCCTCGAGGCGGCGCTGGCGCTCGGCGTCATCCAGATCTGGATCGAGAGCCACTTGGCGACGTTCCAGGGCCAGGCGCGTCGAACGCTCCTGCGCGCCAAAGAGCGCCTCGGCGGTGGCCGCGTCGAAGTGGTCCCGCCGCAGCTCGCGGAGCCACTGCACGCGGCGCTCCAGCGACTGCGGTGCCGCATTCGCCTGGGCCAGCTGGCGCACCTCCTCCCGGTAGGCGAGATAATGATCGAGAAGCGCCTCGGCCTGGGCCGCCGCCCGCGGCGGCAGGTTCTCGCGCAGCTCCAGCAGGATGCGCCCGCGGATCACTTCGTCCGACTCCTCGCCGCTGGCCGCAAGGAAGTAATCGAACATCAGCAACAGCCCCGGCCCGGGCACGAGCCTGCCGTCGGAGTCCACCTCCAGCCGGCCATCGGCCTCGGTCCCGCGCAGGGACTCGGGCAGCGGCCCGTGGGAGGCCTCGGGGATTTGCGAGGGGGGCGAAACCGCGCTGGGGAGCGGGACGAGCGCGGGCGGCGGCGCTGCGACATTGCGAGGCGACGGCCGCACTGCGGAGCGCTCCCCCTGCACCCCCCAGAAAGCGGCTCCGGCAGCCAATACCAGGCATGCGAGAAGGGCGAACTTTCCGCGTCGAGACCTCATGGAGTGTATTGTGGTCACAAGGACGGGCCCGGGGGAAGCGGATTCTGGCAGCCGCGATTGTGGAAGGGAAGTTCTCATCGGCAGTGCTGACTTGGAGTCACATTCTTCGTTGGATGCGCTGACTTGGAGTCAAACCCCGTTCTCCGGGTTCTTTCCGGATTCGTTCCCATATGGTGCTTGTCGTAGCTCCGCGCGCGTGTTCAGATGATGCGCGTCCAGAAACTGCTGGCTTGGAGGGGCAACTATCATGCGCGGAACGCGACGAAGCCTGGCGATCGCCACATTGACGGTGTTGCTGGCGGGCCTGGTGCCCGCTTCGGCGAGCGCCCTGTGTACCTGGTGGTGGCCGTGGGGCTGCAACTATACGAAGACCCGCTATCCGATCGTCCTCGAGCACGGGCTCTTCGGCTTCCAGACGGTGCTCGGAGTGCTCGACTATTGGTACGGAATCCCCCAGACCCTCGAAGCGGACGGGGCCACGGTCTTTGTCGCGGAGGTCTCGCCGCTCAACTCGAGCGTCCAGCGCGGGGAGACGTTGATCGCCTACCTAGACGAGCTGCGGGCGATCAGCGGGGCTCAGAAGTTCAACCTCATCGGCCACAGTCAGGGTGGCCTCGATGTGCGCTATGTCGCCTCGGTACGGCCAGACCTCGTGGCCTCTGTCACGACGGTGGGCTCGCCTCATCAGGGCACGCCGGGCCTCGTATCCGCGCTAGAGGGGAACGAGGCCCTCTCGAATGCGCTGCTCTCGGCCCTGGGACAGCTGATCACGCTGATCGGGGGGTCGAATGCGGCCCAGGATCCCTCCGCCATCACGGCGCAATTCTCGGCCGCTGGCATTGCTGCCTTCAACAGCCAGTATCCGCAGGGCCTTCCGACCAGCCCTTGTGGAGAAGGTCCCGCGGTGGTGAACGGCATCCGCTACTACTCGTGGAGCGGCAGCGGGGTGCTCACCAATGCCCTGGACCTCTTCGACCCGGTCCTGGGTCTCACCTCCCTGCTGGGGGACGAGACCAACGATGGCCTGGTGGGCCGCTGCAGCTCGCATCTCGGCGACGTGATCCGCGACAACTATTTCCTCAACCATCTGGACGAGGTCAACCAGATCCTCGGCCTGGTGCCGATCTTCGAGACCAACCCGAAATCTCTCTACCGGAGCCACGCCAACCGCCTCAAGAACGCCGGGCTCTAGCACTCGGAAGACGTTCGCACCTGGCATCCAGACTCCCCCCCTCCTGACACTCATGGAGATGCGGAGAATTGCCGATGTCTGCCCCGGGATTGCCTGGAGGAGTATTCGATGGCAAAGGCAAAGGGCACCACCCTGGTCGGTGCGGTGAAGTTCCTGCGCTCTCGCAAGGAGGGGGCGCGCGAGAAGCTCGCGCCGGAGCTGCACCACTATCTGGAGGAGCGCATCTCCTCTGCGCAGTGGTACCCGGAGGCAGATCTCCTGGGCCTCATCCACGCGGTACTCGACCTCCTTCCGGGTGGACGAGAAGCGGCCCTCGAACAGATGGGAAGATATACGGCCTCCATCCACAGCGAGGGCATCTACGCCAAGCTGATGGAGCACGGTACCAACGCCAACAGCGCCTTCGCGCTCTGGTCCACGATGCACGACACCGGCGAGCTGATCTCCACGCCGCTGGACGAGGGCCAGGTGCGTATCGAGCTGAGGGACTACGCCTGTTCCTCTCCCGAGTTCTGCGCGATCACGCAGGCCTATATCGAGGAAACCTTCCGCCTGGGAGGCCGCTCCGCCCACATGCAGAAAGAGCATTGCCGCTGCCGCGGCGATGCGGTCTGCTCTTGGCTCGTCACACTGAGCTGAGCGCCCAGCCTCGAGAGCCATGTCGGCACGGGCCCGTCCGGGCCGGGGCGTCGTCTTCCCCTATCCTCTGACCGAAGCTCCTGCAGCGGGCTGGGCTGGGGCAGGGGCAGGGGGTCACCCATGACACAAGCTACCGACTTCTCCTCGAAGGCGAGGGCCACCGAACTCCCCGCCGACGCCACTCCGGTGGTCAAGCTGGCGCAGCGTGACGGCGCCATCGCCCTGGCGGCGCTCTCGCTCTGGGCCGCCGCCGACGCCTGGTACGCCGCGACGGGTCTTGGCTTCGCAGCGCTGCTCGCGGTCCTGGACGGCGTGGCCGCCGGCGTGGTGCTGGGGCGCCTCGCGCACGAGTGGGGCCACTTTGCCGGCGCCCGATGGTCTGGAGGCATCGCGCCGACCCTGCCCATCCGCTCCTTCTTCCCCATCTTCAACCTCGACATGGCCGCCAGCAGCGCCCACGCTTTCCGTGCCATGAGCGTGTGCGGCAATGTGGGGCACTGGCTGCTGGTACTGCTACTGGCCACCTGCCTCCCCCTGGATACGGCCGGCCGCGCGGCGCTGCTCTCAGGAGCCTTCGGCTTTGCCATCTCCGCTAGCACAACGGAGTTTCCGATCATCCAACGTGCTTTCAGCGGGGCCTCGCCCGCGGAGAGCTTCAAGGGCCTCAGCGGCGCGATCCTGCGGCGCAACCAATGGATTGGCGCCGGAGTGGGGCTGCTGCTCTTCCTGGCCTTGTAACCGCCGGCTACGACCGCTCCTCGATCCTGGCGATTGCAAGACCGGATCTCCCAAGAGTCGCACGTCCGTCTCCGAGGCGCCGCGCTCGATCCTCCGGCGCGATCAGTTGTTCCAGTAGACGAAGAAATCGTCGGGTTGCAGGTCGTCTGCCAGGTCCTTGTCTACCGGGATCGGGGCGGAGATGAGAGAGGGCCAAGCCGGGGGACCCATCTTCTCGTTCCAGGCGTCGAGGAGCGCGCGCATCTCGGCGAGCTTCTGCGGCCGGGTCGCGGCCAGGTTCACCTGCTCCGTAGGATCGCTGGAGAGGTCGTAGAGCCACTGACCGGAGACGCGATCCGAGATCTGCAGCTTGAAGCCTCCGGAGATGGCCATGCGGTAGTCGCCCGAGCGCCAGAAGAGCGCATGATGGGCCTCGCCCTGGGCCTTCGCCGTCGCAAAGGGCAGCAGGTTCATGCCGTCAATGACCCGGTCGCTGGGCAGGGGAGCGCCAGCAGCCGCGGCCGCAGTGGCAAAGACGTCGATGTGCGCGACGGGTGTGCTCACCCGGCTACCGGAGGGAATCTGGGCGGGCCAACGCATGAAGAAGGGGGTGTGTACGCCCCCTTCGAAGAAGGTCATCTTCCAGCCCCGGTAGGGATGATTCAAGTCCGGGATGCCCACGTAGTGTGCTCCGCCATTGTCGCTGGTGAATATCACCAGGGTGTTCCCGGCGAGGCCCTGCTCGCGCAGCGCCTCGAGCACATGGCCCACCCCGCGGTCCAGGGCACGCACCATGGCTCCGTAGACGCGCTGGGCGTGCGGCCCGATCTGGGAGACCGCCTCATAGTCTTCGCGGGTCGCCTGGAGAGGCGTGTGAGGAGCGTTATAGGCCAGGTAGATGAAGAAGGGTCGGTTGCGGTTTGCGTGGATCACCTTCACCGCGGCGTTCGACAGATAGTCCGTCATATAGGCGTCTGGCGTGAAGCGCGGGCCGTTGTTGAAGCGCACCGCATAGCTCAGGTTGGGCCACAGGAACTGGTCGATCGGGTCGAAGTCCTGCTTCGAGTTGACCATCTGCGGGTCGTCGGGGTCGCCATACATCTGGCCCCCCTCGTAGAAGCCCAAGAACTCGTCGAAGCCCTGGTCGTGGGGCCGCGTCCCTTCGGACGCCCCGAGGTGCCATTTGCCGAACATCGCGGTGTGATAGCCATGGGCCTTCAGCAGCTCCGCGAGGGTCATCTCCGTGGCCGGCATGGCCTGCTGGTCCATGGGGGGCACCTGGTCCTCGACCTCGGCGTGATAGATCGAGGGAGGGAGCCCGTCGCGCGCCTTCCGACTCAGCAGGGGAAGCAGCTTCGGCATCAGCTTGGGAACGGGCGTAAACTCGAAGCCAAAGCGTTCCGGGTAGCGTCCCGTCATGATCGCCGCCCGTGACGGGGCGCAGGTGGCGTTGCCGGCGTAGCCCATTGTGAAGCGCACGCCATCTCGCGCCAGGGAATCGATGTTGGGGGTGGGCACGCTGCCACCCGCCACGCCGCCACCACGCCAAGTGAGGTCGTTCCAGCCCAGATCGTCCACGAGAATCACGATGATGTTGGGCGGACGCTCGCCAGCGGGCACCGCAGCTTCGGCCGGGCCGGCCTCGAAATGAACCTCCTGCATTGGGCCGATCGGGTCTCGCAGGCGGCCCAGAAGGCCCGGCACCGGGAGCAGCAGCTGGAGGCCGTAGAGCCACGCAAGCCAGCCGAGCACGGAGAGGATCCCGACACCCACGAGCCACTTCCGCATCGTCCCCCCTCTTTCCGCAGTTATGGCAGTGATGCTGCCATGACTGGGATGAGCAGGCAAATGCGGCCGGGCCAGCCGGAGGCCTACGCCAGGAAGAGTCCCACCAGGGTTCGGAGATCCCCCGCACGATCGATCTCTGTCGGCGTTACCATCAGATAGCCGAAGATGCTCTTCAGGCAGAGCTGCGCGGCCTGCGCAGCGCCGAGGCCCGGGGCGAGGTCTCCCTCCAACTCCCCCTGGCGGAAGCGTTCCTGCAGGAGTTCGACCAGGGGGAAAGGCGAGGGACTCGCCTCCGGGGTTTCCCGGGCGTGGAGACGGATCATGTCCTGGGCCGTGGTGGCCCCGGGGATGCCGAGCAGTGCATCGACCAGGGCATCGGGCAGCACGGCCAGCGTCTCCCGCAGTGTGCGGCAGGCTGCGATGCGATGGCACACCTCCATCTCCTTGTGCCATTGGAGCTCGGCCAGGACGTGCTCGCGGGTGGGAAAGTGCGCGTAGAAGGTGGGGCGGGAGACGCCGGCAACGCGCGCGATCTCCGTCACGCTGGCGGCGTCAAAGCCCACCCGAGCGAACGCGGCCAGGGCTGCCGCGTAGATCCGTGCGTGGGTCTGGCGGCGCGCGCGCTCACGCGCACCGGCTCCATCGAAGGGGGAGAGCGCAGCGCTCACGGCGCAAGGACCACCGGCAGCCGCTCGACGCCGTTGATCAGCGTCGAAGGCAGGAGCGTCGGCTCACCGGCCAGCGCGAAGTGCGGCCAACGCTGGAGCAGCTCCTGGAACATCACCCGGGCCTCCAGCCGGGCGAGGGAGGCGCCGAGGCAGAAGTGCTCGCCAAAACCGAAGGCCACGTGCCGGGCCGCGCTCTCGCGCGCCACGTCGAAGCCGTCGGCGTCCGGGCCGAACACGGCCGCATCCCGATTCGCCGAGGAGTAGAAGAGCGCCAGGTGGTCCCCGGCACGGATCTGCTTGCCGTGCATCTCGCCGTCCCGAACGGCGCAGCGAATGAAATTCCGCAGCGGCGACACGTAGCGGAGCATCTCCTCGATGGCATTGTCGAGCAGCCCCGGATCGGCCAGGAGTGCCTGGTGCTGCACGGGGTGCTGCAGCAACGCCAGGGCGCCCCCGGCGATGAGGTTGCGCGTGGTCTCATTGCCCGCGACGAGCAGGGTGAGACAGAAGCCCTGGATCTCCTGGTCGTCCAGGCGTTCGCCATCCACCTCGGCCGCAACGAGAAGCGAGATCAGATCCTCCTTCGGCGCGCGGCGGCGCTCGCCAATGACCTGGCTGAGGTAGGCCACGAGCTCGGCGATGGCGTTCCCGCTGCCCAGACGAAACACCCCGCCCCCCACCTCGATGATGCGGTCGGACCAGCGCCGGAAGGTGGCGTGGTCCTCGCGCGGGACGCCCAGCATGTCCGCAATGACGAACATGGGCAGCGGCACCGCTACGCGGTCCACGAAATCCAGCGGGGCGTTGGCTTCGTCGGGATCGACGGCGTCCAGACTCTGCTTGGCGATGCCCCGAATCCACGGCTCCATGGCAGCCACCCGTTTCGGGGTGAATGCGCCGATTACCAGCTTGCGATGGCGGTTGTGCGCCGGGGGATCCATCCGGATGATCGAGCCGGTTCCTGCGCCGGTCCCGACGCCCGGGGGTAGCTGCCGGCCGACCTCGAAGAGCTGGGTCCCGTGCTCCGAGGAGAAGGTGCGCGGACGCTGGGAGACGGCCTGGACATCCGCGTGCTTCGTGACGCACCAGAAGCCCCCGGCCCCGTACCAGTGGACGGGGTCCTCCTCGCGCAGGCGCCGGAACGCCGCGTCGGGCTTCGGGCCGAGGTACCAGCTGGCCTCGGTGGGAGCGAAGTCCGAGCTGGACTCGAAGGGAGGGTCGGGCGGAACGGGCTGCATCAGACACCCCTCTCGCAGGGCGGCGACACCCGGGTGGAGAGCCCAGGATACATCTGAAAAGTAGAGGTTTACAGATGTAATTTCAAGGGCGGGCGTTGCGCGGTCGCTGCCGGCGTGCTCCTATGGCCGCCCTCCCCTCCCAACCCCCCGGAGAGCCAATGCCGGAAGCGCCGCGGATCCTCCACCAGCTGGACGACGAGGGTGTCCTGCAGCTCATCCTGAACCGGCCGCACAAGAAGAACGCCTTCGACGAGCCGCAATGGGATGCCCTGACCGCGTGTCTCGATGAGGCGCGGGAAGACCCGCAGGTGGCGGTGGTCGTGCTGAGCGGCGCTGGCGGCAACTTCTCCTCGGGCGTGGACCTGGGCTCCTTCGGAGGCGAGCCGCCGCCGCCGCGAGCCGACGGCAAGGCCAGCGCCTTCTTCGCCTGCGTGGACGCCCTCTTCGCCTTCGACAAGCCTCTGCTGGCGGCAGTGCAGGGCGTCGCCGTGGGGGGCGGCTGTACGATCGCCGTGGCCTGCGACATCGTCTACGTGGGGGAAAGCCTGCGCATGCGGCTGCCCTTTGCAAACCTGGGCCTCGTGCCGGAAATTGCCAGCAGCTACACCCTGCAGGCCGCCATCGGCCGCCAACGCGCCGCCGAGCTGATGTTCACCGCCGAGTGGATCGACGCTCCCCGCGCCGTCGAGGTGGGCATGGCAGCGCGCGCATTTCCAGACGACGTGCTCCTGGCAGAGGCCCTCGCCAAGGCTCGTGAGATTGCGCAATGGCCCATTTCCTCGCTGGTGGCCATCAAGCACACCCTGCAGGTGGCACACCAAGCCGGCATCGCCGCCGCCCGCGAGATCGAGGACAGCGAAATGATGCGCCTGGCCGGCTCCCCGGAGAACATCGAAGCCATCACGGCCTTCCTTCAGAAACGCGATCCCGACTTCCGGAAGTTCCGCAAGAAGGGCTGAGCCGTAATCCAGACCGTGTGGGGCCTACGCTCCCTCGCCACCCCCCGAGTACCAGGTGACGAACTCCTCCAGGTGCGGCGCCTGCAGGGCATTGACCTCGGCGTCTACGGCTACCTGAACCACCGCCGGCCGGCCTGCAGCAAGCGCTCGCTTCACGGCGGGTCCCACCTCTTCGGTGCGTTCGACGTACTCGCCATGGGCGCCGTAGCCCTGCGCGATCTGGTCGAAACGCACCTCACCCCACTTCACCTCCACGTCGCGATCCGGCCCGAAGGCCCCGACAAAGACCGGAAGCTCCATGCCCCAGGCGGCGTCGCTGTTCACGATGACCACGATGGGGAGCTTTTTGCGCACGGCCGTCTCGAGCTCCGAGATGTGGAACTGGAAGGCCGAGTCGCCGGTGATGAGGCAGACCCGGCGCCCCCGCCCCACCGCAAGCTGGGCGCCAATGGCGTAGGGAAGACCCGCGCCGAGGTGGCCGAACTTGGAGGTCCAGAGCACATCCTGGACGTCGCGCACACAGTAGAGTCCCGACCACAGCGAGGTCGAGCCGCCGTCGCGCACCAGCACGATGTCTTCGGGCAGCACCTTCGTCGCTTCCACCACCATGCGACCCGGATGGATGGGCGAGGTATCCGGCGCGCTGCTCACGACGGCAGTCAGCATCTCCACGAGCTGCTGGCGCCAACCCGAGAGGCGCGGGTCCGGCTCGAGGGGGCCGACCTTCTCCAATGCCTCGGCCAGCTGGGGCAACACCGAGCGCAGGTCCCCGACCAGCGGCACGTCGATGGGCCGATTCACGCCGATGGCTCCTGGATCGCGCTCGATGTAGATCCACTTGCGGTCGCGGTTCCCTCTGGCCCAGTGGCGACCCCGGCCGTAGTGCAGGGGCTCTCCGATGGCCGTGCCCACGGCCACGACCACGTCGGCGGCGGCAATGGCATCATTTGCCGGGCCGATCGAGTAGGGCAGCAGCTGGGGGTGAGATGCGGGAAGCGAGCCCACACCTCCCCAGGAGGGAATCACCGGGCACTGGAGCACGCTCGCCAGACGCGCGAGCTCGGCGTGGGCACGCGCCGTATGGATGGCAGTGCCCGGCAGCAGGATCGGGCAGCGGGCGCCGCGCAGCAGAGCCACCGCCTCTGCGATGGCATCCGGATCTGCCTTCTGGCGGACCAGGCGGTAGCGCTCCGGCGCAGGAGGCGGCGGAAGCTCGAGTTCGGCGTCCACATGGTCCTGGGGAAACTCCACATACACGGGCCCCGGCGACCCCGTCATGGCCTGGCGGAAGGCCTGTTGGAGCACCTCATCCACCTGATGGGGAAACTCGATGACGCCGACATACTTCATCGCCCCTTCGAAAAAGCGCGGCTGGTCTGTGTACTGGAACTTGCTGCGCCGCACCTGGGCATCGAGCACACGGCCGCGCTGGCCGGCCAAGAAGAGCACGGGGATGCGCTCCTTCGAAGCGCAGATGGCGGCGGGAACCAGGTTGGCCACGCCCGGACCCTGATTGCCGATGATGACCGCGGGTTTCCCGGTCATCCGCGAGAGAGCGTCGGCCATGAAGGCGCCGGCCTCCTCGTGGTGGGGCGCCACCACCTCCCAGCCGCGGTCGACGGCCGCGCGGTGCATGCGGGCAAAGCCGGGATCGGGGATCCCGAAGAGGGTCTTGATCCCCTCCGCCTCGAGGAGCTCGAGGATGCGTTCCGAGACATTCAGCTTGCGCGTGGCCACAGCGACCTCCTCTCGACGCTTGCTTGGGAAGCGTTCCGGGGCGCTGCATGAACCCCTGGACGCTAGCGCAGGGCGGCGCCGTAGCGATGGGCGATGAAGAGCGCATCGCGCTCTTGCTGGGAGACGAAGCGCGCGTCCTGCCCCGCGTCGCGTAGGACCTCGCGCAGGGCCTGTGCTTCCGTGTGGAAGAATGCCTCAACCTGACGCAGATCCGAACCCACCGCTTCTGCGTCACGGCGCGCATCCGGCTTCTCCAGGAGACGCAGCGAGAGCTCCCGGAGAAGCGCCGGAGACTCCCCGGCCAGCAGCCGCTCTACGGATGGCATCCACGCCTCGATGCGTCGCAGGGCCACCAGCCGGGTCCCCCGCATGGGGGGGTGCGCGGGCAGCCTGGAAGCGGGCTCCCGGTGGCCGAGCAGACTGAGCAGGGAAACCAACGCGTCGAAGGACTCGAGCGTCCACCTCCTGGAACGAAAGCTCCCGTGCCAGCGAAACTGCAGGCCGCCAAGGGCATCGACACGCGTCGTGAAGCACAAGAGCGCGTGCTCCGCCCGCACGGCGCACCCGATCGCCGGGTAGAGAAAGCTGTACGCGCCCTCTACGTTGTAGGGCGGCCGAAGTCGGCGGATCAGCTCGTTTTCGACGAGCAGGGCCTCCCGCTCGGAGGGCTGCAGGCGTACCTCCAGCGAGCTGGCCTCCTGCACCAGGGTGCGCATCTTGCGGTGGGCCTTGCGCCGGCTGGCGTTGCGATAGCTCTGCAGGCGCCGACGGATGTTCTTCGCCTTGCCCGCATAGAGCACCGCGCCGCCGGCGTCCTTGAAGAGATAGACCCCGGGCGTATCCGGCAGCTCGCGGATCAGATCCGCACCGAACTTCCGATCGAAGCGCTTCACTCCCACCCTGGCGCGAGCCTAATGCAAGCACGAGGCCTCTGCAGGCTCAGCCGCCCTGGAGTGCCGCCCCGTGCTCCGCCATCCACTGGCCCATGGCCTTCTCGGCCGCAGGATCGAAGCTGTCGCGGAGCAGCGCGATGCGCTCGCCCTGGAAGACGGCCGTCTCGACCCCCGAGATCACGAGCTCCGGGCAACCCGCCTTGGTGTAGGTCACCGTCCACTTCATGGTGAGCGTCTCACCCTGGACAGTGGGCGTCTGGAAGTCCGGCGTACGGCTGTCCATACGGCGATCGAAGGCGTCGATGCCGGCCTTCAGCTTGGCGAGCACCGCATCCCGACCCCGCGCGTCCGGATCCCCCTCGTAGACGGCATCCTCCGTAAAGAAGGGCTCGATCCGGGACCAGTCGTCGTCCACGTAGCTCTGCTCGAAGGCATCGGCGTAGGCCTGATATCGATCCGCGATGCTCATTCCCGCCTCCTGGATTCCCCCCCCGCTGCCCAGCCTACCATCTCTGCTAGAAGGACGCGGGCTCGAGGTCGAGCGCCCTCTTCGCCACCTCCACATCGTCGCGGTCGTCGAAGACCCTGTGGCCGGACCCCCGTACTTTGGGTCGACCCCTCGGGGCTCTGACGCTTCCTGCTGCGTTCATGCAGCACCTGTCGGCCCACTGGCGGTATCCCGAGGAGGCCTACCGCTGGGCAGAGTCCTGTGGCGAGAAGGGCTTTCGCCGTGTGATTGCAGAGCACGAAGCGCCCTTCGGAGATTACGGCGAGCGCAAATGCTGAGCACCGCCTGGTGGCGCCTGCTCCCCTGCGCGCGGCGGGGAGGCCCGGCGCTCAGGCGGCCGGCCGGAGCATCAGGCGCGCGGGCCCGCGGACGAGGAAGGAATCGACCCGCTCCGTCTGCTCGGGGCGCGCGAGGCGAGGCAGCTCGGGAGCAAGCGCTTCGAGGACCGCGCGGGCCTCGAGGCGCGCCAGCAGCGCGGCGTCCTCTCCGAGCACCCCGCGGGCCACCAGGAAGGCCCGGAGCAACGGCCAGGCTCAGCAGCACCAGCAGGCGACCTGGGCGGCGTCGCCGACCACCACCACGAGCTCCGCGGGTCCGATCGGCGCCTGCGCCTCCGCGCCGAGCTCGTCGCGCGCCTCCCGATCCCCCAGGCGGACGCATAAGCGACCGGCGGCGCGCGGTCCTCCCCGGGCGCATGGGAACGCCAACAGGGATTCCAGGACGGATAAGGTGCAATGTGTCAAGCCCCATCGGGAACCGTAGGCAAGAAGGCTGCGGTTAGGCCGCCCCCATGGCCTGGCCCTCCCTTGTCTCGGCCCCGATCCCGGCGGACACGACCCTGGCCGACGACCTCCGACCCGGCGATCTCTTCGTCTACTGGAGCAACTGAGCGCATCCCCGGCCCGGCGCAAGCCCTTCAGCTGGCGACGGCGGGATCCGGCGGATTCTGCAGCAGCGACATCTGGGCCAGCATTTCGCGGAACTTGCTGCGCTCGATGCGCTCGGCGAAGCCCGCGCGGCGCAGGCGGTGGAAGTACTCCTCCACCTGCTTCACCTGCAGAACGCCCACGATCTCGATGCCCTTCTTGATCTGCGCCGGGCTCGTACCCTTCCCAGCCAGCACGATCATGGCCTCGAAGAGTGCCGAGTCGAACTGATTCAACGTGAAGTTCTCGGCTTCGTCCAACGCCAGGTGGAGCTGCTACTTGCGCTCCGGGCAGTGATCGATGATCCACTTCAGGTGTTGCAGGCCGTAGGAGACGTGGCGCGCCTCGTCCTGCATCACGAGCTGGAACATGCGCTTGTCCACCGGCGTGGGCGAGATGAACTCGCTGAATCGGAAGAGCGTGAGGATATTTCCCTCCGCCAGTAGATGCATGAAGGCGCTGGCCTCGCTGTAGGTGTCGCCGTCGAGGATTGCCTTGAGAGAGTGCTCCGCTTGGGGAAGCGCCTCCATCAGGCCCACGCCCCCGGCCAGCGCGCGCTTGCGGAACACCTCGGCGTGCCGTGCCTCGTCGATTGCTTGGGTGGCGATGAAGTGCTTCACCTCGTGGAACTGGTTGTTCATGCGCCATAGCCACTTGGCTGGCAGGTCCGTGGCGATCATCTCGACCTCGGTGAAAAAGGTGCAGAGCTGCGCGAAGGCGATCTCCACATCTTCGGGGCGCTCGTAGCGGTCGAGGTCCATCCAGGGGACATCCGTGGTGGCGTCCCACTGCCGGCTCATGGCCTCCTCGGTGAAGGAGGCCACCTTGTAGGCCCAGACGTCGCTCTTGCGGTTGAGCTCCGGAGCCAGGTCCGCCTGGTGCGCCACATCATAGGCAGCGCCCCGCGGCACCGCCCCGCGAGGCCCTCGCGGCACTTCCGGAAGCTCGTCGTAGCCGTAGCTCCCCCGGTTCAAGTCCGCGTAGGTCAACCCGCGTCGCGGGTTCTCGGCATTCACCTGGATCTGCTCGGTACCCGTTTTCAGCCAACCGAGGTCCAGGTTGCCTCGGCGGATGTCCTTCATGCGCTGCACGAGGTCGTCGTCGAAGCGGTAGTCGGTGGATCCGTAGTAGCTCATTGGAGCGCCTCCTCTGGACCCCCAAGCAGGCCCAGGAAGTGGAAAAGGGGGCTACGCGTGCGCCGGTCACCCAAGCCCGCCGCGTGACAGCGCGCCAGATACTCGGCAAAGAAGCGCTCGTAGAAGCTTCGCACCGGATCGAGGCTGCCGCTCAGCAGCACCAGCGGCTCGAGCAGCTCCCGGGCGCCCATCCAGCCGACCAGCCCATTCTCCATGAGATCCAGGTGGCCGTTCAGGGCTTCGGCCTCGTTCGGCCGGACGCGTGTCAGGCAGCGCAGGTGGTCCACGCCGTAGGCAATGAAGCGGGAGGCGTCCTGGGCCAACCGCGTGCCGAGGAATGCGTCCGTTGCATTCCGAGAGGCCCACTCCAGGTGCCGACCCAGCCCCTGGAGGAACGAGAAGAGGAGCAGGTTCATCGAGGCGGAGGCGCAGGGATAGGTGCCGGAGTCGAACACCATCTTGAGCAGCTCGCCCAGCTCGCGGCACGCCACGCCGAGCTGGCCGTCGCCCTGGAGCGCCCGCTTGCGAAAGGCCTCGCCGATGCGCGCGGCGTCGATCATCTGGAGACACAGCAGGTACTTGACCTCGTGGAACTCCTGGTTCATCAGGAACTCCCAGCGCGCCGGCACATCCGTGCACACCATGCCGACCGAGACCAGGCCCGTGCTGATCTGGCGCATGGCCGCCATGCGCTCGGGGCTCTCGTCGGCCTCGGCGAGACGCGGCCAGGGGACATCCCGCGCGGGCGCCCAGCGACGCGACTTGCCTTCTTCGAAGATGCGGGTAGCGACATCAGCCCATACCTCGCTCTTGCGATTCAAGCGGTAGCCGAGCGACGGCAAGCCGTCGGGAAGGATCGCTCCGCGCGGGGCCATGGAGAAGTTGTGCCGGATGATCTCTGGCAGGATCTCCGGGCTGTAGCCTCCCTGGTTGATGTCGTCGAGGGTGAGGCCGCGCTTCGGGTCCGACGGACGTGCGCTGATGCGCTCGCGGATGCTCGACATCCAATCGAGATCGAGCTCGCCCGCGAAGGTCTTCATGAGCTTCGCGACCAGCTCCGGATCCAACGAGAAGTCCTTCGGTGCAATGTACGCCACGGAATGCTGCCTCCGTCTGCTCAGGCAATCGCGACGTCGAGGTGGCGCGCCTGGTCGAAGAACTCCTGGATCGAGGCCATGTAGCGGTAGAAACGATCGTGGCCCTCCGCGTCCTCGTACTCCACGCGGATCACATCGCCGATGTGGGAGAGCGTGTTCAGCGTGTGACCCGCATCTGCGCCGCCGTTCGTCTGGATCGAGGCGACCATCTCGCTCCACACGGCAGCGGGAGCGGCCAGCACGAAGTCGAGCTTGGCCGGTTCTCCACCGGCCTCGACACCGACGCACTCGTAGACCTCGAAGCGGATGGTGTAGAAGTCGTCGCCGATGCGGACGCCGAAGCTCGTGTCGCAGTAGCCGAGCTTCTCGAAGACGACGGCGTCCTCCTGGGTGCGCTTACGGAGCGCCTCGAAGAACGCCAGGGACGGAAACGGGATGGACACGAAACCTCCTCGGCAGCCATCAACATGGCCGCACCAGCGCCGCGAGCGCTGCCTGCTGGGCATGCAAGGGCTGCGCCATGGGCAGGGCCTGCAGCTCCGAATACAGCATAGCCCGTGTTGCGAGCTGCCCCAGCCCGGCGCGCAGAATGGAGCGAAGCGCCCCTTGCAGGCGGCTCATTGTCCCAGTCGGCCCGCGCGGCCCAGGCGACGTCCCCAGTAGACGTCGTCGAAACTCACCCGCTCGACACGTTTGTCACTGGAGGGGGCGTGGACAAAGCTGCGGCTACCCAGGTAAAGCGCCACATGGGTGGTCTTGCGCCCCCCAAGTCGAAAGAAGAGCAGGTCTCCGGGCTGGAGACCCTGCAGCGGGACCGGGGTTGCGACGCGCTCCAGCAGGGCCGCTGAGTGAGGCACCCCCGTTGCCCCGGCCTGGGCGTAGCTGTATACGACCGGGCCACTGCAATCGAAGCCGGTTCTGGAGGCGCCACCCGCGCGGAAGGGAGTGCCGACGAGCGAGGCCGCCGTGTGGGTGGCGGCCCGCCGCGCGGCGGCTGAGGCCCACGCCTGGCGGCCCGCACGAGCTCCGGGGAGGTTGGCGGTGCCGGGTGCCGCGCACGCGAGCGCCGTCGCGACCAGGACCGTCAACGCCGAAGCCTGCTTGCCACCGGGGAGCCACACCATCCCCTGTGCATCGACAAGCGGGGCATGGCCCCTGAAGGGCCCGCACCCGGGTGCAGCGAAGCGACAGCCCTCACGGGTACGCTCCCCAAGGCTGTTCGGCGGCGGGTCGGCTTCTGTATCCAGGACGTGTCACCCTTGCCTTGCTCCCCTCCGCTCCCTCTGCTGGAGCTGGATCGCGAGACCAGGGCCGACCCTGTGTTGCGCATCACGCCGCTCGTAGACCGTCCGATCCTCTCAGTCGCTCCATCGCCGCCATCGGGAGCACTTGCGCACGAGAACCTCAATGGCCCTTCCCCGATCCGCGTTCCCGCCTGGGCCGACGGGGGGCTCGGACGGTATGCCCTCTACGACGCCGATCACAAGGGCAGCTCGATCAAGGTTGCCTTTGCGGACCACCTCGCAGGGCCCTGGCGCGTCCATCCCGGCGGTGCGCTTGGGCTCCCGGAGACGCCCTTCCCCCATGCGGCGCCGGCAGTGCCCGAGCAGATCGATGCTTCCGCGCCTGGTGGAGCCCCGCGATCCGGGTGCCCCCTTCGCGGGACGGCCTGTATCAGCAGCGGTAGCTCGCTCATCGGGCGGCCGTACTCGATCTGGTAGGGAGCCCAGCCAGCGGCCACGCGCCGCGAGTCCACGGCGCCCGTGGCCCAGGACATCATGAATGAAGTCGAACCGATCCCGGGAGTAGAGCGCGATGTCGTACTCGTCCTGCCGCGAGAAATCGCAGTCGCCGTAGCCTGGGGATTGGACGACGCGTCCGATGGACCTGTCTACTGGGACTGGCCAGCTCGTGCCTCCGCAGTCGCCCGGATCGCGCCGATCGTCTGCTGCTGCCGGAGGCCAATGCCTTCGGCAAGCCATTTCACGTACCGAAATCGACCGGAAGGGTCTTGATCCGACCCAGAAGACCACCGGCTGCGCCCCAGCGAACCTGCTCCTCGAGCAGACGGGCGCCCTCGGGCATCGCCTTCAGGATCGCTTCCAGCATCACGCGGAGCTCGAGGCGCGCCAGATTCGATCCGACGCAGTAGTGTGGACCATGACCGAAGACCAGCAGATCACTGCTCTTCGTCTGGCGGCGCAGGTCCAGTCGATCGGGATCGGAGAACACGCGGGGGTCGCGATGGGCTCCCGTGAAGCTCAGGATCAGGAGCTGCCCCTTGTGGAGGGCCTTTCCGCGCAGCTCCAGATCCTCGCATACGTAGCGCGGCATTCCGACGAGGCCGATGTCGTAGCGAAGCAGCTCGAGAATCGCCGTGGGAAGCAGCGAGGAATCATCGCGCAGGCGACAGAGCTCGCCTTCGTTCTGGAGAAGTGATCGAATGGCGCGGGTCCCTGCCACAGCGACCGAGTCCGTTCCGGCTGAGACCAGGCCGACCACCGCGCGAGCGATGGCCCGGTCGTCTGCGGGCTCGCCCTTCTCCGAGGCGCGCACCAGCTCGCTAAGGAGGTCATCACGAGGCGCCCTGCGGCGCTCGGCGACGAGCTCACACACGTACTCCGCCATGGCTCGCGTCGCCTGCTCCGTCTTACGGCGCTTCTTCTCGGAGCTGAGCGGATTGATTCCCCGGACGGTCTTGCGAGCGAGCTTGCGGAAGCCGGCTTCGTCGGCGCCCGCTGGCGGGACACCCAGGATTCGGCCAATCACCGCGCCGGGAATCGGCGCGGAATAGGTTGCGACCAGATCGACGACATCCCGGCGGTCACGCAGCGGCGCCGCGAACTCTTCGACGACGTCTCGTACCACGCTTTCCATGCGCGCCACGCAGCGCGGCAAGAGCGCCATGTAGACGAGGCTTCGCTCCGAGACGCCGGCCCTCGTCCGTGCGGACAGAAAGGGAATCTCCGCGATCCAGTGCGCTGCAAAACCGGGCGATGGCGGCGAGTAGTGCTCGTACACTCTGGGGTCGGGCGTGACCCGTGGATCTGCGAAGCAGGCGCGGACGTCCTCGTGGCGCGTGAGGAGCCAGGCATCCACCCCGGCCAGCCAATGAACCGGGTCCTCCTCACGCAGTATGGCGAGCATGGCAGTGGGGTCTTCCCACGACTCGGAGGCCGAGGGCAGATCCCCGTGCTGCTGGAAGCCTTGCGTCAAGCGGCCCTTTCAGGGGGGGTAGGCCCCCGGCAGGCTAGCAGCATTCCTTCGGGATAGGCAGGCTGCGCTCGCCGGGAGAGGCCCTCCCTAGAAGTTCCCCTTGTGCTGTCCGCCATCGACGGAGAGCGTCACGCCGGTGATCCAGCTCGCGGGGGTGGAGCAGAGAAACACCACCGCGGCGGCCACCTCTTCGGGGGTACCCAGGCGCGCAGAGGGAATCGAGCTGCGGATTGCCTCATAGACAGGCGCATTGACCCGCTTGATGGTCTCCCACATCCCACCTGGAAACTCGATGGAGCCCGGCGCCACGCAGTTCACGCGGATCCCCTGCTGCGCGAGGTTGATGGCCAGGGTCTTCGAGTGGCTCATGAGCGCGGCCTTTACCGCCGCATAGGCTGGCGGCGAGCCCGCCTCCAGGCCGGAAGTGGAGGCAATGTGGACCACACAGCCGCCGCCAGCCTCGGCCATCCAGGGCACCACCTTCCAGGTGCCGCGCACTGCGGCCATCATGTCGACGTCGAAGCCCGCCTTCCAGCCCGCCTCGTCGTCGCTCACCCCGAACCCCGAGGCATTGTTCACCAGCACGTCCACGCCACCGAGGGCGTCTCGGGCGCCGTCCAGGAAAGCAGCCAACGCCTCACCGTCCGAGACGTCACAGGAGCTACCGAAGACGCGCACGCCACGGGCCTCGATCTCCTTGCACGCCGCTTCGAGAGGCTCCGCGCTCCTCGCGCAGATCGCCACCGCCGCCCCTTCGTCGGCAAAGGCCAACGCCGTCGCCCGCCCGATGCCCTTGCTACCGCCTGTCACCACCACCTTCTTGCCCGCCAGTCCGAGGTCCATCGCGATGCTCCCATTTCCAGAGGAAGGCCGACATCCTAGCGCCCGGTCCGCAATCTCAATGGCCGCGGAAGCGAGGGGGTCGGCG
>Ga0114931_10000898_pt1 | contig 37259 bp, 34 predicted proteins | sample 2SBtaG_FD_89579 | JGI IMG/M metagenome (GOLD analysis project Ga0114931, IMG submission 89579) | Deep subsurface microbial communities from Kolumbo volcano to uncover new lineages of life (NeLLi) - 2SBTROV14_V59a metaG | ecosystem: Environmental > Aquatic > Marine > Volcanic | place: Kolumbo... | reverse complement strand
TCCCGCGTAGGCGGGAATCCAGTGAACCAGTCAAAAGTTTCAAAACTAGATTCCCTTTTTCACAGGAATGACATAGAGAGAAAATGTAAATAACGCTGGCGATTCTTACAAATTAAATTATAAAAATATTATCTTTACGAGAAATAATCCATAAACAAAAACTGCGCTTAGAACCCAATAAGGTAATCTTTGAGGTTTTATTTTTTCATTAATTACCAGAAAAAAAGTGATTATACCAAAAAGCAGCGCCCAAGGAAAAAGACGCTTTTCATTAAGAAAAAAGACTGAAAGCATAAAGGAAACAAATAAGCTGGAAGCTATAATGAGCCGGCTTTTTTTTTCACCGAAAATTACGGGAATAGTCCAAATGGAATATTTTTTATCGCCGGCTATATCTTTTAAATCTTTAATTGGCAGAGAAAGTGTATAAGTGATTACCAAAAGAATGGGAATTATCCAAGATAAATAATGAATAGTTTGATTGGAAGAAACTAGAATAAAGCCAAAAAATAAAATCATTATGGAGGCGGAAGAACTTACTAAAGTGGCTACTAGAGGAAATTTTTTAAGTCTAAATGGAGGCGCTGAATAAAACCAAGCTAAAATTTGAAAAGCGATAAGAAGAAACGCAAAAGGCCATCCCAAGGTGAGAGCACCAATAATTGACAAAATAAAAAGAATAATTCCTAAAGAGGCGTAACCTCTTAATTCAAAGATGTTTTGGGGCAGAGGCCGTTGGGGATTGGAAATTTGATCTATGGGAAAATCATAAATATCATTAAAAATTACGCTAGCGCCCCAAACCAACCAAATACTTACTAAAGAAACAACTAAAGCTAAAATGGAAAATATATTTAAATTAAAATTTTGCGGATAAGCTAGAAATCCTAATCCTAAACCGATTAAAAATAATCCTGAATGATAAATAATCTGCGCGTAACGATAATTTTTTATGAGAGCCCAAAACTTCTTTTTATTTATAGCTAAAAAAAGACTGCTTAAAAGCAAGATTAAAAATAAAAAATAAATTAAATTTAAGCTTGCCGCAAAGGAATATCCAACGCCTTGATACCCTAACCCTAAAATGCCAACGTGAGCGCTAAAAAATTGAGCAATATTATAACCTTGAATACTAGCTATTTTTTGAGTTTTGGAAAAAAAATCATAAACTATCACAAAAAAAGTGGGAAAACTACCCATAAAAAATAAAATGGCATAAATTCCAATGGCGCCTATTAAGGCTTTTAAAAAATCTTTTGTTTTAGTTAAAATCAAACCAAAACACAAAATAATTGCTAGTAAAAAAATGATTTTAGTTCCAAAATAAACTATTCCCGAAGGTAAATGGCCAAAAAATGTTATAAATTGACTGAGAAGGTCTTTGGGAGAACTCAAGAGATAAAAACTCCAAAAAACTTGTCCGTGAGTCTTTAACATATCCAAAAGCGGAGGAAAAATGATAAGCAACGCCGCCCAAATTAAAATATAAGCTAATTTTTGAGGATTTATTTTTAAAACTAGGCTTAAAAAAATCCAAACAAGTAAATAGGCAATTGAAAAGAAAAAGAAATTATGTAAGTATTCAATCAACATTTCTCCTGCAGATAAACTAGAGGAAGTAGCTAAAAATTTTTCAATAAAAACTCGTAAAAAAATAATAGCTAGAAAAATTACCATTAAATTAATTCCGTTAATCCTTTTTCCTAAAATTTTTTTAATAAAATTTTCTATTTTTCTCATAATATAAATTTAACAACATTAGAGTTTTAAAGCAAATTGTAAGACATTTTATGACTTTTTTAAAAACATTTAAAGTTAAAAAGTTTGTAAAGTTAAAAAGTTTGTAATCTGTAAAACAAAAAGGTATAATATTTCTAAATGTAATTGATATAAACTTAGACTGCCTTTAGTAAAAATCAAATTTTTATGATATAATTTTAATGTAACATTTTGATAGGTAAATGATACCATTGATATGTTTTTATTCTTTTAAAAAGATCGATGAAAATAAAAAATATAAAAATAACTTTATTAATTTTGATTAGTCTAGTTACTTTAAGCTTTGCTTTTTTTGTAGCGGCGCAAAAAAAATCAAATACAAATAATAATGTATTTTTAGATTCTGACCAAGACGGATTAACAGACGCGGAAGAAAAATTATACGGCACGAATCCACATAATTCGGATACAGATGAAGATGGTTATTCTGATGGAGCGGAAATAAAATCTGGGTACAATCCTTTAAAACCAGCTCCTAATGATAAACTTGCTAATCCGCTAAATAAATCGTTAGACAACCAAGCTAACGCTATTGTTCCCGACCAAAAAAATCTTACTCAAAAAGTAGCTCAAAAAATTTCCCAACTTTCTGATCAAGCTGACCCTTCTAATGGCAATAAGGTTTCCTTACAACAAATAAAGGATTTGGTTAGCCAATCGCTAGCTGATAACACTTCTGTTTCATTGCCAACTGATATTACTAAAAAAGATATTAAAATAAAAAAAGAAGATTTTTCCGGACTGAGCAAAGAGGAAGTTCAGAAAAAGAAAAAAGAAGATTTTATTAATTATATCACCGCTGTTTTTTATATTTTATCTAGTAATTCTCCAAAACCGTTAACATCTTCTTCGGATATTACTAGTGTAACTTCTCAGATTGTCCAAGAAGTTACTGATGCCATAACTTCCCGAAATACTCAGCCAATTCAAGATCTTAGTCAAAGTGGAGAAAAAATCTTAGCGCAGTTAAAAGACATTGAGGTTCCTAAAGACTTGGTAGATATTGATTTAAAAGCTTTGCAATTTGCTGAATACGCTCAAAATATGGAACAATATATCAAACCCACCAACGATCCTTTGTCAGATATCGCTAATTTTTCCAAAATGGACGGTCTGATAGAAAATTTATTGTCTTTTTCTCAAGATGTCCAGAATAAGTTTTCCGAATATGGAATTACTTATAACAGTGACATAAAAAATAAGCTTAAAGATTATGGCCTAAATATTACTGATGACACGTTGATCCAAAGTTTATTGGGCAATTCATCTGGCCAATAATATTTTAGATTTTTTAAAATTTCTATGTGGGGAAAAATAAAAATAAAAAAATGGGGAAAGACTATTTTTCCAAAATCCTTTTTGGCAATTTTACTTTTGCTGACTTTGTTTTTTTCTCCTATTCAAACTCCCCGAGCTAATGCTTGGGACGCAATTCCAGCCGCTCTGTTCAAACAATTACTAGAAAACATTCAAACCCAGATCAACGGAATGATTTTAGGCATGCTTAAAAAACAGGCTCTGGCTAATCTTAATACTCAAATCAATTCTTTGGTGGGTGGTGGTGTTAATGGATCTCCCGCTTTTATTACTAATTGGCAAGACTATTTATTCAACGATCCAGCCAACCAAACTCGCGCTTATATGAATGATTATTTAAGCCGGATGACTTCCGGACGAGGCACTTATTCTGGTTACATTTCAGAAGGTTTCTCCGGAGCTGGCGCCAATAATTATTTAGCTGAGCTTAAACAAATCGGAATAAATTCTATTAAAAATAATGATAGTTTGGATAATGTCCCTAAAGCTACTTACGAAGGCGACCCTGATCAAATGTTCGCTTCCGGAAATTTTAGAAATATGAGTCTTTATCTTTCCGGTACTAATAATCCCTGGGCTTTTGATGTAGCGACTCAAAATGCTTACCAAACTAAATTAGACCAAGCCAAAGAAATTCAAAAAAATAAAAGCCTTGCTTATCAAGGATTTAAGGGAACGGGAGAAAAAGGTTTTAATAGCACTATTACTAATCCGGGATCTCTTATTAAAGAAGCTGTGGCTAATGTCCAAAATCTGGGCAATAATATTATTGCTAATGCTAATAATCCGGGAGAAATCATCGGTGCTGTTGTTTCCCAAATGATCACCCAGTCCATCCAACAAGGATTTAGCGCCGTGCAAAGAAAGGCTATGCAGCAAAACTATAGTGTCCAAAACAAAATCAACGACGAGATAAACAACACCATCAACACCTCCGGTCCGGGCGCCCGCTTCAATTTGCCTAACGCAAAATTTTATCTTTATTTTAAGTTTTTCTTTTTCTAACCTAGAATGAAAATTAAAACCAATACCATTTCCAGAAAATTGTTTTTAGCTGTCTTCCTTGTTGTAGCTACAGCTGTTTTTGGTTTTTTGCATGTGAACAAAGCTAACGCGGAAAACTGTTATTGTGTCAAACTTGAAGCATCTACCTTTCGTGTCCACACATCTGTATCTCCAGGTCCCGTAACAAATAATGAAGATGACTGTAGGACTTATTGTGAAAATAAAAAACTTGAATATTATTTTGGCACAAAAAGTGAACAAGAAGTTAAGACAACATATCTTTTTTCTTCTTCTGGACAAAAAGCATTAGGTATTGAAGCAGAACCAGATATTTGCGCTAATTTGTCCTGGTGGAATCTTCACGAGTGGTTTAATTGTTTATTATTATATATTTTAAAATTTATTGGAGTGCTTCTAACTGTAGCAGCTACCATTTTTGGTTGGATTATGAAACCGGATAATATGTTGGCTGTTATGAACAACGACGCCATTTATGCTACATGGGCTTTGGTGCGAGATACTTTGAACATTGCTTTCATTTTAGTGCTTCTTTTTTCCGCTTTTGCCACTGTTTTTCAAGTAGATAAATACAGCTACAAAAAAATTCTTTTGAAATTAGTCATCATGGCCTTGTTAGTTAATTTCAGTTTTCCCATCACTCGGTTCATCATTGATTTTTCTAATGTCTTGATGTATCAAATACTTAATAATCTTGGAGGAGGATCAGGATCTTTTGCCCACCTAGCTGACCAAGGTAGCTTAGCTCATATACTTCACCCAGCTGGCGACGCTAAAGCTAGCACCTGGGTTATTATAGCAGATATTGTTTTTACCTTTATTGTAGCGATAACTTTTTTCATTATTGCGATACTGTTTCTTATTAGAACCGTCGCTTTGGCCATTTTAATTATCTTTTCTCCGGTCGCTTTTACTGGTTCCATTATTCCTCCAACAGCGCAAAAAGCTAGCTCTTGGTGGGATGCTCTTTTTAAATACGCTTTTTTCGGACCAGTTATGGTTTTTATGATATATGTAGCGACTCATATGATGTCAAGCATAAATAAAGTGAGTTCCCATTTTGGTCCAACTAACATCTTAACCATAGCTAACAGTCAATCAATTCATCCAAATATTGTCGCTTCTTTAGCTCTTTTAACTATTCCCATCGTCATTCTTTGGATTGGCATTGGATTTGCTCAGTCATTATCCATCGCCGGGGCAGAAGCAGTAACAAAAGGTGGAAAGAACTTTGCAAAATGGGCTCCGAATAAATTATCTAAATCTCCAAAGGCATTATTTAGAGCTACTGGAGTTCCGGGAGGAGTAAAAAAAGCCGCGGATTATTACGGCGCCAAAGGCGCTCCCGGATTTTTAGGAAAGATTCCGGGATTGCGTGGTTCAGAGAAAACAGAAGCTACAGAAGCAAAAATTGCCTCTTTGTTGGGAGCTAAAGGATCTGTTGAACAATCTATAAAGAAAGAAGCCCAAAAAATGAAAGAGGTCGGTGAATCTCCAGAAAGCTTAAGAGAGCAAGTATCAAAAAAGGGTAGCATACCAGCCGCTTATCGGCTAGCCCTGGATGGAGATATTGAAGGAGAAGAGTATGCGTCTATCATGGATAAAATAAAAGAAATAAAAGATCCGAGAATACGAGAGTTAATAGAAGGTGAAACTAGAAAGCAGAGAATTGATGTTGTTATTGACTACAAAATAAAGCAAGAAAGGGCTAAAGGACCAACCACCCACGGTGATGAAATAGCTGTTGCGGAAAAAGAGTTAGGAAAATTAAAACCAGAAGATTGGCAAAACCAAGATATGGAAAAATTTATGGATGCCCGTTCTCCTTATTATGTAGCAAAAAGAGATGCGGCTTCTAATGTGTATTATAGTTATAATTCTAAAAATAGAGATAAAGTAACAGATAATATGAAAGGTAAAGATTACAATGCCGGCAAAGGAACTATTTGGGTATAAAAAATTATGTTAAAAAAGAAAAAATTTTCGCAATGGGATAAAGATTCTCAATTGAGGTTATGTGTTATACCTCAATATGTTTCAGTTACCAAAAATCCGGACGACGAAACAGACGAACAAATAATTGAAAGGCAAGATAAAGTTATTAGTCTTCCCGTCTTTGTAAGAAAAAAGCTCTCTTCGCCAATTACTGGAGAGAAAATTCAAGAAATAGGAGAAAAATATAATCTGGAACTTTTACAAATGGCTAGTATCGCTAGAATAATTAGAAGTTACTATTTCGGTGAAGTAAAATTAGAAAATTTTCCGCAAATATTATCCCAAGAAATAAAAATTGATTTGAATAAAGCGCAAGAAATTTCAGATTTAGTGATTAAAAAAATTATTGAGGATGATTCTCAAAAAAAAGTCTACCAATCAAAATTATCTAAATTAATTATTGAAGACGCTCTTGAAAAATACCCAGATTTAGGTGAGCAATTGGTTACTTCTAACCATATCAAACTCAAAAATTTTCCCGAACCGGTTCGCCCTAACATCAAAAATTGGTTATCAGATTATATTTTTAATACTGGACATGATTCCCATGATTCTATGATACGAGGAATTTATTTATTTCAAAATGAAAATACTAAAATACTTAATTCTTCTGATCGGCAAAAATTAGCTTATCTTTTAAAAGCTTATGATGAAAATAGTCCTGTTAATGTGAATACCATTCTAAAACAAATAATTTTCCCGGCGACAAAAAGCGCTCAACCAACATCAACAGAATCATCTACTTCGTCAGAAGCCGAGAAAAAGGTTAAACCTAAAGATATCTTTCAATTAGAAAATCAAATAGATACTAAGCAGAAAAATGTTGGAGAAATTAAAACAGCTAAAGATTTATCATTTAAATCCAGCCAAAAAAATCTTTCGCAAGAAATCAGTAAACCAAAAAAAACAGCTCCAATTCGGGAAAATCACTCTCAAAAAATCTTACCTAAAAATAATATCATATCAAATTTAGTTAAGCCAAAAAAAGAAAAAGACCAGTCTCCACAAGAACCTCTTCACCATCATTCTTCCGATTTTTCTCGTCCTCAACTGAATTTCACTTCTCCCCAAAAAATGCCTTTTGAAAAACAAACCGCTCCGGTAAAAACTTTTGAAAATAATCCACAACCGTTAAAAATAACTCCAGCAGAGTTTCAAAGGGAAAACAAAGAGAATGAAAAAAAATTTGTCCAAAAAAATAAAGCCAGAGAAACAAAAAACATAGTAAATTTAAAAAAAACCTAAATTCAAGGTAAATATAGTTAGTTTCAATAAAACAATTTCTTGTTGGAAGTTATTAATAAAATATTAATGATTCTATTTTAATTTTCTAGTCAATTTTATGTTATTCAATGTTCCACAATTTATTAATATGGAGGACAAAATAATTGGTCCTTTTACCGCTAAACAATTAGGTTGGATGGCAATTGGAGGTGTTATTTTATTAGTTCTTTGGAATACTCTTACTCCTTTTGCTTTTATCGTTTCTGGTTTAATTGATGTTGGTCTTTTTGGAGCGCTGGCTTTTTATCGACCTTATAATCAACCCTTCTCTAAATTTATAATATCCAGCCTACATTTTACTTTCCGTCCACGAATTTATGTTTGGAAAAGAGAATATGATAATATAAAAACAGCGGTGAAACATTCAAAACATTTAGCGCCTAAAACACCTGCAAAAAGAAAGATTTTAACCAGCCAGAAAATTCAAAAAATTTCCAGACACCTTGACAGTTTAAACAGATAATTTATTTAAAAATATTATGGAAGTATTACATTCCAACAAACTAACTAAAAAGACGACTACTTCTGCCACTCAAAATTATTTGGATGTAGCAGAGGTTAAAGAAAACACAATCGTACTCAAAAGTGGAGCGCTTAGAACTGTTTTAGCTGTATCAGCTATTAATTTTGATCTCAAATCATCTCAAGAACAAGAAGCTATTGTTGGCCAATATCAAAATTTTCTTAACTCTATAGATTTTCCTATCCAAATAATTATTAGTTCACGCAAGCTTAATATGGATAATTACTTAGACTTTTTAATGTCTAAAGAAAAAGTCCAAGCTAATGAGTTGCTAAGAATGCAAATTTCCGAATATAAAAGTTTTATAGAACAACTAGTTTCAGTTTCTAATATAATGGAGAAAAATTTTTATATTGTTATCCCTTTTTCTCCCATAGAAAACAAAGAAAAAGGATTTTTCAATAATCTCGCCAGCATGATTAACCCACAAAAAAATATTTTGGAAAAAAGAGAAAATTTTGAAACTTATCGCAGCCAGCTTTTCCAAAGAGTAGATCATGTAATAACCTCCCTTTCAGGAATAGGATTACGAATCGCCCCTCTTAAAACCGAGGAGCTTATAGAATTATTGTTTGATTCCTACAACCCTGAGATTTTCAATGCGGTAGAATTAAAAGAGGTAGATAAATTGGAATTAAATAAATAATCAAAATATATTTTTATGTTTAATCCCTTTAAAAAAAAGAAGTCGTCAATTTCTGATAAAGTTTTAGAGTCAGAAAAATACTATCAAGAGGGCGTAGCTCAACTTAATGATTTAATTGCGCCGGCCGCTATAAAGATTAACCCCCGTTATATTCAAGTAGGCGATATTTTAGCTCAAACAATTTTTATTATTGCTTATCCAAGATATCTGCACAGTAATTGGTTTTCACCAATTATTAATATTGATATGCCGCTAAATATTTCCATATTTATTCATCCTATTGACACTTATGATGTTTTAAAAACTCTTAAGAAAAATGCTACTCGTATTGAATCTCAAGTTAGTATTGAACAAAAAAAGGGGATAATTCGCGATCCTGCTATGGAAACCGCTATTACTGATATTGACGAACTTCGCGACAAACTTCAACAAGGCACAGAAAAGTTTTTTCGGGTTGGAATTTATATTACCGCTTATGGTCAAACAGAAAAAAAATTAAATAAATTAACCCGTTCAATTGAAGCAATTTTAGAAGCCCAATTAGTTTATATAAAACCAGCCGTCTTTAAAGCTGAACAAGGTTTCAACTCTACTTTACCGTTAGCTAATGATGAGTTAGACATTGGTACTTCTATGAATAGCGCTCCGCTTTCTACTACTTTCCCTTTTGTTTCTTCAACACTATCTTCTAATGTGGGTATTCTTTATGGAATTAATCGACATAATAATAGTTTAATTATTTTCGATCGTTTTGAAATGGAAAATGCCAACATGGTTGTATTTGCTAAATCTGGAGCTGGAAAAAGTTATACTATAAAATTAGAAATTCTTCGTTCAATGATGCTTGGAACCAGCGTTATTATTATTGATCCTGAGAATGAATATAAACATTTAGCTGAAACTGTAGGTGGAACATTTATTAAAATATCTTTGAATTCAGATAATCATTTGAATCCTTTTGATTTGCCGCGTATTCGTGAAGATGAAGATCCAGAGGACGTATTCAGAAATAATATTGCCAGCTTGCTTGGCCTCCTCCATTTAATGTTAGGAAATATTACTCCTGAAGAAGATTCTGTTTTGGATCAGGCTATTCGAGAAACTTACTCCGTTCGGGATATTACCCTTCAGTCTAATTTCAATGCCCTTACTAAAGAAGCTTATCCTACTATGACTGATCTCTATCAGGTGTTAAGAAATATGGAAGGCGGAGAAAATCTAGCACTTCGTATGGAAAAATATACTGAAGGTATTTTTTCCGGTTTTCTTAATAATACCAGCAATGTTAAAATTGATAATCAAATGGTGGTTTTCAATATTCGTGATATGGAAGAAGACCTGCGCCCGGTAGCTATGTATATTGTTATGCAATTTATTTGGAATGAGATGCGAACTACTCTCAAAAAAAGATTGGTCATAGTAGACGAAGCTTGGGTAATGATGAAACATGATGATGCTGCTTCTTTTATGTTTGGAATTGCGAAAAGATGCCGAAAATATTATACTGGACTTACAACTATTACTCAAGATGTTAATGATTTTTTAGCATCACGTTATGGCAAAGCGATCGTGACTAATTCATCTATTCAATTACTCCTTAAACAATCCCCGGCAGCCGTTGATATTATCAGTGAAACTTTTTATCTTACCGACCAAGAAAGATTTTTATTATTAGAATCTAATATAGGAGAAGGAATCTTTTTCGCCGGCACCAAGCATGTAGCTATAAAAGTTATCGCTTCTTATTCTGAAGACCAAATAATTACTACCGATCCAAAACAATTATTAGAAATTGAACAAGCTAAGAAAGAGTTTAAAGAATAAAATTATGCCGTACGATTACCAAAAACATCAAGAGTTAAAAGAAGCTAGAAAAAAAGATAACCAAAAGAAAAGCCAAGAAAAAGCGCAACGAACTTTAAAAAAATATTCTACCGGAAAGAAAAAACAGAAAGCTAAGAAAAATATGGTCAAAAATATTGGGAGTTTAGCTAAAAACGCGTCCTCACCTTTGGGATTTTTTTCTTTAATAGCACAAGCTAGTTTACTTTCAGACTGGATGTATGGTTTAGCTTTAATAGCCGCGATATTAAAAGATTTATTAGACCTTCTTGAAGTCACTGGAATTCTTTACTTAATTATTATTGTAGCTACTTTTCTATGTTCTATTTTTATCGCTATGATGATAATTTTGGGCAGTTATTCTAATGGAAATGGTTTAAGAGGCGGTCGTATGCAACAGAAAATGATTAGAAGTTGGATAGTTCTTTTAGGAGGTACTGCGATTGAAATGACTTTCGGAATAAATTTTTTACCTATTGAAACATTGACTGTTTTAATTATTTACGCGCTGGCTCTGTCAGCCAGAGTTAACGCCAAAAAGGCTCTTCAAAGAAATTAGCTAAAAATAATATAAGATACTAAAATCTTTTAATTGAATTAGATAAACAAATTTATTATAATAAAAAAACAGAGTTTAGAATATCTTTCATATTTATATGAATAACATTAAAATAAAAAAAGTTTCTCAAAATAAAGAATTCTTAGTGGCTTTAGCTATTATTTTAATCTGCATTTTACTTTCACTCTCCTTTCCTAGTAAAAACAGTTTTCAAGGTTTGACTAAAGGTTTCTTCTTCTTATTTATAGTGCCTATTTTATATATAAAATTAGTTCTTAAAAAAAATGTTGCCGATTTCGGCTTGAATATCCAAAATAAAATGAAAGGGTTTGTTTGGGGAAGTTTAATGTTAGTTCTTTCTTTAATTATTGCTTATTTATTTATTAAATACACTCCTTTTGTTTCTAATTATTATATTCCTCCTTTATTGAGTGGCAATTTTTGGGCTTTTTCAGTTAATATGCTTATTTTTGTTAATTTAGTATTATTTTTTCAAGAATATTTTTTTAGAGGTTTCACTCTTTCTGTTTTCTCCCAAAAAATAAATGCTTGGTCTATTCTTGTTCAAGCCGGACTTTATTTTTTTATTATTTTATTTGCTCAAAGTGGCTTTAAACAGGAACTGTGGCAATCAATGCCTTTTATCATTCTTTCTATCACTGGAGGAATTATCGCTTATAAAAGTAAGTCTATGATATATTCTTACATCAGCGGATTTCTATTTTTAATAATGCTAAATTCCTATTTGATCCAGATCATAAAAACAAAATAAACTTTAAGAAAATTTATTTGTTTGAACTAAAAGACAGAAAATTATAAAAAAACTTAATTTGATAAAATTTATGGGAAGAAACAAAAAAAATTCTAAAAAAATAAAAAAAACACTTTCCAAAATAGCAATCAACTGCTTGCTGTTTTTGTTTTCTTTTTCCTTACTCGCTCCTTCCGTTTATGCCTGGGATCTTACCGATTTCGGAGGAGGAGATGTTGCAGATATGGCGGTAGATGCGCTTGACAGTGTCTTAAATAGCTTAGGGGTTGATAAGACTGAGTTTCAATATAAGGCTCAGACTTTTAATGTGTCTCGACAAAAGAAAATTCCGCCTCAAGTATCCTTAACTTTCACCCCGCTTAATCCTTCTCCCGGGAAAAAAATTACCGCCACGGCTATGCCGACTTACTTTTTAAACAGTAGCACCAAGGATTTATATTTTACTTGGTTTCTAAAATCTAAGGATTGTGAAAGAACTAATAACCCTAGCTCGGCAGAGAAAGCCAAATGCGACCTCAATGGAGACGGACGAGTGGATATTGCCGATTACAAAATCAAAGCCATGCGCATTATTGCTAATAACGGCTTTGATTGGGAAAGCGCTGACTATTCTAGCGACAATGACAGCGACGGCTATAAAGCTCCTTACGGAGGAAACGATCAATCCGGAAAAAGTTCTTATTGCTATGTTCACGACACTAAAAGTGGCGACGAATATCAAATAGAATGCGACCATCTTTTCCCTCACGCTATTGGTGAGGTTACAGGGGATAATTCCTTTGGAAGAAATGAAGAAAAATTTTGGCATACCGACCCCCACAGTACCGACACCGCCGGAACCGGCAATCCGGATGAGGCTAATGTGGTCGGATTAGGCATAAACCAATTCACTTGGAACTACGAAGCAGGTGACGAAGTGGGCGTGGTGGTGGAAGGAGTTTCTATTGAACCTACTCAGACAGCTGATGCTTCTTATCGGACTATGTGGGCTATGCCCAAGCGCATGTGCGATATATCCACAACCATTCACAATTATCCTGAAAATAGCACCCGAACTATTTCCGTAACCAATAATTCCCCAAATCCCGGACAAACTACCACCGTGACTCAAACTACCACCCAAAGCATCCACAGTCGAGCTGCTAACATTGCCAGTATAAAATCCGATGTTACGACTACCACAACGACAACTAATTCAAGCACAGGTAGCGTTATTTCGCAAACCTCCACTTCTGCTACGCCCACTTACGCAACTTCCGACATATCCAGTAGTATATCCGTAAATAATATCCCTAGCGCCTCTGATTTGAACCAATGTTTATATGATAATTTAATAAATCCGGCTGAAAGCGAAGCGCAAGGGAATAAGTTAGACGTGAGTCTTTCTTATTCTCCACAATCACCTGTTAATGATCCTTCTGAATCTAATAACGGCGACGAATTAATAATAAACTCTTCTGTAAACAACGCTGAACAGAATGCTTATTTACATTATTTTTGGCAAGTTTATCAAAGTAATGAAATTAATCCGGATAGCTGGGGCAAGGCTTTTTTGAAATCAGCTCTGCCTGATTCAAGCCAAACCACCGGAATTGGTTTAAATACCTTTAAATTTAAATTAAATCTTCCGCATCCTCAAAAGTATCTTCGGGTCAAGCTGACTGTTACGGAAAAAACTGCCAGTGGGGTATCAAAACAAGGACATTCTGATGTTGTCATTCCTATTGCCTCAACATCTAATCAAATAAAAATGTATCCTACTGCTGTTTCTAATTCGCTTAATCTAAGCATGGGTTCCAGTGAAATATGCCAAAATGGAGCAGATAAGGCCCTTTGTCCAGTTTTTAAAAATGAAATTATCGGCTTACGGGTTTCTAAAGATAATCTAACTGATTTTCTTTGGACTATTGATGGAAAACCTTTTACTTATCAAACTTGTTTTTTTGATGGTTGTGATATAAATCAACAAACTAATGTAATCTATTTTCCTGTATTAAAAAATAAGGGCGAGCGTTATGTTGTCAACTTAAATGCTACTAATCAAAATACCGGTGAAAAAATTAAGCTCAGTCGAACGTTTAAAGTAACTGATCCTCAAATTAAAATTTCTCCTGTTGATGAAACTACTTGTAAGCCAGTTCTTTTAGGACAGTATGTTGATTTAAATGGAAAATCTTGGCCAGATCATAGCAAAATTAACTTCCAAGCGCTTTCTGGCCAGGCTATAAGACTAGAAGCAACTACTACTGCCGGGTTTTCTGTTTCTCCTAGCGACTATGTTTGGAATATAAATGGTAATAGCGTTACTAACATTACTGCTAACGCTTACGGTTTTAGTATTGATAATAATGGTATTCTGACTTTACCTCCAAAGGATGTTGGAGAAAGCTACAATGTATCAGCAGGCGCGCTTTATTCTCAAAGCGACCTAGTTAAACAGGCTTTGAATAAATACTGGAATGTTTCTTATGGACAACTTTACGAAAAGCCAATTTCTGATAAAATAAATATAACTATAGCTGATAATGCTTCTCTTGGCGTCCGAACTCCCAGCCAAAAAATAATGGCTAGCATTTACTCTGCCGTACCGTCTTATTTAGCTTTTTTGCTAAAAATAGTTTTAACTACTTTTATAATTTTAATCGGCGCCGCTTTAATTTTATCCTTATTTCCAAAAATAAAAGATGAATAATAAAAATAAAAAAAAGCTTATTTTCTTTTTCAGCACCGCTTTATTTCTGTTTGGCGTTGGAGTTTTAAAGATTAAAGCTGCAGCTCCCCTTGTTTACACTCCTATGGAAAATATTCCCGGTTTTGAAAAGACAAGTGATTTTTTTACTTATGTATCAAATATTTATAAATTCGGCATTTGGACCATAGGCATCGCCGCCATGTTAATGATTATGATTGGTGGATATGTTTATCTTACTTCCGCGGGAAACACAGCTCAAACCGGAAAAGCTAAAAGTATTATTACGGATGCTATTGTGGGCATTATTTTAGCTTTGGTTTCTTATCTGCTCCTTTACACGATTAATCCCGACTTAGTCAAACTCAACTCAGCCGCGTTGAATTCCACGACAACAACTTCTACCAACCCGTAACAAAAACTATTTATCTAGAAAAATTATAAAAACTCTATGATTTCCAAAAACAAAAAACTCTTTTTTTCCTTGGCCTTGTTTTTTTTAATTTTGATTCCGTTTGCCACCAGCGCCCAAGGAATCGTTCCTTGCGGACACGGAGACTCTCCGACGGACGCCTGCACACTGTGTCATTTGATCTTAGGCATTGAAAATTTAGTTTCTTTTGGTTTAAAAATCCTTATAGTCGTAGCGGTGGTTGGAATTTTCATAGCTGGCGTTATGTATATTGTTTCCTCCGGCAATGAACAATTTATATCAGCCGCTAAGAATTTTTTAGGTGCCAGCCTAAAAGGATTCGCTATCGTGCTTATGGCTTGGTTTTTTGTAAATATTACTTTTTGGATTATGAGCGTCCACAATGATTTGGGTATTGGCGCCACTAACTGGTACACTTTCACTTGCAATACTCAAAGCTCGGCCGTGCCACCATCTACTACTAATAAAACTTCCGGCAATTAATTATAAAGTTTTAATCCAGCTATTTTATGTCTGTTATTAAAAAAATATTTTTTTTATCCCTTTTATTCCTAGGGTTATCTTTACTTTTTTGGGGTGTCTATAATCTGTCTTTTCGCAATCCTCAAGTTAAACAGGAAGAAGATAATTCTACTGCTTCGTCTGATAAAACTGCCTCTTCAAATAATATTGATAAGGCTAAGATTGCATCTATTTCTACTAAACCGATACTTTCACCGATTCTTTCTGCTAACGGCATTTTTATAAATTATTTTTCTAAAACAACCGGCAAACTTTATCAAATTAATTTAGATGGTTCTAATAAAAAAAAGCTCTCTGATAAAACTTTTTCTGGTTTAAGCCAGGCTTTTTGGTCACCAGATCGCTCTAAGGCTATTTTAAAAATTCAAAATGCTTCAAGCCCTTTTATCTATTTTAATCTTGAAGAAAAAACTTCTCAGCCAATTAAAAAAAATTTGGATTCATTAGCTTGGAATGCGACTTCTAATAAAATTTTTTATAAGTTTTTTAATTCACAAAGTCACATAAGGTCATTGAGTATTTCCAATCCAGACACTAGCTATTGGAAAAAATTGAGTGAGATAAAGTATAGAAATTTATCTATAGCCCAAGTACCTCAAGCAGGTATGGTTTCTTTTTGGAATACTGGAGATGCTTATAAACAAACAACGCTTAAAACTATATCTTTAATAGGAGAAGATGCCAAAACTATTTTTCAAAATAAATTTGGCGCCGATTATTTATGGTCGCCTTCAGGTAATAAAATTCTTATCAGCCACAGTGATAGCAAAGGCGGATATAAAACAGAACTGGCTATCATAAATTATAAAGGTGGAGAATATACTAATTTAAACATTCCAACTTTTGTCTCTAAGTGTATTTGGTCTAAAGACAGTCAAAGTATTTATTACGCGCTTCCGGGAGGAATACCAGACAATTCTGTTTTACCCAATGATTACAAAAACCAAAAATTTAACACGGCTGATACTTTTTGGAAAATTAATCTTAAAACCGGGAAAAAATCCCGCTTAGTTGATTTAAGTGACATTCAGAAAAAATATGACGCTTCGCAAATGTTTTTAAGCCAAGATGAAAGTATACTTTTTTTTGTTAATCGCACTGACAATAAACTTTACAGAATAACTTTATAGAGATTATCTAGTAGAGACGAGGCAATGCCTCGTCTCTACTGCAACCCCCTCTTAATCTCCCCCTTAGTAAAGGGGGAGAGGCTGAAGCAATGCCTCGTCTCTACTGCAAACTCCTCTCAATCTCCCTCTTAGTAAAGGGGGGTTAAAGTTTTAAAGCTAAAAAATTTAGCCAAAAAATGACCGCTAAATCATTCTTAAAATAAGTAGTATCAACTAGACCATGCACTAGAGTTATCGTCATAATACCTATGGTTATTAATAAAACCGCCTTATGGCTGGTTTTTATTTTTACTAAAATATCACGAAACCAAAAAAACAACAGACCGATAAACCCTAAAAATGACAACAAGCCTCCATAAAGCCAAAAAGACAAATAAAGATTGTGCGGATGAGGAACTGCCCATTCTAAATAAGGCGGATAGAATTTTTGATAGCTTAAATAAACTTTTTGAAAATTTCCTGGGCCAATACCAAAAATCCAATTATTTTCCAGTATTTTCTCAGCTGAACGCCAAATTATAATTCTAGAAGCTAAAGAAGATCGCGGATTTAGGGTTACTAAATTATTTAATTTACCGCTTTTCCATTGAGAAAAGAACATAAAAATAAATAGGACTACTATTAAAAAAATTTCTTTTAGAGAAATCTTTTTTTCAATTAAAAGCGTCGCTAAAACAGCCAGGATTACAGATAGCCAAGCGGCATAAGAATATGTAAAATAAAAAACAATTAGAATTATAACTAGAGATAAAGCCATAATACTTTTTAAGATCAAATTATTTTTTTGTTCTCGGGTTTTGTTTTTTAATACCACGACTAAAGCTATTATCAACGCTGGCGCAAGATACATGGCTAAATAATTAGGTGAATTAAAAAAAGCTTCAAGCCGCCCATCATAAGTTAATTTTCCAGAAATCAAATAATTTAACGCTATTCCCGCAACAAAAAAAGAAGACCCATAAAAAGTTATAAAAACATTAATCATTTTTTTAGAAGGAAAGGTTGTTACAATGATTAACATTAAAATTATTGGTATTAAAAACCAACTTTTTATTATTCCTAATCCAATCGCATATTCTCTGTTTAAAAAAGTAGCCATTAGCAAACCTATAAATATTAAGCTAACGCATATAATATATTTTTTATAATTTTTAATAAATTTTTTTAAGTTTACTAATCGGCTTTTTTTTATAATCCAAAAAAATAAAGTAAGGCCGACCAATATTTCAAACCAATTGGTAGGAACAGAATAAATTTTTATTTTTACCAAATAAAGAGGTAAAGCTAAAATGATTAGATAAATTAAATTTTCTAGATTAATTATTTTTTTAATCATATTTTAGTTAAGGAATCTTTTTTAAAATTATTTAAGCTGATAATTAGCAAAAATAACGTTAATACTATAGGTGAATATAATCCGGTTTCTACTATTGAATGAACTGAAAAAATAATTAAACTTATAGCCGCGGATAAATAAAGAATATTTTTTTTAGATCTTTTCAAAAAGCTTAAAAAAGATGAAATTAAAATACCCATCCAAGCTAAACTCGCTAAAACGCCTTCTTCAGCTGCAATATCTAGATAAGTATTATGAGCATAAATAGGTTTACGATAATTAGTCAATGGATTAACCTCTAAGGGAAAATTACCTACTCCTACTCCAAAGAAAGGGTGCTGGGCGATAACTTCGCCAGCTTTTTTCCACATAACAATTCGACCTACATTAGAGCCTTCTTTTAAATTAAAGCTGGAAAAAAAACGTTCAGAAATTGGACTGGGAATAATTAAAGTTAGAAAAATTATCAAACTTATTAAAAACAAAGTTGCTTTATAATTTTTTCCAAAGGTATCCCAAAAGATAAAAATTAAAACTAACATTCCAGCTACCATACCCAGATATCCGCCTCGAGAAAAAGTTAATACATCAGCTAAAAAAATTAAGCTAGCGGCCGCTATCCATATTTTTTTTCTTTCAAATAAAGCCAGTCCGATAGCCAACGGTAAAAGCATTCCCAAAAAAAGAGAAAACATATGTGGATCAGGAAACGTAGCTATGGAACGCAAATAAGTATGCCCAGCTATGTTAACTAGCCAACTGGGATTTTTTATAACAACTTTTCCAAAAGTATTCCCTAGAAAAGGAAGAATAAAATGATAAGACCAAAGCTTTACTGTTTCGGAAAGGCCTAAAATAAATTGCAAGCTAAATTGGAAAATGCCCAATACGGCCGCCAAAGTTCCAGAGAAAACCAGCGTTTTAATTAGTTTTTCTTTTTTTTCTTCATTTCGGACTAGATCGGAGGCTATGAAATATATGGGGAAAATTGAAAATAAAAAAAATAGTTTTCTTGTAGACCAGTTTATATTCTGAGCCCAAAATATTGATAAAAAACTTAAAAAAAGAAAAATAATTATAAAGACGGTTTGAAAATTATTATTTATTATAATTTTTTATTCTTTAGTCCTTGAGCCAGCCAAAGAAAAAACAAAATTAATATCAAGATTCTAATAGAAGCTAAATCAATTCCCGGCGCCAAATTAAGCGCTAGTTGAAAAGGAAGATATAAAGATAAAATTAATAATAATTTAAATAACATAGCGCCTTAGTTTAAATTAGAAACTTTCAAGCTTTCAATTTTATTTCCTAACCGGTCAAATGAGTAGTTTTTATTAACTGATTTTAATTAATTTCCATTTTTTATCCAGACTAAGCCATAATTCAGACAAAACTTTAGGCCTTTGTCATTCCCGTGAAAACGGGAATCTAGTCTTGAAACTTTTGGCTGGTTCACTGCCATTCCCGCCTACGCGGGAATGGCAGAAAGGAAAATTAAGTTAAATGATTTGTATTAAAATCATGATAAGCTTTTTGAACTATCAGAGCAATCTCTTTTTCATAAAAGTGAACATCTAATTGATTTTTAATTTTTCGCGCCAAAATATAAATAAAAATCCAGGGCTTAAGGTAAAATGGAGTGTTCTTTTTAAAAAATAGCAAGCCGGAAATAACCAGCCAGTAGGTTTTGTTATTTTTTTGATTTTCACTTTTTTCAAAATGATAAATTTGACTTCGGGGAGAAACTAGCAATTTATATCCGGCTTTCTTGGTTTTAATAGAGAAATCAACATCTTCCCAATAAAGAAAATAATCTTTATCTAAAAGACCTACCTTTTTAAAAACTTTTGATTTAATAAGCATAGCGCATCCGGAAATAAAATCTGATCCAAAATAATCTTCTTGTAATTTTTCTTTTTTGTGAAGCGTTTTCATTTTAAGCCAATTGATTTTTCCACCGGAAAACCACACTTGAGATATATTATTTTTAAAAATCAATGGGCTGCTAATTCCAATTTTCTTGTCTCCTTCCATGGCTTTTATTAACAAAATAAGAAAATCATTTTTTACTTGAGTGTCGTTGTTAAGTAATAGGATGTAGTCTGCTGCGCGTTCTAATGCATATTTTATTCCTATATTATTACCTGCGGCAAAGCCTAGATTTTGATTATTTTTTATAAAAACTACTTTAGAAAAACGGCTTTTAGCTATCTCTAAAGATCCGTCAATAGAATTATTATCTACTACAATAACTTCAAAATTAGGATAATCTAGACGAAAAACGCTAGATAATGTTTCCGTTAAATAACCCTTTCCATTGTAATTTAAAATAATAATAAAAACTTTAGGATCTTTTTTCATCTCTTTATTCTAATTTGGTTTTGGATATCTAATTTGCAATAAAAAATTTAACTATTCCTTAAAAATTTAGGCTCCTTTTTTACTATAACTTACTGAAGAATTAAAATTTTTGATAAATTATTATTTGAGAACTAAAATTTTATCCAAAAATTTCCATGGGATGCCGTTTATTGAGGGAAATTTTTTGGTTATAAAATTTATAGTTCGAGTTTAATTTTAAAAAAATTTTAATTCTTTAGTGTTTTTTTACTAATAATACTTGTAATTTCTTCTGTTTTTAGCGCTTGAAACAGCCAGAGAGCTACTAGATAAATTAAAGCACTAAGTGTCCCAGAAAGTAAGAAGTTCATATTTCTAAAAATAAAAAGAACTATGATCATCACTCCTCCAGCGCCTAAAATACCTCCAATATTTTCTACGCGCGGAAAATATTGAAATTCTTTTGCAATAATGAAAAACGTTCCAATGACTACCAACATTTCTGTCAACACAGAAATCACTGACGCGGCTAGATATGAATAATAAGGAATAAAAATTAAGTTAGCTACAAGATTAAATGCTGCCGCTAGAAATAAAATAAATAACATTTTCTTTTGTTTATTTCCAGCAATGAGAATAGCATTGGAAAAATTACCAAAAAAGATAAAAACTAGCGCAAAAGTCAAAATTCTCAATACTATCGCAGAAGCGCTAAAACCAGCTCCTCCAACTAAATTAATAATACCTCCGGAAAGAAACAGCGTTCCTATAACCAAAGGAATAATCATTATCCAAAAAACTTTATACGTTTTATCAGAAATATATTTAAATCGTTTTTTATTAGAAAAAATATTTTGAGACATTATGGGAAAAATAAGCCCGATTATCATAGCTGGAAAAAAAGTAATATTTTCAATGATTTTATACGCCACATTATATATTCCTACATCCGCGCTGGTCTTCATAATAGAAAGTAAAATAGTATCCATTTTAAAATAAATAAAGGTAATAAGGACAGCGATACCAATAGGATAAGCTTCTTTTAGAAAAGTTTTCCAATAATTAAAATCAAATTTTAATTTTAATAAAATATATTTTTTAGACCAAAAATAAACTAAAATAAAATTCAGAAACATGCTAAAAAATAACGCTGATACAATCCATAAAAAGCCTAAATTCATTTTTATAATCCAAAAAACAAGCAATACTTGTAAACACTTACCAAAAAACTCAGAAATAGCCACTTTATCCATGGCTAAATTTTTTTGAAAGACACCATTTAATATTTGGTATGAGGAAGAGAAAAAGAAAGAAAAAGCGATAATTATTATAGCTTCTTTTACTTGAATTGTATAAGGGAAAAAGAAAACAATCGCGGGAGATAAAAACAATACTATTAGTGATATAATAATACGCAGAGAAAAGACATTTCCAATAATATATTCCTCATTAGCGCCAGGACGCGAGATCTCTCTGGTGGAGGCCGAGTTTAGCCCTAAATCTGCAATAGCTGAAAAAAAAGATAAAAATGCTAGCACTGTGGCATAATTACCAAACCCGCCTTGGCCTAAATAACGGGTAATAAGCCCGATAGCTACTAACGCTAAAACAGTGGAAAGAATTTTAGAAATACTGCTAACAACGACATTATAGGCAATTTTTCTAGCAATAGCCATAAAAATTTCTAACTTTTCAAAATTTTATTCAAACTTCTAACCTTTATGAACTTTCTAATTTTATGAACTTAAACAAGATCTAATGGTTTAATAACTATGCGCCTTTCTTCATTCTCTCCGATACTTTCTGTTTTTACTTGATTATTCTTAGCCAGCTCTAAATGAACCAGCCGTCTTTCATAAGGAGGCATTGGACGAAGAGTTACTGCTTTTTTTTCATGCAGAGCTTGTTGAGCCATATTTTTAGCTAAATTTACAACAGAAGCATCTTTTTCTTGCCGATACGAACTAACGTCTAAAATAAAATTAATTCGGTTTTCTATTTTTCTTCTTATTATTAACCGAGCTATATGTTGAAGAGCCTGAAGATTGGCTCCATATTGGCCAATTAAAAAATTGGATTCCAGTGATTCAATGTTGCAGATTATTTTTTCCTGCTCTTCTGGGATTATTTCTTTTATTTCCGCCTTCGCGGATAAACCCATTTTATTTATTAATTCTTCAATAGCGTCAATTATTATCTTTTCAGTGCTATTATTTATTTTTTGGCTGTCCATATATTTAAAACTTACTATTAATATTTTAATTTGTTTTAGCCGGCTGGCTTGTTTTTGCTACTCCATCGGCTTTTATTAGAAAATCTTGTTGGATTATGGCAAAAACCGTTGAAACTAACCAATAAAGAGCTAGCCCGGCTGGAAATTTTATTCCAATAAATAATGTCAGAAGCGGTCCGAGATACACCATTTGCTTAGACATTGTTTGAGTCATATCTGGACGAGATTTTTTAGTAGCGCTAGAAGGTGTTTGAAATGGCATAAGCATTTTGGTTTGAAAATATTGAGAGCCGGCAGCTAAAAATATTAAAATGAGTTGCGGTATGGTGCGAATTGTTAAATGGCTTAAATTAACTGCTTTAGAAAGATCAATAATTCCTAAGAAAAACTGATTTATTTGACCGGGGTTGGCTATAAAAGTATAAAGTTCTTTTGAATCAACTACTAAACTAGCTTTAGATATATTAAATAGCACTTGATAAATAGCAATAAGAAAAATCAATTGAAAAATAGTTGGTAAACACCCAGAGAAAGGATTGGCTTTATTTTTTTTATAAAATTCCATTAACGCTTTACTTTGTTTTTCTTTATCACCTTTGTGCTTAGCTTGAATTTCTTTAATTTTAGGTTGCATCTCCTGCATTTTTTTCTGAGATTCAATTTGTTTGCGGCTAAGCGGCATCAGTAAAAATTTAATCGCTAATGTAACAAGAATAATAGAAATGCCAAAATCACGATAAGGAACAACATTATAGGTAAAAACTAATAAATTATACAGTGGTCGATAAACAAATTCGTTAAATAAAAAAAACATTAATGCATATTTATTTAATTATTAAATTTCTTTCTTTTAAAAATTTTTCCCAATCATTTATTAATACAGAGGTAGAAATAGTTTTTCGCTTTCCTTTTTTAACCATAATTATTATATCAAAACCGCCTTTAATTTGATTCATATTTTGGGATACAATAGCGCGAAGTTGTCTTTTAACTCTGTTTCTTTCTACCGCTTTTTTAGAAAATTTAAGGCCCACCGACAATCCGATTCTGGTAATTTTAAGACGGTTTTTTTGAATTTTTAGAGAAAGAACTCCTAAAGAAAAAAAGCGACCAAAACGGTGAACCGCTAAAAAATCTTTTTTATCAATAATTCTATTTTTATAAGGAAGCATATTCAACTAAACAGCGGTTAATTTTTTTCTTCCTTTGCGCCGCCTTTTTTTAAGCACATTTTGACCAGAGTTAGTGCGGCTGCGCTTTATAAAGCCATGCCTTCTTTTTCTTCTTCTACTTTTAGGTTGATATGTCTGACTCATATTATTAAAATTGGAAAAAATTAACTAACCTAAAGATTAAATAAGTTATTTTAATCAATTAAAAGTTTACCAGCTAACAAGTTAAAAGTCAATGGATTTATATAACTTTGTCTTTATTTTAACCTTGTATTATAATAATAAAGAAATCCACTTTTTATAAACAACTTTATCCCCAAATTCTTTAGACGCTTTTTTTCGTCTATGTTATAATTTTTTATACACATATATTATTTAATAAAAAAAATGACAAATGAGGAGCTTTGGCAAACAGCTTTGGGGGAAATAGAGCTTTCAATTTCAAAAGCTAATTTTATTACTTGGTTTAAAAACACTTCCATCTTATCTAATAAAGATGGCCGAGTTACCATTAGTGTTCCTAATGGCTTTGCTAAAGAATGGCTGGAAAATAAATATAATTTATATATTCTGCGAGCTTTAAAAAATATCCAAGAAAATATTAAATCTGTATCTTGTTCTATCGCCACAACACCTGAACATTCTTTTAATATGCCTAGAGAGCCTCAAATAGACGCAGTGATTCCTCCTCAAAAAAATACTTTATCCAAAACTAAAAAAAATCCTTTAAATTCAGAAAATAATTTAAATCCTAAATATTCTTTTGAAAATTTTGTGATTGGCAGTAGCAATGAATTAGCTCGAGCTGCCTGCTTTGCCGTTTCTCAAGAACTAGGACATATTTATAATCCTCTTTTTATCTATGGCGGAGTTGGATTGGGAAAAACTCACCTTATCCAATCTATTGGCAATGAAATAATGAAGAATAACCCAGATTGCAGAGTAAAATATGTTTCTTCAGAAAGATTTACTAGTGATCTTATTAATTCCATAAAAAATAAAAAAGTTAGTAATTTTAAGGAATATTATCAAAAAATAGATCTTTTAATTATTGACGACATTCAATTTATTTCTGGAAAAGAAAAAACGCAAGAAGAATTTTTTCATATATTTAACTACCTTTATCAAACTAATAAGCAAATTGTTATTTCTAGTGATAGACCACCTAAAGCTATCCAGATTTTAGAAGAACGATTACGATCTCGTTTTGAAGGCGGAATGATTGCAGACATTTCCAAGCCAGATTTAGAGACACGTATTGCTATTTTACGCCACAAAACCTCTTCAAATAATTTAGAAATTTCCGATGAAGTTTTAGAATTCATCGCCAAAAATATAAAAAACAATATTAGAGAATTAGAAGGAGCTTTAAACCGAGTTTCAGTATCAGCACAATTAACTAAAAAAAAGTTAGATTTAGCTTATGCAAGCCAAATTTTAGCTGATATTATTTCCAGTGGTAAAAAGAAAGGAGTAACTTATAAGGATATTATTAAAACAGTGGCTTCCTTTTATGAAATCAATCCAGCAGATTTAATTGCTAAAAACCGCAAACAAGAAGTGGTAAAACCACGTCAAATAGCTATGTTTTTAATGAGAGAGGATTTACAATATTCTTATCCGGGAATAGGTGATAAATTAGGCGGTCGAGATCATACTACTGTTATCCATGCTTATGAAAAAATATCTACCGCGCTTAAAAATAATGAAAAATTAAATGAGGAAATTACTTATATTAAAGATCAACTTTATACAATTCGTTAAAAAGTGGTTATAACCTGTGTATAAGATAGATATAAATAGATATTTATATAGATAATTAAAGTGTTTAAAAAAGGTGCTTATAAACTGAATATTTAATTTATTTTTTTAAAAAATAAATTATCACCTCCTTTAATAAAAGTGCGCAAATAATTATCCAGAAGTTATCAACAGTTTTTATATTTTATTTAAAGCATTTTTATAACTTATCCTCTTAAAAGCTCCTCTTAATATTAATAGTATTCTTATTAAATTAATATAATTAATATAATTAATATGAAATTAATTTGCACCCAAGATAATTTAAAAAAAGCTATTTATAATTGTGAAAGAATAGTAGCTAAAAAAAATACTCTTCCTATTTTAAATAATATTCTTTTTAAAACTGAAAAAGGCAGTTTAAGTTTATTTGCAACTAATTTGGAAATTGGAATTTCAGTTAAAATAGGAGCTAAAATAGAAAAAGAGGGTGAAATTACCATTCCCGCCCGATTAATTAGTAATTTTGCAACTAATTTGCCTAGTGGAGAAAATATTATATTAGAAACTAAAGATGATAAATTAAAAATAAAAAGTGGCCTTAATAAAGCAATAATTAAAGGTGTTTCAGCAAATGATTTTCCTTTGATTCCTACTAAAAAAGGTGATAATTTGTTAAAATTACCTAGTTTATTGTTTAAAAAAGCTTTTTTAAAAATAATACCAGCGGTAGCTTTTAATGAAACTCGCCAAGAATTAACTGGAATTAATGTAACCTTTAAAAAAGAAGAAATTTTTTTAGCTGCTACAGATAGTTTTCGTTTGGCGGAATACCGTCTTAAAATAAATAAAAAAAATATTAATCAGGAAGAATACGCGGCTTTTATCAATAAAAAAGAAAAAATAATTATTCCTTCTGAAACTTTAATAGAATTAAATCGGATAATTCCAATAGACACTGAAAGCCAAATTAAAATAGCTATTGAAGAAAACCAAATATTTTTTGAGATAGATAATGTTAAAATTGTTTCTAGATTAATAAATGGTAAATATCCAGAATATAAACATATTATACCTAAAGATTATAAAACTAAGATTTTAGGCGAACAAAATTTAATTCAAAGCGCAGTTAAAATGGCTAGTTTATTTACTGCGGGAGGAAATAGCGAAATTACTCTTAAAATTAACCAAGAGAGTAAAAAGATTTTTATTCTATCAAAATCATCAGAAACAGGAGAAAACACAACAGAGCTTAATTTTAGCAACACTGGACCATCTCAGGAGGTAATTTTGAATGCTAAATATTTTTTAGATGGAATTAATGTTGTTTCTTCTCTCCAAGTGGCTGTGTTATTAAATAGCGAATCAACCCCGGTGGCTATAAAAGAAATTGACGAAAAAACCGGTCAAATTTTAGACGATTTTATTTATATTATAATGCCAATAAAAAATTAATTAATATATATGAATGATTTAATTATAATTGGCGCTGGTCCGGCTGGGCTAGCCGCTTCAATTTATGCTTCGCGTTTTGCTTTACCCCATATTATTATAGGAAGTGTAATAGGGGGACAAATTAGTGAAACGTATATTATAGACAATTATCCAGGAATAGAAGATAAAAGTGGTTTGGAGTTTGTTCAGAAGTGGGAAAAGCATGTTAAAAAATATGGAGTAAAAATTTTACCTAATCAAGTAATATCTATAGAAAAAAATTCAAATTCTTCTAATTTTTTTGAGTTAGGTTTAGAAAATGGAGAGAAAATAAAAACAAAAACAATTCTTTTAGCTACCGGCAATAAGAAAAGGAAATTAAATATTTTAGGTGAAGATAATTTTATTGGAAAAGGCGTGTCTTATTGCGCTACTTGTGATGGATTTTTTTATAAAAATAAAATAGTCGGGGTAATTGGAGGGAGTGATAGCGCGGCTATGGCAGCGCTTTATTTAGCCGATATTGCTCAAAAAGTTTATCTTATTTATAGAAAAAACCAATTGCGGTGCGAACCATATTGGGTAAAATTAATTGAAAAAAATAACAAAATAAAAGTAATTTATGAAACTAATATTATTGAGTTAAAAGGTAAAGAAAAATTACAAAAAGTGGTGTTAGATAAAGCTTATCAAAATAAAAAAGAATTGAATTTAGAAGGTCTTTTTATTGAAGTCGGATCAATTCCTATTCTTGATTATGCTAAAGGATTGGGGATAGATATGGATAAAGATGGATATATTAAAATTAAAAAAGACGGCGCTACTTCTGTATCTGGTATTTGGGCCGCTGGAGACATTACTAATGGCTCGGATAAATTTCGTCAAGTTATCACCGCTGCTGCTGAAGGAGTCATAGCGGTTAGAAAAATTTCCCAATGGTTAAAAAAGAATTAAAATGAAACGTCTTGGAGATCTTTTATTAAAACGAAAAAAATTAAACAAAATTTCTTTACTTGATAAAGATATTTTTTTTGTATTTAGAAAAGTAATTAAAGAAGAATTTGGCAATATGGGAGCAGAAAAATTTATACCAGACTACTATAAAGACAACCAGATTTTCGTTAAAACAAAAAGTTCTGCTTGGGCTAACGAGCTTTTTTCCAATAGAAATAAAATTATCCGCAAAATAAATGCGGAGCTGGGAGAAAAAATAATAAAAGAAATAAAATTAAAATAAAATAAGATGGAATAAAATAAATTTTTAATTCCTAATTTCTGATTCCCAATTTCCAATAAAATTTCCAATGTCTAAAAAAATACACCCCCTCTCAACCTCCCCCTTAGTAAAGAGGGAGAGGCAAGATTGATTTAATCCATCTCAAAATTTAACATTGCCAAAACCCCCTCTCAGTCTCCCCCTTAGTAAAGGGGGAGAGGTTAAGAAAAAAATTTCCCCCTCCCTTCCTTGCCTGTCCCGTTGCATAACTGGGGAGGGGAGATGCCCGTAGGGCGGAGGGGTGCGTAGAATGCAATAAAAGTACTTACTTGAGTAAGTACTTTTTAGATTAAAAAAATAAAACAGATAATTTTTGTGATTAATATAATAAACCTATAATTTATTTCAAAATTTAATTTCAATTTTCAATTTTTTCTGTCATTCCCGCATTTATTTCTGTCATTCCCGCGAAGGCGGGAATCCAGGATGAAAAGGTAAAAACTGTATGAAAATATATTGTGTATATATTCTCGCCAATAAAAGAAATGGAATCCGTAGAGACGAGGCATTGCCTCGTCTCTACAAAAGAAATATTAAAAAAATAAAAAATTATTAAAACAATAAAAAAATTGATTAAACCAGTTTTATCTCCAAACCCAATTTCTCTTTAATAACTCCCTGTCAATAGATAAAAAGCGAAGCTTCCCGCTTGGAAGATTCGCTTTTTTAGTTGGCCAATTTTTATACGCCTCCTCTCAATCTTCTTCTTTATAAAATTTAAAAATTTACTTTAACTGTTATACTGTCAGATGCTGTATTGTCGTTTTCATCAATTACGGTTGCTTTAATATCTAAATTAGATCCATTATCATTAGAAGCGTTATAATTATAATTTAAAGAAGAATCACTACTAGAATTTACCTGATTGTCATTAACAAAAAGCTTGGCTTTTTTTACTCCATATCCAGCAGAAATTTTAACTTTTATGGGAATAGAAGCAGAGGTTATAGTTTGGTTGTCTGAAGGAGAATCAATATTTATAGAAGGTTGGTATTTTTTAAAATTATCAGCTTTACATTTTTCCGTAGGAGCAGGACCATTGCCATAATCTTTATTTTTTTTAAGGTATTTTTTAATAGCTTTTTCCCAGTTTTCATATTGTGGGTCATTTGTGGGATCGCTGGGCGAATCGCCTTGAGGATCATCTTTATCAACATAATAAAGAATGGAGCGAGCATTAGAAAACTTTTTCTTATCTTGTTTATCGGAAGGACAATTATCACTGGCTAAACAATATTCATCTTTAGTGTCAGGTATTTTACAAACTTTAATGTCTCGGGTTGCTTTTAATTTACCATCTAAGACCTTTTTACCAGTATCTTGCTGATTATATTTAGGAAATTGATCAATAGCATAATTTTGTAAAGCTTTTTCCATAAAAGCATGCCAAATCGGAGCGGCGACAAATTCTCCATCAGCTCCTGATCGCATAGGAGAATTATCGTTATTGCCGGCCCAAACTCCGGCTGCGAGTGACGGAGTATAACCCATAGTCCAGCCATCTCGCCATTCATTAGTAGTTCCAGTTTTGGCGGCTATTGGACGATCAGGAAAGTATAAAGGGCTTTTAGAGCCAAAAACGGGTGCCCGCAAGGAATTATTGGAAAGAATATAATCAAGCATAGATATATATTTTTCATCAACCACTTTTTGTCCAACGCTTGGTTTATATTGTTCTAAAACATTTCCAGAATTATCCTCCACTTTAAGAATGGCAGTTTTGGGGTGATAAACACCATCATTGGCAAGAGTGGCATAAGCGTTAGTATGATCCAAAAGAGTTACTTCTCCTCCACCTAAAACTAAGGATAACCCATATTTATCTGTTTGATTGAGGGTGGTGATGCCCATTTTGTGGGCAGTGTCAATAGAGTTTTGAACGCCAGCTAAATAAAGAGTTTTAACGGCGGGCACATTAAGTGACATTGCCAGGGCATTTTTCATTTCTAAAAATCCTCGATTTTTACCATCATAATTTTTAGGGTCATATATTTTTCCATCGGCTGTATCAAAATTAGTGTTTACATCCCAAAGTTGAGTTTCTGGAGTGAATCCTTTTTCAAAAGCGGTTAAATAAACAAAAGGTTTAAAGGATGATCCTGGCTGGCGTGGGCTAAGAGCTACATTAACTTGACCGTCAATTTTAGTATCAAAATAATCTTTAGAACCAACCATGGTTAAAATCTGTCCATTTTTAGGGTCTATAGCCACTAAAGCAGCGTTACTGGCATTCCAAGTAAGTTTGTTTTTATCCGCTCCTTCCTTAATAACTTGTTCGGCAATTTGTTGTAAATTCCAGTCTAATGTTGTGTAAACTTTCATACCACCCTGTTTTACCATTTGATTACTATATTTATTTTCTAAATATTCTTTAACATACATTACAAAATGAGGAGCGCTAATTTTATCTGAAAAAGGTTTTATTTTAGCTAAAATATTTATTTTTTTAGCTGCAGTGGCTTGATCTTGAGTAATATATCCAAGTTTAGCCATTTGATTTAAAGCATATTTTTGTCTAGTTTCTAAGGCTTGAGTATGATTTCCGTATGGAGAATAATAAGAAGGAGCTTTTGGCAAAGAAGCTAAAAGAGCCGCTTCATCAAGTGTTAGTTGGCTGGCATGACGACCAAAATAAGTTTCTGCCGCCGCTTCTATTCCATAAGCGTTTGAACCGTAAGGAATTTTATTAAGATACATAGCTAAAATTTGATCCTTAGAAAATTTTTGTTCTAATTCTAGCGCTAAAATTACTTCTTTAATTTTTCGCGTTAGGGTTTTTTGAGAAGAAAGCAAGGATAATTTTACTAATTGTTGAGTTATGGTAGAACCTCCTTGAGTAGCGCCTCTATGTAAGAGATCCTTTAAAGCGGCGCGAATGATCCCTTTAATTTCAACGCCGTGATTGCTATAAAAATTCTGATCTTCCAAAGAAATAGTAGCGTATTTAATGTTATCAGGCATTTGGGAAAAAGGAATTTCGGTGCGTTTTTCTTCCCCATGAATTTCATAAAGAACATGTTGCCCGGTCCGATCATAAATTTTAGTCGTTTGAGCGAGGGTTAAATGATTAAGTTTTCCCGGGCTAGGAAGATCTCGAGCGAACCAAGCAAAAATACCCGCAATGGCTAAGACTCCGATTAAACATAGAACTAGAAAAATTTTTCCTAGTTTTTTCCAGCGAAACTTAGAAAAAAATCCTTTTTTCTTAGGTTTCTTATTGATTAAGTTGCTATTTTTAGGTGAAAAAATATACATTATAATATTCTAAAGTAATTTATAGTTTATTCTAAAAGAGAAAAAACGCAATAAATTAAAAACTAATTTCTTTAAGAATATAATTTCTAGTGATTATTTTTTAAAAATGTTGATTTAAAAACAGGGTGATCAGATAAATTTGGTCCAGGAAACAATTTATCAAAATTCCAATAAAGTAGCATAAGAATACTATGGGTATGTTCTTTTCTAATAAGATATTCTGTATTTGATAATTGGTTAAGATGAATTTCTTTTTTAAGCGCTTTTTTTATTTTTTTAAATTCTAAGTGAAAAGATTTTTCTTTTCTGCAAAGCTTAAAACAAAGAGCAACCTCGGCTAAAATATCAACAGTTACTTTTTGGATAATAAGGTCTGAGTTATTAGCAAAAAAACGTAAAATCCACAAATTTTTTTTACTTTTTGAAAATTTTTCATAAAAATTTGAATTAGCAATAATGATATGCGTTAATCCATAGATTAAAGAACAAAATTCAGAATCAGAAAGTTCCTTTTTTAAAGTTAATTTATTTGTTAAATAATAATTTTTATATATTTCAACTGCTGTAAGTCTTAAATCACAAATTCCTAAGTAGTTCAGGACAGAAATAGAATTAAAAGAAAACGAATTATCAAATCTTAAAACTTCTTCTTTAAGATATATTTTTTTAAAATCTATTGTTTGCAATATAGATAAAATTTGTTTAAATTCATTTTTTAATACAGTTTTATTTAAATCAAAAGACTTGCAAAAAAGAAGATTAATAAATAGAGTATTAAAAAAATTTATCTCGGGATTTTTTTCGTAGAGCAATTGTCGTTGTTTTATCCTTTCGCTTACCGTGGCAGATATACTTATAGGATTGTTTGTTTTAAAAGATTTTGTTTTTAATTTTTCTAAAGCAAGTTTTATTTCAGCAACTCTATTAATTTTAACATAATAAGCAATTAAGTTTATGTATTTTTTATCTCCCGTAACATGGTAAGCTCTTACAAAAAAATGGCCAAGTTTAATCAAAGGTAAATAAAATAAATTTTTTTCATAAGCAGTTAGGATCTTTTTTGCTAAAATTTCTTCAGTCATTTAAAATTTTTTAAATATTTTTTACTAATCCTATCTTTTCTAAGAAGCTAATTTTTTAGTGAGATAATGAAATATAAATTTAAAAAATGCAAAATTTACTTAATAGATATTCTAGGCAAACTCTAAATTTCAAAATGTCTAGCTATCTTTAAAAACATTGAGAAGCTCCTTATACATTTTTATCATAAAGGGTTTTTCTTTTGGAGTAAAATATAATCCTGGCATAGAATTAAGCTCAACAACCCAAGGTTTCTTGTTTTTATCAAACATAAAATCAATAGAATATATACGCGGATTAAAAGTTTTAAAAATTTCGTTGGCGTATTTGATAATAGGTGAGAGAGAGCTAGGTAGTTTTTTTTGAGGAACAATATTAAGACTTCCGCCCTGAGCGAGATTAGCTAAATAACTTCCTTTTTGCGGCTCCCTTATATATGAATAAATAATTTTATTATTAATAAAAACTAAACGTAAATCATGCATTTTATGGCTTACGCCGGGGACTCCAGAAGAGGAGTCAATAAAGTCCTGAATAATATAAGAGCTATTTATTTTTGGTATTTCATTGAATTTATTTTTCTCAATTATATATATTCCTTTTCCTCCACTATCACTTAGCGGTTTAGCCACAAATTTTTTAGTTGTTATGTTTTTTAAGGCTAATTTAATCTCAGCGTTATTTTTTATGAGCCAATTTTTCTTACTCCACTTTTTAAAAAGTAAGCTAGTGATTAGTTTGTCATCAATAAGCTGAGTAAATTCCAAACTATTAATAAAGGGATAAGCTTCTCTTATGATTTCTTTTTTAAAATAGATTTCCATTCTAGATTTTGTTTTATCATAAATAAGATCTGGTTTAATATTGTACACTTTTTCCCAATTGGCTCCTTTGTCTTTGTAAATCCAAGCATATTTAAAAAGATGTTTTTTATAATCATACCACTCATAAGAAGCGCGATACATTTGAACGCCATTTTTTTTACAAAGAGTGTAGAAATATTCATAAGAATATTGATAATCTTTATTAGAAAATGGTTTAGCCTTTTTCCAATTACTTTTGCCGAAAAGAATAAGAACTTTTTTCATATGTTTAAAAAGTTTGTTTGTTTTTTAGAAAATTAATTATTTCTTGAGAGACATTAATAGCGGGATACGTTGCCTCAAAACCCTCGAAAGAGGCAAATATATTTATTTCAATAACAAAATATCTATTATGGATTTTAAAAAGATCCAACCCTGCATATTCTAAATCTAGTTTTTTACAAATATCTTGAGCAAATTTTTTCATATTAGCATCTTCATAATTTTCTATTTTTCCGCCAAGGGAAAAATTATTTTTCCACTCTCCTTTTTGAGCGATTCTTTTCATTATGCCTAAAACTTTATTTCCGCAAACCAGCACTCTATAATCCCCGGCATTTTTTAAATATTGTTGAATGATAAAATTTCTGTTTCTTGTTTTTCGGAAAAATTTTTTTAATTCAAAAAAATTATTTAATTTCCAAACTCCATTGCCCATTCCTCCGTTACTTTCTTTGACTACAAGGGGATAATTAAAATTGTTATTCTTAAGTACTTTTTGTATTTTCTCATATTTATTATCAGTTAAGTGGATAGTGCTAATAGAGGGAATATTAAATTTTGAAAAAATATAAGCTTGAGTAAATTTATTATAATAAGGATAATTAAGCATAAATTGTAAATTCAAAGTTAGAATGTTTCTTTTTTGCAGTTCTTTTAAAAGAATATTTAATTCATGGGAAAGTTTTATTGGGATTCTTTTATTTTGGTTTCTTTTTCTCACAATAGTGTAGGAAGGAATATCAATAATAGACGCATTAAAAGAGGTTAAGTCTAATTTTGTTTTTAGGCTTTTAATTTTTGATCCTTCAAAGTAAAGATCCCCCCATTTTATAAAAGTATAATTTATTTTCTGCTTTTGCAGTTCAGAGATAATTTTTTTAGTTGTATAAACTTTCTTATTTATTCCAACAAGAAAGATGTTTGTTGAATTACTTATTGACATCAATTAAAAATTTTTTTAAATTCTTTTTTCCAATAATCATAGGATATTTAAGATGGGCGCGATCTACAAGAGTAGCTTTAGTAAAAAGAGTTAAGTCATCCATTATAATAGAAATGTTTATCATCGGTCTATAAGTGTATCCATGAGAAGATTTAACGGGAATAGTTGACTGGATATGCGGAATATTTTTAAACAAATTCCATCTTTCATTTTTATTTAATCTTTTAAGTTCTTCATAAGGTCTTTTTACTTTTTCAAATTCTTCTACTGTTTTTTCAAAACCTAATTTTTTTGCTAGATCATTATCTAAAGAGGACCAATCAGCGCCGGTATCAATTTTAGCTTGAGTCTCTATTTCTTTTTCATCTTTTACAACGAGTTTTATTTTTTCCACAGTTCCAATGACTTTTTTACCAGAAATTTCTTCTACCTCTTCTTCAATTTCTCCCCCAAAAAGATCAACCCCAACACGAATTCCACGTCGCACAGTTTTTATTTTTAATCCAGAAACTTTTTTAAGTCTCTCTTTAAGACCGGTTAGATTAGCAATTTGGATAGAAAGTCCAGGTCGAGCGTTAAGCTCAATAATAACTGGTCCGTGTTTTTTATCTACAGCGATATCAGCGCCTAGAAAGCCTAATTTAGAAATTTCTTGAGCGCGGATTGCAAGTTTTAAAATATCCTCCCAATAAGGAATTTTAATTCCTGAAAGATAAAGGCGAGTGCCGGGAATATGTTCAATAATTTTATTTTTTCCCAAAACTGCTGTGGTGGTTATTCCAGTTGCCATATCAACGCCAACACCTATAGCGCCTAGTTGAAGGTTAGCTTTACCATGAGAAGCTTTTGTTGGAAGCCGTAGCATAGCCATAATGGGAACTTTGTTGAAAACGATAATACGAATATCAGGAATTCCTTTAAAAGAATAGGGTTTGAAAAGTTTTAAAATTTGGAGACGCTCTTCAAAAAAAGCAACATCAGTTGTCCCAGAAAGGGAAAAAGATCCATCTAAAATATTGCGAATATGATTTTTAAGATCATTAATAGTTACTTGCGAGCGATCAGCTTTTATCCAAATATCAGAAATACTTTTCTTTTTTCCATAAACCACCAAAATACCTTCTCCTCCAAATCCACGATTAGGCTTTAAAGCAAAACTTTCTGGAAGAGAATGCCAATCAAAATTTTCTAATTCATTTCGATTTTTTATTTTAGCGATAAAACGAGGAACAGCTAAGTCATTTTTATGAAGAATTTTTTTGCTCAGTAATTTATCATCTGCCAGTTTTTTAGCCCGTTTCAAATTAAAAGGACGGATAAACTCTAGATTTCTAGAATTCATCCCTAAAATTTGATGACTAGCCTTACGATAAATAAATATTTTTTTTATAAAAGAAAAAGGCATAAAACATAATAATAAAAAATAAAAAAGCCAAAAAAGTTAAAAGTGTTTGAATATTTCTTTGAAACGGAAATACTCACTAAAGCGGAGTCCGGTCCATTTGCCTAGGAATATATTAATAGGAACAGTGAAAAGAATAATCCATGGATAAAGAACAATTAATTTTATTAAAGTTGGAGAGCTGGCGATGAAAAAACCAAGACTAGAAATAAAAAGAGTTTCAATAGCTAAAATTATGGCTGTTTTGTCTCCTTTCTCAATTTGAACAGCTACGAATTTTTCCACAATGGTTATCATAATAAGGATGGGAAAAATAGAAACAGCGGCTAATCCCGTTCTGTGAAAACTACCTCCTAAAACCAAAACACCTAAAATAAAAGTAGCTACCGCAGTAAGCATTATAGCTACGCGAGGCAAATAAAGAAGTCGAAACGGCTTAAGCACGAAACGCATTAACATTCCAACTAAGATAACAGTAATAAAAATAGTAATTCCATATTTAAGACCATTAGTAGCTAAAAAAGCAAAAGTTACCAAAAGGGGAGTATAAATTCCAAAAGCTTTAATACCTAGTATTTGGCGGAAAAAAGCAATTAGAGTGGCTATTATGGGGAGCATTAAGATTAAAACCACAGTATCAAACGGAACACCTTTGCTTAAAAAAAAATGAATAGTTGAACTAACAGGAATGCCTAAATGTTGAATATAATACATAATTTTAGTAAATTCTAACTTTTTTATGTCAAATCTTATACAAACCAAGCTAAAATTTAATTTTTTAAATTTTTAGAGTTTATTATCTTTTGATGATTTTTATTTAAATTAACTAATTTTCGGCTGTGGAAATGGCATAAAGCAATAGCAATAGCATCGGCTATATCGTCTGGCTGGGGTATTTTTTTTAAGTGCAAAATATTTTTAACCATTTCTTGCATTTGTCTTTTTTCCGCTTTGCCATAACCAGTGAGGGCTTGCTTAACTTGAAGCGGAGTATAATCAAATACTTTAATATTATTTTGTTTTAATGTCAACAGAATAGAACCTCTCGCTTGCGCAACTGAAATCACTGTTTTTTTATTTTTAAAAAAGAATAAACTTTCTACAGCAGCTTCTTGTGGCTGATATTGGCGAATAATTTTTTCCAAATCTTTTGATAATTCTAAAATTCTTGCATCATCTTCAAGGTTTTTTTTGGTGCTGATAGTTCCGTAATTTATCGGTTGAAGCTCATCTTCTTTTTCAGTAAGTATAGCCCAACCAGTAGTAGCCGTTCCCGGATCAATTCCAATAACTTTCATAAAATATAAAGCATAAAAGGTGAAACAAATAATTAAAATTTAAATTTTAATTATGTATTCCACATTCTTTATGGCATAAAGTTTTAAAGATTATCATATATTTCTTCTACATCACTTTGTTCGTCTAAATTCTCTAAAAGTTTTTCATAAT
>Ga0114931_10000897_pt1 | contig 37312 bp, 33 predicted proteins | sample 2SBtaG_FD_89579 | JGI IMG/M metagenome (GOLD analysis project Ga0114931, IMG submission 89579) | Deep subsurface microbial communities from Kolumbo volcano to uncover new lineages of life (NeLLi) - 2SBTROV14_V59a metaG | ecosystem: Environmental > Aquatic > Marine > Volcanic | place: Kolumbo... | reverse complement strand
TAAAAATTTTATATAATCGCCTGCATCGTGCCAACCACCTGTAAGATCAACACCCAATGAATCTTTGGTACCAATTAATCTGGTTGCATCTGAAAGATGACACTTTTTATGCAATATAGGATGAGTTGAACCGCATCTTTGAGCTTTGTAAAATAATAAAAGTGAATCTGTAATATTATTGAATATATTCTTATTAACTTTAAATTGTATTGACCTATTCTCCCCTACTTTAATATAATAGTTCCCTATCTTTTTAAGAGGAGTAAAATCAATAGGTACGGCATAATTAAATTTACCGTAAACAAAATTGCTGCCAGGTAAATAATCCTCGAACTCTAATTTCCTTGTTACAGAATTTATAATATAATATTTTTTTGCATTTATTTTATCCTTTGAAAATATTACTCCGGTTTTCACATCATTAGGTAAAAAGCCTACTTGAGTTGTACGAATATAAACTTTAGAATAATGTGGATTGTTACACTCATTAGATGGGAAAATAAATAACAATAGAAAGAAAGCCAGGTTAAGAATTATCTGCATATTTTACAACATATATTTGAAAGAAATATCATTTCATTGATTTTTTCTTTAGAATAAATTATTTATTTCTTTTTGGGGAAATCAGTCCCGATAATCTTATCCCACACAGGAGAACTTACTCCATAACCTAGATTAGGGTCCTCAAAATGATGTTTGATGTGGTGATTTTTAATTGCAAGCCAAAATTTGCTGTGCATATTAAAATGATGAATGGCATAGTGAGTTAAATCATAGAATAAATAACCTGCTATAAACCCTACAAATAAAGGAGCAACGAACACTTGGCCAAAAACCGCTTCAAATAAATAATAGAATAATATTGCCAATGGGATACTAACTGTGGGAACCATTACCAATCTTTTTGAATCCATTGGATAGTCGTGGTGAACACCGTGAAAGGTAAAATGTATTTTTTTTCCAAACTCAGTTTTTGCAGGAAAATGAAAAATAAACCTGTGTAAAGTATATTCTGTAAGGCTCCAAACAACAAGCCCTATAATAACAAATAGTAATATTAGAGAAACTGTTAAACCAAACATTATACTTCTATATAAAAAGTACAAAATTACAGGAAGAAAAATATATAAAGGGACTGTATAATGAACTCTTGAAAGCGTTTCAAAAAAATTATTTTTAAACATTCTTACCGTTTCGTCTTTATTAGAAACAAAATTCTTTGCCATTTAAATACCTTTTTTTTACTTTTAACAAACTTAGTACAAATTTATTAAATATTAAATTACTTTCAACCTAAAAAGATAGAATAAAAAATTATTATATCTATATCATAATAAAAGATAATATATATCATCTATTGCATTGTTCGAAATTATTAAAATTGGAAGTATATATTAGGCTGCAGGCCCGCAAATTTAAATTGTACAACAAGCAATATCATAGCTGTTAATAATAATGCCTGAACAACTATCGGCATTTTTACAACAAAATTTTCTGTCCATTTTTCCCAAGCTTCGGGCAAGAAATGAAGTACATAACCAATTACCATCAATAAAATAATCATCGGATATGCTTTTACAAATTGCATAAATACACCTGCCTGGAAAAATGCAAATATTTGGCTAACAACATCCCAACCGCTTTCAATTGAAAAAGCTCTGAAAAATATGAACGCAAAAACAACGAGATGGAAAGTAATAAAAACCTGGAAAAATTTGAGCAGTTTTGTATTACTCAATTTTAACTTGTTATATAAACTTGTTTTTGGGTTTTTCAAAAATATTGAAACCACCATGTAAAATCCGTGTAAGGAACCAAATAAAATGAATGTCCAACTTGCACCATGCCAAAAACCAATTACAAAAAAAGTAATAAACAAAGCAATGGCATTCCCGTAAATCCTAAGATTTCTTAACTTCATTTGTAATGGAGCAAATAGATAATCCAGCAACCAGGATGAAAGTGAAATATGCCATCTACGCCAAAAATCTGCAATGCTTTTTGCCTTAAACGGAGCGTTGAAGTTATCCATTATATTAAAACCAAGTAATAATGCAACACCGATTGCTATGTCCGTGTAACCGGAAAAATCGCAATACAGCTGCAGTGTATAAGCATAAGATGCCAATAAGTTTTCCACACCTGTGTATCTTGTCGGTTCACCAAAAACTCTGTCGACAAAATTTAGTCCGATAAAATCTGCAATTACTATTTTCTTAAACAAGCCGGACATTATAAGATATGTAGCTTTTCCAATATTCTCTTTCGGTATATTAATTTCACTTTGAATTTGAGGAAGCATATCTGCCGCCCTATCAATAGGACCGATGAGCAAATCAGCAAAGAAAAACATGTAGAGTGAAAAATCCCTAAAGCTTTTTGTAGGTTTAAGAGTACACATATAAATATCAATTACGTAACTCAATCCTTTAAAGGTATAAAATGAAATACCAATCGGTAGGAAAATATCTAAAGCGTCAATGTGCCCTGAGCTAACATCATTAAATATTTGAATAAAAAAGTTAGTGTACTTAAAGTAACCAAGCACACCAAGATTAACTACTAAGGTTAATATAAAAAGGAATCTCCTTTTACCTGTTCCCTCTTTTAATTGCCCAAGTATTTGACCGGAGTAATAATTGACTATTGTCATTATTACAAGAATTAGAAAATATTCACCAGCTGCTTTATAGTAAAAGAATAGTGAAAAGATAATTAGTGTAAAAATGCGTAGATTTTTTTTCTTGGCAAATACTCTATAAAATAAAAGTAAAGTAAAGAAAAAGAAGATGAAAAAACTTGTACTGAAAAGTAAGGGGTCACCTTCCTGATACGTAAATAATTGAAGCAGTTTATTAAAATCAATATTGAAGAGCATTTATTTTCCGTAAAATATTTTAATCATTCAATCTATTGTTTTTGTTCAAGTTTAGTATTTACTAAATTTTGAAGAGCACCTATATTCTTGCACCTTAAAACTTCAATGCCTTTAAAATGTACATTAAATGCTTTTTCCACAGCTAGGATAACATTTATGTGATTTAAAGAATCCCAACCAGGTACTTGGTCTGCCGTAGTGTCGTCCTCAATATCAAAATCATCCAGATTAAGTTCATCGAGAATCGTTCTTTTAAACTTTTCTGTAATCATATATTAACTCCATTTAATAATTTCTTTTTTAACAACTAACCTATCTTTGTTTGCTTTTCTACTCGGTTTACCTGCTGAACTCTTTATCAACCATCTCGGTGGTACTAAATAAACTTTTTTAATGTTTAGATCGTCAGACATACCGGCTTTTATAATTTCTAATTTTAATTTTTTATGTTCTTCTTTATCGGTAATTTTAGTTTCAGCAGCAACGCTAATCTGTTCACTCCCCAGTTCTTCATCGTCTTCACCGAATGCAACAACCCTGCCGGGTGTTACACCTTTTACGTGACTAACTAAATCTTCAACGTCTTCCGGATAAACATTATTTCCGGCGACAATAATTATATCTTTTTTCCTACCTATAATATAGTATTCACCATCTAAACAAAAACCGTAATCCCCGCTATAGTACCAATTGTCTTTTAAAACTGCAGCTGTCTTTTCGGGATAATTTCTGTAACCATCGAATAATGAAACAGACGATATTACTATTTCACCAACCCTTCCTTCATTTAAGTTATTACCGTTTTCATCTACGATTCTTACATTACAACCATCTATGGCTCTACCTGATGAGACACAAACTCTTGAATTTTCATTTTCTCCATTTAATTCAATCACACCTTTTGCAATACTCTGCCTTTTTACACAAAGTACTTCCACTTTTTTATTAGGAGGTGTCTGTGTTACAGCAAATGTTGTTTCAGCCATTGCATAACAGGCACATAGTGCTTCCTGTGTTACTCCGTACTTTTTATATCTTTTATAAAATAATTTATGGCTTTTATCTCTAACCGGTTCACTACAATTTATAAACATTCTCATACTTTCAAGTGAGATTCCTTCTAATTCATCTTCGTGAACTTTATCAGCTAAAATGTTATATGCAAAATTAGGAAGCCAGGTTAAAGTTCCTTTTTCTTTTGATATAGCTTCAAACAAAAGGCTGGGAATCATTATCCATTCAAATGTATCAATTTGAATTACCGGTATTCCAAATGTAAGCGGTAAATGAAAAGCCGCTATCAGACCCATATCGTGATATAAAGGAAGCCAACTTACAATTTTATCTTCGGAAGTTAAATCAATTGCTTTCCCATAATTTGTTACATGATCGAGAACAGCTTTATGTGAAAGTAATACAGGTTTTTGCAAGCCGGTTGTTCCACTTGAATGTTGTAATAAAACAGGATCGGAGTCTTGAATATTTGCTCTTACTTGTTGAATGTTCTCTAATTCTTGCCCTTCAAATTTTAAATCCTTTTCCCAGTCCAATGGGAAAAAAATACCTTTGATTGTACTACTCTTTTCTGTAATTAAGGGCTCAATTATTTCTGACAATGACTTTTCTGTAAGTATCCAATCAAGACCCGAACGTTTTGACATACCTTCAATACCTTGCCTAAATTTATCCGGATGAAGACGAGGATTGGGATAAGCCAACACAGACGGAATAGCTCCAATACTTGAAATACCCAGATAAAGAGGATAGAAATATTTGTTGTGCCTAATAACAGTTGCACAAACATCCCCACGTTGCACCCCTCTTTTTTTAAGCCCAACTGCAAAACTTTCAGCAGCTTTTATTATTGATGAAAAAGTCCATCTAAAAGGTTCTTCACCGGCAATCCAATGAATAATCGCTTCTTTATCAGGATTCTTTTCTGCATTTGCAACCCAGCGTTCCCATTCTATTTCTTTATTTTTAGCCATAGTTTGATTAGTTAATTTCAGATATTATTACAATCAATTTGTAGAATAAAATTGATATTACAATAGAATAATCAAAAGTCATTAGATTTTATTTCTATTTCAGATGGAATATTTAGTTCTTTTTCAATAACGGAATCCGGTTTAATATCCATTAACATATCTGTTGGTTTTATTCTATAGTCCATAATTTTAGTTCGTTTAGGTATGTAACTAAGAAGTAAGGAAAATAAAATAGTCAATCCCACCAAAATCAGTGGTCGAGTAATATCATTAATTTTTTTCATTCTACTAGTAAATATTGTTCCTTCCTGATGTAAAAATTATAAATTTTTTTATCATTAAAATAAAAAACGTTTAATTTTTTTTTATGATTATTAATATAAGAAATTTCAACAAATCAATTTTTAGTTGATGAAGGAAATTTAGTTTTCAAAGAGACACAACCTGACAAAGGATATTTTAAATTTAAGCTACACTTTTGTTTATAAAAATATAATATAAATATTTGCATGATTTGAAAAAAACCGTGAATATATTAAAATATATACACGGTTCTTTTATATGTTGTATATAAGCGGAGGGCTTACTTCAACAAAATTTAGATATTATTGTTTCTATTTCATCTTTGGTAAAAATTCTTACTTTTATTGCTTTTATAAGCAATGTATCCAATGCCAAAGAATATTACAACCCCTGAGACAAATATTGCTGCTGCTGTTACTATTATACTTACTAATGTCATAATTTTTTTCTCGCTTTTTTAACAAAATTTTAAGTGGCTGTCACGGACGTTCCGTGACAGCTTAAGTTTATTTTTGCTTATTTAAGCAAGATCATTTTTTTAGTAAATATGTGGCTTCCGGCTATTACTCTGTAAATATAGGCACCACTGGATACTTTATTTCCGGATTCATTATCTCCTCTCCATTGAACATTAAATGTACCGGCATTCTTTTGCTCGTTTACAAGTGTCTTTACTTCTTGTCCAAGTATATTGTATATCTTAAGTGTTACAAACGATGCCTCAGGTAGTGAATATCTAATTGTTGTTGTAGGATTGAACGGATTTGGGAAATTTTGTTCAACTCTATAGTTTTTAGGAATCACTGTCTCATTATCGACAGCAGTAACGATATCTGTTGAGAAAACTCCTTGATTAGAACTTGCTGAGAATGTTCCGTTTGCGTCTTTGGATTGAACTCTCCAGTAATATGTTTTTCCTCCGGGCAATGAATTTATTTCTTTGGATAAGCTACTAATATTATCAATATCTACAACTATGTTATTCATAAATATATCATCAGAAACTTGTATCCTATATTTTAATGCCGATTTAGGTGCTGTCGGTAAATACCAGGACAGAACAGGGTCACTACTTCCTACATTAACGCCGTGAATAGGATCACCTACCAATGGTGGAGGTGGTGCAAGTGTTGCTGCTGTTGTAAATTTAGCGCCGCCTGTTACTACAGAAGTAGACCAAGCTGATGTTCCTAATGAAACACTAACTAATCTTACTCTCCAGTGATATTGTGTACCCGCACTTAATACTACAGTCGTATAAGATGGGCTTGTTAATCCGGCAAATGTACCAAGACTGTCAAAATCAATACTGATAGGTTTTAATTCCACTTCATATGTAGCATCTGATGGGGCTCCACCTAACACATACCAATAAAGTGTTGGTGTTAAATTGCTTATGGTTATATTACCTTTCGGATACGCAGGTGTTGGTGTATTTGCACCGGAACTTACTATTGTAGATACCTTAAAAGTAGCCTCACTTGACCAAGCCGAGGGTGAACCACCAACCGTAATATTATGTGTTCTTACTCGCCATTTATATGTTGAACCAACATTTAAAGCTGAGGTTACATAAAAATATGTAAGTGCTGCACTTCCAACCCCAGAGTAAGTAGGTGAACCGCTAAACGAACCTGAACTTAGTACAATTTCAATATCAAAATTCAGACTATCGCTAAACGGAACTGGATTACTGAGATACCATGATAAAAGTGGTTTTGCACTAAATACTTCATATCCTCCTACCGGCCAGTTTAATACCGGCACAGGTATTCTTGACAAACTGGAGGCAATCTTAAACGAATCTATTGATGAAAATAGCGAAGTAAGTGCTCCATTAGTTGTTTTTACTCTCCAATAATATGTAGAATCGGCTTTTAAAGTTGTACCAACTGTAGTAAACAAACTGGTAACACCGCTTGCACTATCCACAATTGTTCCACCAAAACTTGTATCAGTAGCAACATCATAATGGAATGTTGCTCCGGTTACAAACGATCCTAAATACCATGATAAGAAAGGAGTGTTGCTGTAAACTGTTGCTCCTCCAACAGGCCAAGACAATGTTGGTATGGGCGCTCCATTTGAAAAAGTAGCAGATAAAGTAAATGAATCTTCATCTGAAACCGTCGAGTCACCAGATGCTGAATTCACACTTCTCACTCTCCAATAATATTTAGTTCCGGCAGATAGAGAGGTAGTAACTGTTGTAAATAAACCTGTTACACCCGATATTGCAAATTCAGGTGTAGTGTAAGCACCCGACGTATCGGTAACTTCTACAGTATACGTAATTGTACTTCCAAATGGTGCAGGCTGACTTAAATACCACGATAATAACGGAGTGGAATCAAATATAGTAGGATTACCTGCAGGCCATAATGGTACGGGTTTAGGTGAAGGATTTAATCCTGTTTGTGTTTTAAATTTAGCGTATGAAGTCCAAATAGAATATAATCCACCGGAAGTTTTGCTTCTTGCTCTCCAAAAATACACAGTACCGCCGCTCAATGCTGTCGTACTTATTGCAGAATTCCCGGCAAGTCCGGTCATTATAAATGTACTCGGTCCGGTTGGGAATGTAGAATCAGTAGAAACTTGAATATCGTATGTTAAATTGGATACCCAATTATCGACATACCACGAAAATTGTGGTTTTAAAGACGGTATAATAGAGACATTGGGTGGAAAACTCTTAGGCCATAACAGATGTACAGTTTGAGTAGTTGCTGTAGTAAATTTTGTTTTTGTAGTTGTATCTGGTACCGCATCAATAACTGTCCACCAATAATCGGTAGCATTTGATAATCCTGAAATTTGTTGAGATGTATCTGTTATACCTGATTTAGTGTATACAACGGTACTCAATCCACTATCAGAATAAACATTTAATGTGTAAGGAGCTGTTGTTGAAGTCCAAGTCAATGTAGGGAAAAGTTCAACCCCCACAGCACTATCCGCAGGTGTTATGTTTTGTCCAAAACTTGTGGTTGTAAACACTCCTAATAACATTAGCCACATTATAATTAGTAAAGGTTTGTATATACGATTCATTTTAATACCCTTTGTTATGTTTATGATTATTATTATTTCTAATTTTATATCTGTATTGATAGAATAAACATTTTTTCAAATCAGATTACTTTATTACTTTTTTTACTTACTACTTTATAGTAATAATATATTTTAAAAGTATTTAATATAACGTCCATTAAAATAATTATATATTTATATTATTATAATGGTTTTAGACGAACGTGTTGTAATATTCGACTAATAATACTATAAGCTCTATTAAATGCACTATAATAAAGATAAATTAAAATAATGGTATTTCATAGTTTTAATTTTCTACTCATTTTAGCACTTTATATTAGGATTATTTTTTATCCTTTTTTAATAATTTTTATTTTTATTGCTTTTATAAGCAATGTATCCAATGCCAAAGAATATTACAACTCCTGAGCCAAATATTGCTGCTGCTGTTACTATTATACTTACTAATGTCATAATTTCTTTCTCACTTATATTAATTTTTTTCCATTAAAAATGCTGTCACGGAGATTCCGTAACAGCCGAATATTATTTATTTAATTATTTTAGTAAGATCATTTTCTTAGTAAATATGTGGCTGCCGGCTATTACTCTGTAAATATAGGCCCCACTGGATACTTTATTTCCGAAGTCATTATCTCCCCTCCATTGAACATTAAATGTACCGGCATTCTTTTGCTCGTTTACAAGTGTCTTTACTTCTTGTCCAAGTATATTGTATATCTTAAGTGTCACAAATGATGCTTCCGGTAATGAAAACTTAATTGTAGTTGTTGGATTAAATGGATTCGGATAGTTCTGCTCTACACTATATTTTTTCGGTATTAATTCCTCATTATCTATTGCTGTTACAGTTGAAGTTGAGAACACACCTTTGTTTGAAATTGCTGAGAATAATCCGTTTGCATCCTTAGACTCTACACTCCAATAATAGGTCTTACCTCCTGGTAATGTGCTTACTACTGTTGAAAAACTATTTATATCATCTTTTTCAAAAACTTTATTTGTCATAAATACATCATCATAAATCTTTAGCCTGTACTTTAGTGCTACTTTTGGTGCTGTTGGCAAGAACCAAGAGAACTCCGGTGTTGAATTTGCAACGCTTACTCCGTTTATTGGATCTCCAACCCATGGTGGTGGTGGTGCAAGTGTTGCTGCTGTTGTAAATTTAGCACCGCCTGTTAATACTGGGTCTGACCAATCTGAGGTTCCACCTAATAATACACTCGAGAATCTTACTCTCCAATGATATTGTGTTCCGGGTAGTAAAGTAATAGATGTATCACTGAGAGTCGTTATTCCTGTTACTAATCCTGTTCCATCAAAATCTAAACTTGTTGGTTTTAACTCTAAATCAAATATTGCGTCAGTAGGCGCTCCACCTGATACATACCAATATAAAACAGGATTTAATGATGATATTGTTATATTACCTGTTGGATAACTTGTAGTTGGTGCTATTATAGCACCAATAGCTGTTGAAGATACACTAAACGTACTTTCACTTGACCAACCAGAAGAAGTTGCAGCAGTTGTATTATTTGTTTTAACTTTCCACTTATAGCTCGAGCCAGGCACTAAGGCTGTTGTTACAGTAAAGGATGTAGTATCGACAGAACCCACAGCTGAATAAGTTGGTGTACCTGTAAAAGAACCGGAACTGAGAACAATTTCAATATCAAAATTTATAGTATTTCCGGATGGCGCCGGATTACTTAAGTACCAATATAATGTTGGTTTGGTATTATAAACAGTGGCTGCGCCAACAGGCCAAGTTAGAATCGGTAATGGTGCTGGAGTTACTGTCGACGTTACAGTAAATGAATCTATTGATGAATATATTGAAGTAAGTGATCCATTAGTTGTTTTTACTCTCCAATAATATGTTGAATCGGCTGTTAGTGCTGTTCCAACCGTAGTAAACAAACTTGTAACACTACTTGAACTATCCACAATTGTTCCAAAACTTGTATCAGTAGCAACTTCATAAAGGTATGTTGCACCGGTAACTGTTGTACCTAAATACCAATATAGAGTAGGCGTTCTACTGTAAACTGTCACTCCTCCAATTGGCCAAGATAATATTGGAACTGGAGCTGCGCTGGATATATTGCCTGAGATAGTCAATGAATCTTCATCAGAAACAGTTGAATCGCTAGAAGTTGTATTCACAGTTCTTACTCTCCAATAATATTTAGTTCCGGCAAATAGAGGGGTAGTAACTGTTGTAGATAAACCTGTTACACCCGATATTGCAAATACAGGTGAAGTGTAAGCACCCGACGTATCGGTAACTTCTACAGTATACGTTATAGTTGAACCTGACGGAGGAACACTACTTAGATACCAATATAAATCTGGTGTTGCATCATAAATTATAGGATTACCTATAGGGTAAGAAAGTGTAGGCTTTGGTGCAGGATCTAATCCAGATTTAGTTGCGAATGAATCTACATCAGCCCATTGAGAATAAAAACCACTTGATGTCTTAGATCGTACTCTCCAATAATAAGTTGTTCCCGGAGCTAAAATACTTGTAGTTACATTTGTTGCTGTAGTACCTATAATAGGAGTGGGAGTTGTATCTGTAAAACTATTAGTGGAATCTATTTGATATTCAAAAGTCAATCCACTAACAGAATTTGAAACTACCCAAAATAGTTTTTGTATTAATGCATCTACAGTTTGACCACCTATAGGATAATTTAGTTGTAAAGTCTTATCTGTAGTTGTAGTAAATTTTGTTTTTGTAGTTGTATCTGGTACCGCGTCAATAACTCTCCACCAATAATCGGTACTATCTGATAATCCTGAAATTTGTTGAGATGTATCTGTTATACCTGATTTAGTGTATACAACGGTACTCAATCCACTATCAGAATAAACAGTTAATGTGTAAGGAGCTGTTGTTGAAGTCCAAGTCAATGTAGGGAAATGTTCAACCCCTACAGCACTATCCGCAGGTGTTATATTTTGACCAAAACTTGTGGTTGTAAATGCTCCAAATAGCATTATCCACATTATTGTTATAAAAGGTTTGTAAAAACAATTCATCTTTTCCCTCTCATTTTTATTATCATTATTATCATATCATTATTAACATTAAAATTAGCTATTAAAACATAAAAGAAAATAATTCTTACTCATTAAAATTTATTTAACTTTTGTTTAAAACTTATTTAATTTTTTCCACTTAGGTTGGAGTATGAAAATAGTTAAGACATAGTTACCTAAAGTTGAAAATAGTGTCAAAAAAATACAAAAAGAAAATTATATACAAAACTTTATTCTGTCTTAGTGGTCAATAACTTCGACAAGAGGTTAATCTATTCTCTAAAAGGCATAATTTTTTAGACTAATTTTGAAAGATAGATTAAATATGTAATCTTTATAGTTTAATTTTTTACCACTTAATTTACAATATAACAATTATTTTAAAAATTGCAAATAATTTTTTTAAAACAAAATACAAACTTACCTCCCAAAACACTCCAAGAATTGGTCCGGAGTGTGCAGCAGAAATTCCAGAAAATTCTTACAGTGAAGATTGTAAAGTTAAAAATTCAATTAGACTTTTTATGACAGTAATTTTGTAATTAAAGATTTTGAAAATCTCGAATTGATCACTAAGCGGAGCTAAATATATTAATTATTCACCTTACGCAAATTATGTTTTATAATACCTCCGATATAAAGAATTTTTATGAATAATAATGAACTCACCCTAAGTCGCTCTCTTAGTAAGAGAGGGACTTTTCAAAGACTTAAAAAATGATTTGTTTTAATCCCTTTTCTTTTTAAGAGGTTGGAAATTCGTCTGTGATGAAAGGGGTTGGGAATAAGTTCCTAAATTTGGCCTATACTTTTCTTGCAGTCTCTTTATAACCGGATTATATATTATAAAAATTTACGTAACGTATGTTATATACTAAAACCAAATAATAAGATCATTCACTTTATTCATAGCAATAGCCATTAGGAATTTTAGTTTATTATCTCGCCCTTGATTTATCATACTGAGAGAAACGAAGTGTTTTTACCATTTCACAAACAAAATTCATCATCTGGAATTTGCCGAACTTAAAGAGATAAATTTTTTAATAAGGATACGCTGCAAAAGACAAATTACAAAAAAATAACAAAATCAAAATCCTAGATAAATTTTAAACTTTATATTCAGGAATTTTTAAACTGTTAACATTGAAGGGTGTAAAGTGTTCCTATCATTTCAAAAGTGCAAGTTTTCTACTATGTAAAATTAGGCTTAGAATAACATATTTTTCGAATTTTATAGATGTTTTTATCAAAATTATATTGCTATTAATACATAAAGTTATAATATTCATTTTTAATTTTTATTAAAGCTCAAAATAATCAAATATCGGAGTAATGATAATGCCTGATAATAATGGAAGAGAACAATGGGGAAGCAAAATCGGTCTTATACTTGCTGTTGCAGGTAATGCCGTTGGGTTAGGAAACTTTCTTAGATTTCCTGTGCAAGCCGCACAAAACGGCGGCGGCGCATTTATGATACCTTACTTTATTTTCTTTTTAATTCTCGGAATTCCGCTTATGTGGATAGAATGGGGTATCGGTAGACACGGTGGAAGGTTTAACCATGGAAGCGCACCGGGAATGTTTGATGTATTATGGAAAAACAAACTTGCAAAATATTTCGGTACACTCGGCCTTTTTATGTCGATGGTCATATTAATATATTATACATATATAGAATCGTGGACTCTTGGCTACAGTATTTTTTCAATAACCGGTTATTATTTTGATCAACATACAGCTGAGGCTATGAGAACATTTCTATATAGCTACCAGGGTAGAGCTGCTGGTGAACATTTTACAGGAATTCTTCCTGCTTATATTTTAATGTTTGTAACTTTCGGATTGAACTTTTGGGTTTTATACAAAGGTATTTCTAAAGGAATTGAAAAACTTGCAAAAGTTGCTCTTCCTCTTTTGCTTATTTTTGCTGCAATACTCGCTGTAAGAATTATGTTTCTTGGAACACCTAATCCTGCAATACCGGAAAATTCTGTTTGGAACGGTTATGGATTTATTTGGAATCCAAATATTAGTCTTTTGTCCGATCCAAAAATTTGGTTGGCGGCGGCGGGACAAATATTTTTCACTCTTTCAGTTGGAATGGGAACAATCCACGCTTACGCAAGTTACTTAAAACCAAAAGATGATATCGCACTTTCGGGACTTACTACTGCAGCTACAAACGGTTTTGCAGAAGTAGTTTTAGGTGCAGCAATAGCAATTCCTGTTGCAGTTGCTTTTTTTGGGCTGCAAGCTACACAAGAGTTCGCAAAAGGAGGAGCTTTTGATTTGGGCTTTGTTTCGATGCCTCTTATCTTTCAAAGAATACCTTTAGGTCAAGTGTTTGGATTTTTATGGTTTCTCCTTTTATTCTTTGCAGGTATAACATCATCTGTTGCTATGGGTCAACCAATTATAGCTTTTATGGAAGACGAGTTTGGATTCAGCAGGAAAAAAGCTGTAGGTGTAGTTGCAATTATTGTGTTAATTGCTGTTCAGTTTGTTGTTTTCTATCAAAAATATGGCTTCTTAAATGAAATGGATTATTGGGCAGGAACTTTTGGACTTGTAGTATTTGCGTTGGTTGAAACTGTCCTTTTTATGTGGGTGTTCGGCGCTGATAAAGCCTGGAAAGAAATGAATGAAGGCGGAGATTTTAAAATACCAAGAGTCTTTTATTATTTAATGAAATTTGTTACACCTATTGTTTTATTTGTTTTAATGGTTTGGTGGACAGTCGAAAGTGCCATCCCTAAACTTCTACTTAATGGAGTATCAAATGTTGACAAACCCTATTACTGGGGCTCTAGAATTTTAATGGCGGTTATTTTTGTCGGGTTAATTTTATTAGTAAAAAAAGCTTGGAAAAATAAGATTAATGAAGAAAACGAATTGAGATAGATTAAATGTGATTCCAAATAAATAGGAGAAATTTAATTATGGGACTAACAACCGGGGGGATAATATTTATATCTTGTGCGTGGGGTAGTATAACTTTGCTTACTATTTATTGTTTTGTAAAAGTAATAAAGTCAGAAAGAGAAGATAAAAATAATAAGAATTGAAATAGAATGTATGTAGGGCGAGCAGACTGCTCGCTCAAAAAATAGGTTAATATGAGTGACGAATCTCGTCGCTTTACAAAATAAATGCCTCACCGGCTTCTACCGTTATCAATATAACAATTAATCTTTTCGAAACAGTTTCTATAATAATAGGATATATTACTCTATAATACTTTTAGTTTTGCAAACTTAAGCATTAACTGTTTTATATTATTACCTTCAAATTGTACAGTAGCTTTCTGCATATCACCGGTTCCAGCAATATCAGTAACTTTACCAAGCCCAAATTTTTCATGCATAACCCTACTACCCGGTACAATGTTTATATTATCCTGATTGAAATCTTCGTAATCCATTTTTTCAAAATATTCATAATAAACTTGCTTTTTTGTCTTACGCGCAGCTTTCTTACCAATTCCACCATTTAATTCACTTATTATATCTTTATCAATTTCATCAATAAACCTTGATCTACTTTGGTATGCAACTTCACCAAATCTATAGCGGGAACGGGAATGTGAAATATATACTTTTTGTTGTGCTCTAGTAACAGCAACATAAAACAATCTTCTTTCTTCTTCTACAGTAGCATCAGAATTGAATCTATTAGATAGTGGAAATATATCCTCTTCGCAGCCGGAAATAAATACAATAGGAAATTCCAAACCTTTAGAACCATGAACGGTCATTAAAGTTACGGAATTGTTTGCATTATCATAACTATCTATTCCGGAAATAAGAGAAACTTCTTCTAAAAAATCTTCCAAAGTTGCTTTTTTATTACTATCAGAAAATTCTGTCAAAGCTGAAAGTAATTCATTAATGTTTTCCCATCTTGCTAAAGAATCAGGTGTATGCTGAGCTTTTAATGCCCGTAATATTCCCAGCTCGTCAACAAGTGCTCTTGAAAGTTCACCTAATGATAATTTATCTTTTAGAACAATATATTTATCTAAAAGAAGTCTGAAGCCTTTAACGTTTTTTTGTATTCTTTCTTTAATTTCTATTACTTCAAAAATTCTTGCCATAGTTCTAAACATTGTTAAATTATGCTTACGAGAAAAAGCAATCATTCTTGTAATAGTAGTAGAACCTATGCCTCTTTGCGGAAAGTTCATAATACGAAGTAAACTTTCTTCATCATTCTGATTAGATAAAACTCGTAAATAAGCAATTAAATCTTTTATTTCTTTTCTTTTATAAAATTCAATCCCCCCTACAATTTTATAAGGTATTCTTTCTCTTCTAAAAATATCTTCAAGTGCCCTAGATTGTGCATTGGTTCTGTAAAGAATTGCAAAATCTTTGTGTGAAAGTTTTTTCTTTGTGATTTCTTTCTGTATACATTTGGCTATTTGGTATGCTTCATCTTTTTCATCTGATGATTTAAGTAAAGTTAGTTGTTCACCGTCATTATTTTCAGTCCAAAGAGTTTTTAAAATTTGATTTTTGTTATTCTTAATTACCGAATCAGCAGCCATTAAAATACTTTTTGTGGATCTATAATTTTGTTCAAGTTTGAAAGTTTTACACTTTGAAAAATGTTTCTCAAAATCCAGCATATTACTAATAGTAGCACCTCTCCAACTATAGATACTTTGTGCATCATCACCCACTACACAAATTTTTCCTGTTTTATTAACAAGCAGTTTCAACAAAGTATATTGAGCAATATTTGTATCCTGAAATTCGTCCACAAGAATATATTCAAAGTGTTTTTTATATTTTTGAAGAATCTTACTGTTACTCTTGAATAACTCTATAGGCTTTAAAAGCAAATCTTCAAAATCCATCGAGTTGTTTATAACCAGTCTTTTTTGATATTCATCAAATACGTCCGCTATCTTTTTATCGGATGATGATTTAGCATGTTTACTCCTAAATTCTTCAGGTGTTATCATATGATTTTTCATAACACTGATTTTATGCTTCAGGGATTTAGCTGAAACATTATTAATATCAATGTTTAAATTAGTAAGAATATTTTGAACTAATGAAACTGAATCTTCGGCATCATAAATAGAAAAATTCTTTTTATAGTTGATATGCTTAGCTTCTTTACGTAAGATTTTTGCAAAAATTGAATGAAAGGTCCCCATCCAAAGAGTATAGGCTTTTGTACCAATCAATTCTCTTATTCTGCTTTTCATTTCATTTGCAGCTTTATTTGTAAAAGTTAAAGCTAAAATAGAATCCGGCTTAGCTCCTTTATAAATTTGATATGCAATTTTATAAGTTAAAACCCTTGTTTTACCCGAACCGGCTCCGGCTACAATCATAGAGGGACCGCTATTGTATTCAACAGCTTCTTTTTGGACATCATTTAATGATTTTAAGTTCATTTTCAACACTTTTAATTTTTGAAAGTGCAAATATAATGAATTAAAAAAAGAATAAAAAGTTAAGAAATAAGTATTATTTATGATTCTTAAATAATTATGATAACATTTATTATAAAATGCTTTATCTTTCCTTATTGTAAAATTTATAATTTAGGAATAATTGTTATGATTAACTCTGAAATAGAAAAAAGTTTAAATAAACAACTTAATGAGGAACTTTATTCATCATATTTTTACCTTGCAATGTCTGCTTACTTTGAAAATAATGCATTTGATGGCTTTGCTAGTTGGATGAGAATACAAGCCGAAGAAGAACGAATTCACGCAATGAAAATTTATGATTACATTCACCAAGTCGGTGGAAAAGTAAAACTGACTACTATCAAAACACCTAAAACAGAATGGGCTTCTCCTCTTGAAGTATTTAAAGATACATATAAACACGAGTGTGAAGTAACTAAAAATATTAATAATATAGTTGATTTGGCTATTACTGTAAAAGACCACGCAACTAATAATTTTATGCAATGGTTCATAAGTGAACAAGTGGAGGAAGAAGCTTCTTCACAGAGATTGTTAGATAAAATGAAATTGATAGGCAACGATAAACAAGGATTGTTTTTGCTCGATAGAGAGTTCGGACAAAGAACTGTTAGCAATTAACAATTTTTAACAACATTAAAAAAAAGAGACCCAGTTTCTTAAAGAAATTGGGCTTCTCTAAATTCCTTAATATAAGTTAATCTTTAATATCAGTAATTGGAAATGCAGTATCACGCATTGAGTGAACTGTGTTTTTGACTGGAAGTGTAACTTCTTTTTGAACTCTTTCCTCAAAGTAATCTCTGAAACGGGTTACCATAAATCTTACGGGCCAGGCTGCCGCTTCACCAAGAGCACAGATTGTATTTCCTTCAATATTGCTTGCAACATTAATTAGCAAATCCAAATCATGTGATGAACCGTTACCCTGGGCTATTCTGTCCAAAATTCTTACCAACCAACTTGTCCCTTCACGACAAGGTGTACACTGTCCGCAACTTTCGTGATAATAGAATTTTGAAATACGAGCCAAAACTTTTACAAGATCAGTATCTTCGTCCATCACAATTATTCCGCCGGTACCAATAGATGAGCCGACAGCTTTAAGTGATTCTGCATCCATTTTTACACCTTCAATTTGGTCACCTCTTAACGGGGGCATCGAAGAACCACCGGGAATCACACACAATATTTTTTTATCACCCGGTACACCGCCTGCATAACTGTAAATAATATCAGTCAGTAGTGTGCCACTCGGTAATTCGTAAACACCGGGCTTGTTAACGTGTCCGCTCACTCCAAATAATATTGTCCCAGGGTGTTTGGGTTCACCAATTTGAGAATACCACTCCCAACCTTTGTTAATTATTTTGGGTACGTTGGTAATAGTTTCAACATTATTTATTGTTGTCGGACATCCCCAGAGACCATTTTGTGCAGGAAACGGAGGTTTAACCCTTGGATACCCTCTCTTACCTTCAATTGAATTCATCAATGATGATTCTTCACCGCAAATGTATGCCCCGGCTCCTTTGTGCACAATAATTTCACACGCAAAATTAGTTTTGAAAGTTTCTTTCATTTTATCACCGACGTAGCCGGCAGCGTAAGCATCACTTAAAGCATTTTGAAAGAGATTTATCCATTTGTGGTATTCTCCTCTTATATAAACATATGCTGTCTTTGCGCCTATTGCATAACAAGTAATTAAAATACCTTCAATTAATTGGTGCGGATTGTATTCAAGAATTTGTCTGTCTTTAAAAGAACCTGGTTCACTTTCGTCACCGTTTACACAAAGATATTTAGGCTTGTCTGTAATTTTAGGCATAAAACTCCATTTCAGACCAGCTACAAAAGCAGCACCTCCCCTTCCTCTAAGTCCCGATTTTTTTACCTGGTCTATTATATCATCGGTCGATTGCCCGAGAGCTTTTACTATTGCAGTATAACCACCGTTTTCTTTATAAACGTCTAATTTATGTAAATTTTCTATGTCGGGTAAAACGATTCTTTCCATCAACTTTTATTTTTTAAAGATTCAATAATTTCATTTACTTTTTCTTTATTAAGATTTTCATAATAATCTTCATTGACAGCTATCATTGGTGCTGTGCCGCAAGAGCCCATACATTCAACTTCTTCCAATGAAAAGTTACCGTCTTCGGTTACTTCCATATTATCTATGCCAAGTTCTTCTTTTACATGATTGTAAATATCATATCCGCCACGCAACATGCAAGACACATTTGTACAGACTTGCAAATGATTTTTCCCCATAGGTTTTTCAAAAAACATTGTATAAAAAGTAACCACACCTAAAACTTCCTCATCTGTAATTTCCAAAATGGATGCAATTTCTGTCATTACTTCTGTAGAAATCCATCCGTTTTGTTCCTGTCCTAAATAAAGGACAGGCATAATGGCGGATTTCTTAGTAGGATATTTTTTTAAAATATCCTTAATTTTTTCTAAATTTTCCGGTGTGAATTTGAATTCCATATTCAATACTTTTTATTTAATCCTTTTTACTTTTTTACTTATCCGCTTCACCCATAATTGGGTCAAGGCTTCCAATAATTGCAACAACATCAGAAACCATATGTCCTTTTATTAAATGTGGTAATGACTGCAAATTAACAAAGGAGGGTGATCTTATTTTACACCTCCAAGGGTGTCCCTCGCCTTCGCTTACCAAATAAAAGCCGAGTTCTCCTTTAGGATTTTCAATTGCCGAATAAATATCTCCCTTTGGTGGGTTTATTCCAAAATTCACAATCATAAAATCGTGAATAAGTTCTTCCATTTTAGAATATACTTCAATTTTATGGGGAAGAACTTTTTTGGGTTGATTCAAAAGAGTTTCTCCTTGAGGCATTTTATCCAGAACCTGTTTTATTATTTTTGCGCTTTCCCTAATTTCATCTACTCTAACAAAATATCTTGCAAGCGAGTCGCCTTCTGTATAAACGGGAATATTAAAATCCATTTTGTCGTAGAACATATAAGGTGTTGCACGTCTTAAATCAAATTCAACTCCGGATGCTCTTAAGTTCGGACCAGTAAGTCCAAAATCTATAGCCTGTTCTTTTGTGGCAACTCCAATGCCGTCTAATCTTTCAATAAAAATTTTGTTTGGGTTTACAAGTCTTTCACATTCATCCAGATTTTCATCAATTTTATCTATAAAATTTTTCACTAGTTTCAGAGCTTCAGGCTGCGCATCATTTGCAACACCGCCAATTCTGGTGTAGCTGTTTGTAAACCTTGCACCGCAGAGTATATCCCAAATATCTAGAATTTTTTCTCTTTCCCTTAAAGTCCAAAGAAATACCGTTAGAGCACCCACATCCATTGATAGCGAACCTATTGCTACTAAATGAGAAGCGATTCTTGTAAGCTCAGCAACCAACATTCTTATATACTGTGCTCTGGGCGGAGCTTCTATTCCTGCTAATTTTTCAACTGCAAGTGCCCATGCAACATTATTAGACATAGGGGAAAGATAATCCAATCTATCGGTGTGAGGAATAAACTCATAAAAGGACATGTTTTCTGCAAGCTTCTCATAACCTCTATGCAAATAACCGAGATCAGGTACGCAAGCAACAATTGTTTCACCATCCAATCTGAGTAATAACCTTAACACTCCGTGTGTTGCAGGATGCTGAGGCCCCATATTTAGAATCATTTCATTTTCAAGAGCTTCGTCAACAGTGAGGTCTGATTCTGCACCCAATAATGCTTGAAGAATTTTAGGATTTACATCTTTTTCGGTTAATTTTTCCATATCTAATTATTTTTTGGGAAGAGCAAGTGAACCCGGAATTCCCATTAAAGGAAAATCTTTTCTTAAAGGATGGTATTCAAACTCTTCCGGTAAATACATCCTTCTTAAATCCGGATGATTATTAAAACTAATTCCGAACATATCGTACACTTCTCTTTCTTCCCAATTGGCTGTCTTCCAAACTGTAGAGACAGTATCAATTGCACAATCCGATTCATCAACATCTGCTTTTATACAAAGTCTGAAATTATGTTTGAAAGAAAAGATGTGATAAACAACAGTAAATCTGTTTTTCCTTTTTGCCCAATCTATTGCTGTTACGTCTTCGCAAAATATAAATTCAAGTTCAGAGTCTTCTTTTAAATAAGAACAAATTTTTACAATATTTTTTTTATCAACTTTAACAGATAAATCGCCCATATGTACATTAAAATCAATGAATGAATCCGGAAAATTTTTTTTAAGTTTTTGAATGATCAGTTCTTGCAATTCCATAAGCTTAATTATTTTGGATAACGTTTAATTCAGGCAAAGGTTTATTTTGGAAATCACGAGCCTTAGTTTTACCAATTTTCTTTTGAATTTCCATTAATGCGTGTAATAAATTATCAGGTCTCGGGGGACATCCGGCAAGATAAACATCTACAGGTAAAAATTGGTCTATTCCCTGCACAACGGAATATGTTCTGTAAATACCTCCGGTTGATGTGCAGGCTCCCATAGCAATTACCCATTTAGGGTCGGGCATTTGATCATAAATTTTTTTAACAACGTGAGACATTTTATAAGTTACAGTTCCTGCTACTATCATAAGGTCACACTGCCGCGGAGTAAAACGCATAACTTCAGAACCAAATCTCGCTATGTCATATTTAGGATCTGCAACAGCCATCATTTCAATAGCACAGCAGGAAATGCCCATAGGCATTGGCCATACAGAGTTTTCTCTTGACCAGGCAATTACTGCGTCAATTGTTGTTGTAATAAAACCGTCAGATTTTAATTGTGCTTCTAATCCCATTTAAAACCGCCTTTTTTATATACATATAAATAGCCTAACTCTAACACTATAAGAAAAACCAACATAGAAAGAAAGACAGAAATTCCCTGCTCGGCAAACATACTTTTAAATTTTACTGCCCAGGGATAAACAAAAATTACTTCCAAATCAAAAATGATGAAAAGCATTGCAACCAAATAATATTTAACTGACATCCTCTCTCTTGTTGAGCCAACAGGCTTCATCCCGCTTTCATAAGTTGAAAGTTTATTTTTATTGGGTCTCTGCGGACCAAATATTTTAGATGTGGAAACGGTAACAACGGCAAAAATTATTGCAATTGAAAGTACTATAAAAATCGGTATATATTGTGTAATCATACGTTAAAAAATATCAATTTTTGTTCATCAAACTTATCCATATTTTGTTTTATTGTCAATTTAAAAGGAATGCTGAACAATGTCATAATTATCTAAATAAACGACTTAAATTCTTAATACAACCCCTATAGTTTTGATGAGTTTTTGAAATATTATATTGTTGTTATCTATCTCCGTATAATAGCGGATAGGCATTTGGCAACACTTTAATTATAATCCTTATACAACTGAATGATCAGTACCAGTTGGAAAATTTTACTTATTTTTGGTAATCATGAGAATAAGCTTCTTATTAAGTCACAGTAAGTAGCAAAATTATTTTTTAAATTAACATTAAATATTAATTATAAATAGGCGAACTTTATGGAAATTCAATTTATTGGCGCTGCAAGAACTGTAACAGGCTCAATGCATTTATTAAAGTTTAATGAAAAACAATTTTTACTTGATTGCGGACTTTATCAGGGTAAACGTAAATTAGCTTTTGAGATAAATAGAACTTTCCCTTTTTTTAATCCTGAAGACATAAATGCACTTATCCTTTCACACGCACATATAGATCACTGTGGTAACATACCCAATCTTGTTAAGAATGGATTTACTGGTCCTATTTACTGTACTAGTGCAACTAAAGATTTAGTAGATTTAATGCTTAAAGACAGTGCACATATACAGGAAAAAGATGTTAAGTTTGTCAATAAAAGAAGATTGAAACAAGGAAAAAATCTTTTTGAACCTCTTTATACATTGGAGGATGTAGAACAATCACTTGAGCAATTTGTTGCTGTTAAATACAGAGAAGAATTTGAGGTTGACGAAAATTTAAAAATTAAATTTGTTGACGCGGGACATATCTTAGGCTCTGCCGTCACTCATTTAACAATTAAAGAAAATAACAGAACAATTAAATTAGGTTTTTCAGGTGATTTGGGAAGACCTAATTTACCAATCTTAAAAGACCCTGAAAAAATTCCGGAAGTAAATTATTTTATTTCGGAAAGTACTTATGGTGGAAAACTGCATGATAAGATAGAAGGAACACAGGAAAAATTAGCTGAAATAATTAACAAAGCTGTTGCAAGAAAAGCGAAAGTAATTGTTCCCGCTTTTAGCGTGGGAAGGACACAAGAACTTGTTTATTCATTTCATCAAATATGTGAAAAAAGAATTGCTAAAAGAATACCTATTTATGTAGACAGTCCACTTTCAACAAATGTTACGGAAATATTCAGGCAGCATACGGAATGTTTTGATAAAGAAACCTGTGACTTTCTTCATAAATACGATGACCCGTTTGGATTTAATCAACTAACATATATTCAAGATGTAGAAGAATCAAAAAAACTTAATTCATTAAAAGGACCGATGATGATAATTTCTGCATCAGGGATGGCTGAAGCAGGAAGAATATTGCACCATCTTAGAAATAATATTGAAAATCCGAATAATATTATTCTGATGGTTGGCTATTGTGCAGAAAATACATTAGGCAGAAGAATTATTGACAAAGAACCTATTGTAAAAATATTCGGTGAAGAATTTAAATTAAATGCTGAAGTTATCACTCTGCATTCTTTAAGTTCCCACGCTGATGAAAATGAATTGATAAGTTATTTTAAAAATTTTGAAATGTCTCAATTAAGGGAAACTTTTTTGGTTCATGGAGAGTTTGAAAGCCAACTAACTTTTGCAACCAAACTAAAATCATTAGGTTATAAAAATATTAAAATTCCTGAGCGCGGGCAAATATTTAAAATATAAATTTTTATCATCTATTATATTATTAAATATTTTTTATATATAATTTTACAATTGATTACTTACCGTGAATAAAATTTGATAGATATAAAATTTATAGAAGTTTAGCAAACAACGAATTCAATTTTATAAGCAAATAAGCTATATTTTTTTAGATTGTTTAACTGATATATAAACAAATATTTTTGGTTTTAAACCTAAATTATTTTAATCTTTCTCCTTAACTTTATTGTAGTAAATAACTATTACATTTATTTGAGATTACTTGAAAAATTTAGCTCTCTTAATATTTATAATTTATCTTTTAGTTTGTGCTATAACAAGAGCACAAAACTTAAGCGACAGTCTTCAATATTTAAATAATAATTCCCCTAAAAATTTATTACTGACAAATTTTAATAAACAACTCAACACATATAGACTAAGGTCGGGGCTAAATTTTAATAAACGATTTGGAAATTTTAATCTTTTAACAAAAGAAAATTTCACATCAACATTAATCAGATCAACAGAGAATAATATCCGTTCTGAGCACTCTCTGTTTATTAGCAGCGCTTATAAAATAAAAAACAATATTGATATGGGGTTACACATAAATAATAATATTCTTACCGATAGCAGAAACATCGGGATAAATAAAGCTTCTTTATCTTCGGTTACATTTTACACAAAATATTCACCGATAAATACTATTTACCTTTCACCTTTTATCGGATACTCAAATAACAATCAAATTGGGCAAACAGATTATGGAGTAATATACGGCTTTGAAGGAATGTTGGATGATTTTTTAATCTCGGATATAAAACTTAATTCTGAACTAAGATTAGCAAATGAAGATATTTTACCGAGGAAAAATTCTGTACGTACTTTTAATGTACAATTAGAAAATAATTTCGATAAAGATGTACGAAATTCATTTACTGTAAAATATTCTCGTAATCGGAAAGATTTTTACTTCATTGCAGATTCATCAACCGCTAAAATATTTAATGTTAAAAATAATATTCAAAGTAGAATTGAAACCGACTATTATTTTGAAAACAGATTAGGAAATGATTTGGCTTCAACTAATATTAAATGGAATATTGCCGGTAGACTTCTTTGGCGAAACATAGACAGAGATACACGCTATAAAACTTCGCCAATAGTATCTTCATCATTATTTGATACACGCATTAATGTATTAAGAATTGGAATGGAAAGTTTTGTGAGTTATTCAAGTAATTTTTTTAACGGTGTTTTAAGAATGTTATATAATGAAAGGGATGAAAAAAATATAGTAAAAAATTTTGAGGACAAATCAAACCTTTTATTTGAGAAAAAGTCAGAATTAGAAAATAGAATAAACAATAATGCAAAAAGAATAACTGTAAGCCTTTCGGGAAATCTAAATTTTTCAGAGTCGGATAAAATAAATTTTAGCTTGTACCAAAACAAATTAAAATATGATACTCCGAGCGAAAATAATTTTGACGACCGGGATGAACTTCTTTCAATAGCAAGACTGCAATACGTAAAAACATTCACTACTTTTTTTAAAGGATTTATAAATGCAGATGCTACTATAAATCAAACAGTTTATATTTTTTCTGAAAAGAGCTCCAACAATAATATCAATAGAATTTTTTCACTCTCCACGGGTGGTAAATATTCCGGAAAAAAAGTTACTTCTACAAATTCATTTACAGTTTCCGCCAACTACACTGTTTATGATTTTGAAGACATCAATCCAAATTTTAAAAGCTTCTCATTCAGACAGTTTACAGCACTGGATTCGACTTCAATCAAATTTTCAAGACGACTATCAATCTCATCATACAATTATGTAAAATTATCTGAACAGGGTAATTTAAGGTGGAATGAATTTACAACAATACCAACAAGATATTTAGAAGAAATATTCTCAGAAACAAAATTAATACTTAAGCCAACACGTCTGTCCTATGCTGTTGGCTTACGAATATTCCTCTTGAACACATACAATTACAGGGGAACAGAAAAAATTATAAATTCAAAATTTTTAAGCATTGCTCCTTTAACTGAAATTAAATTGGAATTATTGGATGTTTTATATTTCCGACTTTACGGCTGGTATGAATTTATAACACTTAATAACGGACAAAGCAAACAAGAAACAAATTTATCAATGCAAATGAATTATTATTTTTAATTTAAAATTAAAATAACTATTATAGAACCATTCAAAAAAAACTATTGCTGATTTTGCCTGAAAAGAATTATCATTTAGAAATAGAAAGCGATCCTAATAACTTAATTACAATTGAAGAATTTGTAAATTATTTTGCTAAAGATTTACAATTGGGTGAAGAAAAATTATCTGCACTTCTGTTATCTGTCACCGAAGCTGCTACTAATGCTATTAAGCACGGTAATAAATGCGATGTTAACAAATTAGTTAAAATTGATGTTAATGTTGAAGGTGATACATTAAGAATAATAGTAAAAGATGAGGGCGAAGGATTCGATCCTGCAAAAGTACCTGACCCAACCGAACCGGATAATCTATTAAAAGATTCGGGAAGAGGATTATATTTGATGAAAGTTTATATGAGCGACCTAAAATTTAATATTACACCTACAGGTACCGAAGCTATTATTGAATTAAAAATATAACTAAAAATTCAACTTCCTTATATTTCTTCTAACATCTTCGGCAGAATTTTTTAATGCTTCCAATTCTTTTGAGCTTAAATTTAGCTGAATTATTTTTTCTATTCCGTTTAAACCGAGTTTAACAGGCACACCGCAAAAAACTCCGCTTATTCCATACTCACCTTCCAACCAGACTGAGCAGGGTAATATTCTGTTTCTATTTTTTATAATAGAATCTGCCATTTCTACTACCGCTGAAGAAGGTGCATAAAAAGCACTTCCTGTTTTAAGATAATTTACAATTTCAGCTCCGCCTTTTCTTGCTCTGTTTATAAGTTTTATAATCGTATTTTCCGGTAATAATTCGATTATAGGAATTCCGGATACAGTAGTATATCTTGTTAAAGGAACCATAGAATCACCGTGTCCCCCCAGGACCATAGCACTTACATCATTAACCGAAACATTTAATGCTTCGGCAACAAATAATCTAAAACGGGCGGTATCCAAAATCCCCGCCATACCTATAACTCTGTTCTTTTCAAATCCACTTACCTTTAATGCTACATACGACATTACGTCAAGAGGATTTGAAACAATAATTAGAAGTGCTTGCGGAGAATTATCCGCTACATTTTGTGTAACATCCTTAACTATTTTCGCGTTTGCAGCCAGTAAGTCATCACGACTCATTCCAGGCTTACGTGGAAGTCCGGCTGTTATAATTACCATGTCAGAATTTGCAGTATCGGCATAACTGTTTGTACCGTAAACTTTTGTATCAAATAATTCTACAGGACTACTTTCCCAAATATCCAATGCTTTGCCTTGAGGCACACCTTCAATTATATCAATTAATATTATCTCTTCGGCAAGATGTTTTTCTGCTAATCTTTGCGCTGTTGTTGCACCGACATTACCGGCACCAACTACTGTTATTTTTTTCATATTAAATTTTAATAACTAATTAAAATATTAAAAGTAAAATAAAAAAATTTAATCGAATAAATGATTTTAAAATTGATTTAAATTATAATTTATGACAACAAGCTATAGTTAATTTTGATATGGTTTAATTCATAATTAAGTTTGAAATACAAGTAAAAACATTTTTAAACTTTATTTCTAAAAGGAGCGGATAAAATGGCTAGAAAAAAAATTGCACTAATTGGCGGTGGACAAATTGGGGGAGTTTTAGCCCAACTTGTAGCTTCTAAACAATTAGGCGATGTTGTTATGTATGACATCGTAGAAGACCTACCACAAGGTAAAACTCTTGATATAGCAGAAGCATCACGCATAAGCGGTTTTGATGCTAAAGTAACCGGAACTAATGATTATAAAGATATAGCCGGTGCGGATATTGTTATTATTACTGCCGGTTTACCGAGAAAACCCGGTATGAGCAGAGACGATTTACTTACAACTAATGCTAAAATTATGAAAAGTGTTGCAGAAGGTGTTAAAGTAAACGCACCGAATTCAACTGTAATTATTATCTCAAATCCATTGGATGCGATGGTAACATTATTCCAAAAAGTAACCGGCTTCCCTACTAACAGAGTTATGGGACAGGCAGGCATGCTTGATTCCTCTCGTTTTTCTTCTTTCATTGCTTGGGAACTTGATGTATCAGTAAAGGATGTTAACGCAATGGTACTTGGCGGACACGGTGATTCTATGGTACCCTTAGTACGTTATGCTAATGTTAACGGTGTACCGGTTATGGAAATGCTTGAAAGAAAATACAATGATAAAGTAAAAGCCAAAGAAGTAATGGACGCGATGGTTGAACGAACAAAAAAAGCAGGTGGTGAAGTAGTAAAATTATTAAAAACCGGCTCGGCTTTCTTTTCACCGGCAGCATCTGCAACCGCTATGGCTCAGTCTATTATTTATGATGAAAAAAGAGTTATCCCAACTTGCTCTTATTTAAATGGAGAATATGGCGTGGACGGATACTATTTAGGTGTTCCTGCCGTACTCGGTGAAAACGGGGTAGAAAGAGTAATTGAACTTTCACTTGATGAAACTGAGCAAGCAGCATTGGATAATTCAATTACAGCAGTTAAAAGTCTAATTGAAGCTATGGGCAATTTAGGCTTTTAATTAGATATGTTTTTTTTATAAAAAAACCCAATCCGTTATTTAACGAATTGGGTTTTTAATTTTAATTATGTAGTTTGGATTAGTTGTTCAAAGACTCGTAAACATTAATATATTTTCGATTATTTCTCTTTACTACAAACTTAACATATCCATCTGCAACAGCAAATAAAGTATCATCACCGCCTCTCATAACATTCGTACCCGGATGAAATTTTGTACCTCTTTGTCTAACTAAAATATTACCGGCAACAACTCTTTCACCGCCAAATTTTTTAACACCAAGTCTTTGGGCATTACTGTCTCTACCGTTTCTGGATGAGCCTTGTCCTTTTTTATGTGCCATTATTTAGTCTCCTTAGTTTCTTTCTTAGCTGAAGAAGTTTTAGCCTTTGTAGTTGTTTTTGTTTCTTTTACAGCTTTGACTTCTTTATCTGTTTTAGTTTTCTTTGCTGCTTTGGTTTCTTTTACAGTTTTAGTTTCTTTTTTAGGTTTAGTGTCTTTTGTTTCTTTTTCAACTTTAGGTTCTTTAGCAGCCTTAGTCTCTTTACTTAATGCAATATTTGTAATTTCGATTTTTGTTAATTGTTGTCTATGTCCGTTAGATTTTTGATATCCTGTTCTCCTTTTTTTCTTAAACACGATAACCTTATCATCTTTTAAATGTTCTAATACTTTAGCAGATACTTTTGCGCCTTTAATGTAAGGCGAACCGAAGTTAGTTTTATTGTCATCACTAACCATAAGTACATTACCGAATGTAACTTTAGCGTTAACTTTTTCATTTAATTTAGGAACGTAATATTTTGTTTTTTCCGTAACCTTAAATTGTTGTCCGGCTATATCAACAACAGCGTACATTTTTACCTCATATTTCTAAAATTAGTTAGGTAAATTAAACATTTCTAATTTATATGTCAATCAATTTACACTTACATTCTTTCTAATTATTTCCTTAAAGTAAAAGAAAATTCTGATCCTTTGCCCACTACACTTTTGACAATTATTTTAGAATTATGAGCCTCTACAATATGCTTAACAATTGCTAATCCTAATCCCGTACCGTTTACTAATCGAGAAAGAGCTAATTCGGTTCTGTAAAAGCGTTCAAAAATTCTGTTTATATCAGTAGAAGATATTCCTATTCCCGTATCAGTTATTTTAAAGAGTACCCCTTCATTTTTTTCTTCTAAATTTATTTCTATTTTTCCTACATCAGTATATTTGATTGCGTTTTGTATTAAATTGTTAAATACAACCTTGAGTCTTTCTTTGTCGCCGTATATTTTTAAATCATCTCTGCAAGGTTGATAAATAATCTCATTTTTTTTCTCAGCTGCAGAATCTTGGAACTGATTAATTATTGATAACATATATTCGTTTAGAGAAATATACCTAAAGCTCATTTTCATTTCGCCCGACTCAATCATAGAAATATCAATCAAATCATTTAAAAGATTACCGAGGTGTATTGTAGAATCCTTAGCTTTATTAAGAAAATTTAATCTTACTTTTTCATCTTCTATTGCGCCGTCTAATAATGTTTCAATAAAGCCTTGAACCTTAAAAATTGGTGTACGTAATTCGTGTGAAACATTAGCCAAAAACTGCGTTCTCATTTTTTCAAGTTTTTTAAGATAATTAATGTCATCCTGCATTTTATCATACATCAAACAAATTTCATCTTCAAGTTTTTTAAGATTTAAATTCAATTTAATTGAATCTTTAGACTTAAATTTGTTTAATCTTATTGAAGTAATTATAGATCGAACTTCATCTAATTCTTTTTTTCTAATACGACTAAAAAGATAGAATAGTACTATTAGGTAACAAATAATAATTAAGGAATATAGTTCAATAGAAGTATTTGAAAGTAAGAATAGATAAACCAATTCTGCTGTAATAAAGGTCCACCCAACAATAAGCAAGTAATATTTTTGAGAGTCTTTTATTGCAGAAAAATATTTATTCATCAACTGAGAATTTATAACCTACTCCTTTTAATGTCTCAATCATATTTGAATGTTTCCCTAATTTTTCTCGAACCTTTCTGATGTGAACATCAATAGTCCTTTCCGTAACAAAAACATCAGACCCCCAAATATTTTTTAATAGTGTATCACGGTCATACACTTTGTTTGGATGTGTAACAAAAAAATATAAAAGTGAAAATTCTTTCCGCGGTAAAGTAAGAAAATTGCCATCCAATTCAACTTTATGTTTTTCTTTATCTATTTTTAATAGTCCGGCAGTTATTTCTTTAGATGATTTTGAAGCGACTTCAGCAGCAGAAAGTTTCCGGATATTCGATTTAACTCTTGCGATTAATTTTTTGGGAGAAATTGGTTTTGGAATAAAGTCGTGTGCTCCTAAATTCAGTCCTTTAATTTCATCGGTCTCAGAAGATTTTGCTGTTAAAAATATTACAGGAATATCTTTATAAAAATCATTTTGTCTTATTTTTTTTATAACTTCAAAACCATCTATACCGGGCATCATTATATCAAGAAGTATAAGATCAACTTGATTATTTATTTTGTCTAATGCTTCAATTCCGTTTTTAGCAGTTGTTACTGCAAATCCTTCTTTTTCTAAATTGTATTGAAGGAATTCAATTATGTCTTCGTCATCATCAACAAGTAAAATATTTTTTTTCATTTCAATATTATTTCTTTTTTATCCGCAGATGATTTATACATAGCTTCAATTATTTTTAATCTCTCAAGTGCTTCTTCACCGGTAGAAATAACAGGATTGGCTCCCCTAATTGCTCCGATAAAACTTTTTAATTCGTTCAGATAAGATTTTTGAAATAAAACCGCCGAACTTTCGGTTTGTGACGAACCAACTTCTAAATATTCGTCTTCGTATTTTTTATAAATTCTGAAAGGATTAAGTGTGGCATATCCTTTAGTTCCGTAAACTGTAAAATAAGAAGAATCTTTTTCCATAGGTAAAGACCAACTGGTTTCCAGGCTAATCAAGCGTGAATTATTACACCTTAAAAAACTGATTGATGAATCTTCAATATTTTTTGTATTTTGATAAAAATTTTGAGTTGATACTGTTTCGGCTTTTGGATAATCTAAAAGCCAAAGTGCTAAATCTAAAAGGACAATTCCCAAATCAATTATTACACCGCCGCCTGCTTCTTCTTTTTTCATAAACCAATCCTGGTCACTGCTCTGTCTTCTAATCCATCCGCCTTTAACATAGAATATTTTTCCGATTTCTTCGGAAGCTACTCCGCTTTTTAATAGCATAGCATCGGGTCTGTGACGAAGATTCATTCCCACAACAACCAATTTACCGGAAATATTTGCTTGTTCGATAACGGGTATGCCTTCTTCGTAAGAACGAACAAAAGGTTTTTCAACAAGTACATGTTTACCATTTTTTAATGCTTCTATTGCAATTTCTGCGTGAACATTTGTGGGGGTGGCAATTATTACAGCTTCAACATCACTATCGGTAAGTAAGTCTTTATAGTCGTGATATCTGTTTTGAATCTTAAATTTATCGGCAATTGCAGTAAGTTTTCTTTTATCAATTTCAGCAACTGAAGTAACTTCGGCATTAGATAATTTGGCCAGGTTCGGTAAATGAACAAGTTGAGCAATTCCACCCAAACCAATTACACCAACCTTGGTTTTTTCCATCACATCACAACCTCAGAAGTTATATTTTTTTTTGAGAAAAATAATTTTACTTTTTCTTTAATACCGTCAGGGTCTATACCGATTTTTTTGTGAAGTTCAGCTTGTGTTCCGTGATCAATAAATTTATCAGGTAATCCAATTCTTAGAATTTCTACATTATAATTTTTAGTAGCACAATATTCTAACACTGCGCTCCCGAATCCGCCGATAGTTGTACTTTCTTCAAGAGTAACAATTTTTGAATGCCTTGTAACAAGATCATCAATATAAGCTTCATCAATTGGTTTAATAAAACGCATATTGGTTACTTCACAATTTATCCCTTCTTCCCTTAATTTTTCGGCTGCAATTTCAGAATAATTTACCATCACTCCTACAGCAATCAGAGCAACATCATTACCTTCAATTAGTATTTCACTTTTACCTATTCCAATTTCATCAAATCCTTCTTTCATAGGTACACCTAGTGCAGCACCTCTTGGATACCTTAGTGCAATAGGTCCGTATTCATATTTTACAGCTGTGTAAAGCATATCTCTCAATTCCGATTCATCTTTGGGAGCCATCACAACCATACCGGGAATTAAACGCAAGTAGGAAAGATCGAATGAACCGTGATGCGTTGGCCCATCTGCACCAACCAATCCTGCTCTGTCCAAAGCAAAAACTACATTTAATTTTTGAAGGCTGACATCGTGAATAATTTGATCAAATCCTCGTTGTAAAAATGATGAGTAAATTGCCAGAACAGGCTTCATACCTTGTGTAGCAAGTCCGGCAGCAAAAGTTACTGCATGCTCTTCTGCAATACCAACATCAAAATAATTTTTAGGACATTCCTTTTTAACTAAATTTAAACCTGTACCGTCAGGCATAGCAGCAGTAATAGCCATTACTTTTGGATTTTCTTTAATAATTTGTACTAATGATTTACCGAAAACAGAAGTATAAGATGGAGGTCCCGGTTTCTTTTTATAAGCTTTACCAGTAACTTTATCAAAAGGAGATGAAGCATGTAATCTTTGTTTGTCACCTTCTGCAGGTGTATATCCTTTTCCTTTTTCAGTCATTGCATGAACTAAAATAGGGCCTTTTAACTCTTTAACTTGTTCAAAAATTCTTACAAGTTTTCCAACATTGTTTCCGTTTACCGGGCCAAAATATCTAAATCCCAAAGCTTCGAATAACATACCGGGAGTAATAACAGCTTTTATGCCACCGCCTACTTTTCCGACAATTTTTCTTAACCTGTCTCCAAAATGATCTAACTTACCTGTTAAATCCCATACCTGTTCTTTTAATTTATTATAATCGGGATGAGCAATCACATCAGTAAAATAATTTGCTATTTGCCATCTATTAGGAGCAATTGACATGCGGTTATCATTAAAAACAACAATCATATCAGAATGTATAAGTCCGGAATTATTCATTGCTTCATAAGCCATACCACCAGTCATTGCTCCATCACCAGTTATGGCTATAACTTTTCTATCTTCTTTTTTCATATCACGTGCAACTGCCATACCCAAAGCTGCAGAAATAGAAGTTGAAGCGTGTCCGGCACCGAAAGCATCATATTCGCTTTCACTTCTTTTTAGGAATCCGCTTATGCCGCCAAGCAATCTGATTGATTTTAAGGCTTCTTTTCTTCCTGTAAGGATTTTATGGGGATAGGCTTGATGGCCGGTATCCCAAACAATAAGATCCTTAGGAGCGTTAAATACTTTGTGAACAGCAACCGCAATTTCTACAGCGCCCAGTCCGCCTCCAAAATGTCCGCCGATTTGAGAAATTGTGTCCACCATATATTGTCTAATGTCAGAGCACAAAATATTAAGCTCTGCATTTGTCATATTGTTTAAGTCGGTAGGATTGTTAACTTTTGATAAGATTTTATATTTGTTTTCATCCATAACTAATCTATTTCTCCATCTTCAGAAAATTCATCTAAATGTGTTTTCTCTTTGTTATTTATTTCTTCAAATTTTTCTTTTAATTCTGTGATTTTTAGTTCTGCTTGATTTAAAGATAACATACATTCCTTAGAAAGTGAAACTCCTTCTTCAAATAACTTAATTGCTTCATTCATACTGACTTCTTCATTTTCTAAAATATCAGATATTTTTTCCAATCGCTTAAGTTTATCTTCAAAATTCTTTTCGTTCTTTTTTTTCATCATAATACAAATTTTTTATGGTTTTAATCAAGTTTTATTTCTTTATCATAAAATTTTAGTGTTGTAGCTTTTTTCTTATTAATATATTTAGCTCTTGTAATAAAGATAGAATCTTGCTTCACTAAGACAAATCCTCTTTTCAGAGTTTTCTGCAAATCAAAACTTTCTAATGATTTTGTTAAAAGTGATAATATATTTTTATAATGAATAAAATCCTTTTCAATATTTGCAAAGAGTTTATAGACTAAGTTATCAACTTTTTGATAATTTTGCCGCACAAAATTTTCGGGTAATTTAAATCCGTATGAATTTATAACTCTTCCCATTTTAATATGCAAACTTACAATTTTATCTTTTAATTTTCGTCCTGTACTATCAACAAAATCTACAAGATAAGATGCAATTTCATTTTGATTAGGAGTTGCAAGTTCCATAGCAGCTGTTGGGGTAGGTGCTCTTAAATCAGAGACAAAATCGGCAATTGTAAAATCTATTTCGTGACCTACACCCGAAATAATTGGTGTTTTAGAATTAAATATTTCTCTTGCAACTATCTCTTCGTTAAATGCCCAAAGGTCTTCAATAGAACCTCCGCCTCTTCCTACAATTATAACATCTACTTTATTTTGTAAGTTTAATTTTTTTATACTGCTTACAATAGACTCAGCAGCACCGTTGCCCTGTACTTTTGATGGAGCAATTATTAATTCTACAAGTGGATATCTTCTTTCAGCCACGCTAATCATATCCTGAAATGCTGCACCGTTTATTGCAGTAACAATTCCAATTTTTTTAGGAAATACAGGAATAGGTTTTTTATTTTCTTCTTCAAACAGTCCTTCATTGGAAAGTTTTTTCTTTAATCTTTCAAATGCTGCCTGTAGTTCTCCAACACCAGCAGGCTTCATAGAACGAACATCAATTTGGTAGCTTCCTCTTGGGGGATATACAGACAATTTACCATTAAGTATAACTTTCATTCCATCTTCAGGAGTAAAGAAAACGTAGTTATTAAATCCTTTCCACATTGTGCAGGATATTGTTGCATTTTTATCCTTTAAACTGAAATACCAGTGTCCTGAGACGTGAGCTTTAAAATTTGATATTTCACCTTGGACGGAAATTTTATCAAAATTAGTTTCTAAAGTTTGTTTTATTTCTTTAGTTAACTCAGAAACTGTTAGTATGTCATCAAATAAATTCATTTGAAACATTTACTTTTCTTTTCTAAAAATTAAGCAGTATTGATGGTGCCTGTTAGAAACCCAGGCGTTGTTTACACCCAAAGCTATAAGTGGTTTATCATCCTGCAACCATATTTTTTCGTCTTTTAAAACCCAGCTTTTATTTCCTCTTTTAGTTAAGGATGTTGCCGTATCAAAAGCTAAGGGAAATAACCTACTTTTATAATAAACATTGTTTGTAATGATAGTCAAATAGCCGCCTACTTTTGTATACCTATAAACTTCATCAAAAATTTCTGCTTGTTGTTCGATAAATTTATTGTAATCTTTTTCGTTTCCAATATCTTTTTTATGCAAAGAATATTTAGTTGCAAGGCCTTTGTCAGTTCTGTTTTTTTGGCGAAGATTATTCCTTTCCAACTGATTCCAATATGGTGGTGATGTAATTACATAATCAAATTTTATTTTGCCTGGTTCTTTTTCTTTAAGTAATAAAGAAAGTTTTTTTGAATTGCCCAGCAGAGAATATATTTTAGATTTAAAATTCTTTTCTTTTACTCTGTCATTTGCAATCTTAAAAAACTTTCTAGTAAGCTCAATCCCGACAGCATTCCTATTCAATTCTCCCGCAGCTAATAAAGTACTTCCGCTTCCTAAAAATGGGTCTAATACCCATTCATTTTCTTTAGTAAAAAATTGTATAAATTCTTTTACAAGTGATTCGGGAAATTTTGCAGGATGTAAAATTTCTTTGTTATTTCGTCTTATGGGACGATGAATAAACCAGGATTTAGTAAATTTAATCCATTCTTTTCCGGTTAAAGAATTGAGCTTATTCTTCTTCGAAATTCTTCCTCTTTCACCGATATCTATATAATTTTTATTAGATTTTACCATACTTTACAAATGCCAAAAAAATCACCGAATTTTTGTATTAATTATGAAATGAAAATAATCAAAAATGAACAGAAAAAAAGTTTGTGTACATACCCAATGATATTTCACTAAAATTCCTTTCTGAGTGTGAGGGTTGAAAATTATATCTGTAACGAGTAAAAAGTGTGAATGTATCTGCTACATTGAATAATCCAACCGATAAGCTCACCCCAATTCCGTTAAAACCGGCAAAATTAGTAACTAAATCTATTCCGGGAGAAACGAATTTTACAAAAGATGTTTCCTGCATATATTTATAACCTATTCTTATAAAATTACTTCTGTCTGCTTTATAAATATGTGTAAATTCCAACGCAAAATAACTTTTGGGAAAGTTAATGCTTTCCCCTCTGAAAGATATTAAAGGAATTTCCTTTGTAATACTAAAATGGTTACCATCCTCCGTAAAAGCAAAACTGGGGGTTGGAACAATAAAGACAGATGCAAATAACATTCCAAATAAGAACAAATTTGATTCTTTCTCAACCGAAATTAATTTTGGATAATCAACCTTATATATTTGACTCTCCGTAATTACATTGTTTGAGTTTTTAACAAAAATTTTAAAATTCAGTACTGTATCTTTTAAACCAAGATTTGAAATGTTAACTTGAATTTTGTGTTGTGAAGTTAATTTGTCAGATACTGTATATTCAAATTTGTTTGAAATTAATATTTTTGAAGTTGTAGGCTCGCTTGTATAAAAAGAAAGATTAAGCTTTAAGGGTTTCTCGGTGGAGATATATGAATCAATTACAAAAATTTGTGTAGAACCTCCTTGACAAAATATATTAGGTGTAAAAAAAGTTAATTGAAAAACAACAATAAATAATATTTGCAGATATTTTTTCAACCAAATTATCCTAAAATATTATCAATATCTTCTATCAAATCTTCAACATCTTCAATACCAACAGAGAAACGGACAAGACTCTCAGTCAATCCCATTTTATTCCTTTCTTCTTTAGG
>Ga0114931_10000896_pt1 | contig 37327 bp, 23 predicted proteins | sample 2SBtaG_FD_89579 | JGI IMG/M metagenome (GOLD analysis project Ga0114931, IMG submission 89579) | Deep subsurface microbial communities from Kolumbo volcano to uncover new lineages of life (NeLLi) - 2SBTROV14_V59a metaG | ecosystem: Environmental > Aquatic > Marine > Volcanic | place: Kolumbo... | reverse complement strand
TGCTCCGCTCGTTGCGGCGTGACCTTCGCTGGGGATTGCTCTCAGCGCGGTTGGCGAAGAAGCCGCGCCGTTTCTCGGACCTCTTCGAACGCCTTTTTCATTCCACCGTTGCGGTTTCGTTTGAGCCATAAAGATTGTCGTTGGCGGATCTGATCATCGAGGCGCTGGGCGAGGGCGTGGCGGGTGGCTGCAGCGAGGGCGCCGAGTCGCGTCGTGCGTCCGGCTTCCAGCCGGGCGCTGGCGAGATCGAGAGCCAGCGCGATCATCGCGGCCGACCAGGCGAGCTCGGCGCGGGCCAGCGCATCACCGCCCGGCGCTGTCTCGCGCAACTGCGTCGCAACGCCAGTGGCGTGGGCGCGGGCCGCGTCGATGCGCGCGCCGTCGAGACCGTCATAGCGACGGTGGCTGAGCGCGTCGCGCGGACTCGCCAGGAGATGAAACAGCGGTGAGCTGTTGAAGGCTCGGGTGCCGAGATGGCGGTCGGTGTTGCCGAGGCCAGTGACCAGCGCGCCGAGGCCGTGCTCGGGGGCGCTGAAGCCGTGGTGGTCGAGCAGCGCGGCGAGCGGCAGCATCTGGGGCTGCTCGGCGCGCGCGGCGTTCCAGGCGAAGTCAGCGCCCGCAGCCAGGCCCGGCAGGCTGGCGACCCATGGCTGCAGATGTCCGCGGTCGCCCCAGTCACAGATCAAATAGCCATCCGCGCCGCTGTCGCTGGCGGCGCGCGCGGCCGCAGCGAGATTCGAGATGGCGTTGGCGCTACGCCCGGCGAACGAAAGCCAACTGCTGGTGCCGGGGCAGAGGTAGAAAGAACGACCGCTCAGGGCGAGACGTTGTGCCTGCTCGGCGAACGGGTGGTCGGCCTCGTAGCCCCAGGCGAGCAGGGTGATGTCAGCGGGCAGATCATCCAGGCATTGCGGGTGCTCGAGCGCCATGTCGCCCCACATCTGGAGGCGATGGCCGTGGCCGGCGGCGAGGTCCCGGACCTGGCGCACGAAGTCGAGATAGACCCGGCCGCGTCCGCGCGCTGCGCAGGCCGCGCGCGAGCGACCCAGGCCGAGATCGAAGGTCTCGTCAAGGCCGGCGTTGAGCTGCCGGCTGGCGAAGCAGGGCAGCAATTGCTGGTAGAGGTCGGCGAGCAGCGCCAGGCTGCCGGCATCGATCGGACACAGGCTGAAGGGCTCTCGGCGCTGACTGAAGGGATGCTCGATGCCCTCGGGGCATTCCGCCAGCCGGCGGTAGGGCTCGTGCACCAGCCAGCGATGCAGGTGGCCAAAGCTATTTTGGTTCGGTACCAGCTCGATGCCGCGATCCTGGCACCGCTGGTCGAGCTGGCGAATCTGCTCGGCGGTGAGCGGCGAGGCGCCACGCCACACGCGCTGGTGGTCGCGGTAGGCGAAGGTGTGCTCGGTGTAGAGCTGAAGTTGGTTGATCTTCCATGCCGCCAGGCGGTCGATGCGTTGCTCGAGGCTGGCGAGGGTGGGCACCTGGTCGCGGCTGATGTCGAGCAGCACGCCGCGGTGGGCGAGCTGTGGCCGGTCATCGACCTCGATCGCCGGCACCGATCGCCCGCCGCTGAGGCCCAGCCACTGCCCGAGGGTCACCAACGCGTAGCGCAGTCCGTGCTCGCTGCTGGCTTCGGCGCTGGCCCCCGTGGGGTCGACGCGCAAGCGGTAGGACTCGTCGCGCGTGGCAAGCGGGCCGCCGGCCTGCGCGCCGAGGCGCAGTCGGATCTCGGAGGCAGCCGTGGGGTCAAGCTTCAGTCCGGCCGGCCCGAGCAGGCGTCTGGCATGGGCGCGCAAACGGCTGGCGATCGCGCCGGGGGCTTCGATGCAAAGGCGAGCTGCCGGCGTGTCACCCGTGGTCGCCGGCCGGTACACGCCCGGTATTGGGAGCAAGCGCCGCGGTCGGGGCAAGAGCAAATCAACGGCCTCGTGCATCGCTTACACCGTAGTACCAAAGCCGGGGCCGCGTCGAATCGCCGGGCGTTCGATCGCAGGCGCTCAGAAGCTCAGCCGCTCGCCCGCGCCCGAGGCGCCGGCCGCACGCTCCGGGTGGCGCAGGAAACGCAACACGCGCTCGACATCCTCGACGCGGTGGTACCCGTGCCAGGCGATTCGCAGATAGCCCTCGCGAACGGAAGGATAAAGCCCCGCGCGGAAGGCTTGTTGCAGCAGCCGGTCGAGGGCCTCGGGTCCCTGTCCAGCGTGGTGGAGTGCGAGGATCGAGCCGATGCGTCCGGCATGCTCGAGCGCGCGCAGCCGTGGCACCTGGTGGCGCCATGCAGCGAGCGTTTCGAGGCCGTCGAGCAGCCGCTGGATCAAGGCGCGAACGTGCGCGGCGATGGGCTTGACACCGACCGCGGCGATCCGCTCCAGGCTGGCGCACAGTGCGGCGGCCGAGACCAGGTTGGGCACGCCCTGCTCGAGCCGGCTGCCATCGCGCGACCAGGCGCGGTCGAAGTCGGTCGTAGGGCGGCTGAAGTCGGTCGCCTGCTCGACCGACAACCACGAGCCCGTGGGCACCAGATCCTGGCGGAACACAGGGTCGGTCCACAACACGCCGAGCCCTTGCGGGCCGAGCAGACCCTTGTGACCGCCGCTGGCGAAGGCCGCGACGCCCTCGAGTGCGGGCACCAGGGTGCCTGCGCCTTGGATGCCGTCGACCACCAGCGCCACCCGCCGCTCGGCACAGCCGCGGGCCAGGCGCGGCAGGTCGAGCACCAGGCCGTCTTGGAAACGCACCCAGCTCACCGCCAAGACCTGGGTACGCGCGCCGAGCGCCGCCAGCAGCCGGCCTTCGGGATCCACGTCCGCGGGCGGTGGGGTCGACGCCCAGGCCTCGGTACCGGAGCGGTGACCGTCCCACAATGAGACCTCGCGAAGCCCGACGCCACGCGCGGCCAGCGCCTTCCACGGCCACAGGTTCGAGGGGAACTCGCCGCGCGGCACCAGCACCTCGGCACCAGCCTGCCAGGGGAAGGCCTGCGCGACACTCACCAGCCCGGACGAAGTCGTCGGGGTCAGCGTGATGTCTTGCGGCTCGGCACCCAGCACGCGCGCTGCCGCCTCGCGGGTGTGGCGGGGGAGATCTTGAAAGTCCGCCTGCCAGCGCAACTTCCACGGCTGGGTCTCGCGCGGCAGAAGCGCAGCCAGCGCCTGCACCGAGGCGCGTGGCACCGGTCCTTCGGCGCAATGCATCAGCCACAAGACATCGTCGGGGTTCTCGAACCATGACGGATCGATCGGCGGCGGGCTCTGAAGGTTCGACATGGCAGGCGATTGTACGCGTCGAGCAACACCTCCGGGCGTCGTTGGTTGGTAGCGCGATAGGCTCGCAGGCCACGAACGCGGTCCCCGAGACCGCTCGAGAGGTGTTGGATGCAGCCGGTCGATGACGCAACAGTCGATGCGGGGACGGACGGTGATTCCCGGTTCCGCTGCCCGTGGTGCGGGGACGATGCTGCCTACGTGGCCTACCACGATCAGGAATGGGGCGTTCCCGAGCACCGGGATCGCCGTTTGTTCGAAATGCTGTCGCTCGAAGGGGCGCAAGCGGGTCTTTCGTGGCGCACCATCCTGCTGAAACGGCAAGGCTATCGCCGAGTCTTCGCGGGCTTCGATCCCGAGCGGGTGGCGCGCTTCGATGCCGCTGCGATCGAGGCTCTGCTCGAGGATCCGAGCATCGTCCGCCATCGCGGCAAGGTGGCGAGTGTGGTGTCGAACGCGCGGGCCGTGCTCGACGTCTGCTCCGCCTTCGGCACGCTCGATCGCTACCTCTGGCGGTTTGTCGACGGCCGCCCGGTGCGCAACGTTTGGACCGAGCTGGCCCAGGTTCCGGCCTCGACCCCGGTGTCTCAGGCGATGTCCAAGGATCTCCGAAAACGCGGCTTTCGCTTCGTCGGACCGGTCACCTGCTACGCCTTCATGCAAGCCGTGGGCATGGTCAACGACCATCTCAGCCACTGTTTTCGCCACCCGCAGTGCTGAGCGCGGGTGGATCGCTCGCTGCACTGGCGATCGTGGAGGGATCGGGGGTGGCTCAATCGCGGTCGAGGAGAAAGGCGCGGGCATCGCGCGCGGTGATCTCAGGCAGCTCCTCCATCGCTACGTGGCCCGCGTTCGGATACACGATCAAACGCGCCTGCGGCAGGTCGCGAACGAAGCGACGTCCGACCTTGACCGGGATCCAGGTGTCTTGCTCACCCCACAACACCAGCGTCGGTTGCCGGACCTGTCCGATCTGCTGCTCGCGGTCTTCCCACGGAGCGTTGAGGCGGTCGATCATGGCGTCGCGGTTCCCTGCTCGCAACAGCATGCGGTAGTGGCGCTCGACCAGCTCGGGCGTGACCTTGGTGTCGTCTGCGTAGACATCGCGCAGCCCCTGCTCGATCAGACCCTTGGGGGTCACCCGCCGCAGCATGGACTTGATCACCGGTACGCGGCCGGCATCGAGCACGTTGACCGGCCGGCCGTCGCTCGAGGCATAGCCCGCGGCATCGATCAGCACCAGACGCCGGATGCGGTCCGGTTCAGCGAGCGCTAGCCGCCACGCGATATGTCCACCGAGCGAGTTACCAGCCACGTCGGTGCGATCGATGCCCAGGCGATCGAGCAGCGCGGCGACGGTCTGGACATAGCGACTGATGCGGTAGTCGCCCTCGGCATTCGGTCCGGTGAGACCAAAGCCCGGCAGGTCGAGGCGGATGGTGCGAAAGTCGTGGCCGAGCGTCGCGACCCAGCCATCCCAGGTCTGAAGCGAGGAGCCTGTGCCGTGCAGCAGCAGCAGCGGCGGAGCGTCGCGGGGCCCCTCGTCCTTGACGTGAAGCCGGGCACCGTCGACCTCCAGAAAACGCGAGTCCAGGTCGGCGTACAGGGCTTCGAGCGCGCTGGCAGGCAGATCTCGGCGGTAGTTATAGGCCAGGAAGCCGCAGTTCATGGCCAGAAAGGCGAAGAGCAGCAGGGCGATGAGCTTGCGCATCGAAAGGGTCCGTGGTGGCAGGGTGGACTGTGGAAAGGGCGCGCTCGGCGCGCCGTCGCCAGGCTGGGGGCAATCCCCTCGCTGCTGAGCGTGCTGCTGAGCGTACTACGGAGGGGCTGATGGCCTGCCCATCCTCTGCGGGTCATGGTGCGGCGTGTCGTGGGTTTCGACTCAGGTTTCATCGACCACCGTGATCGCCTCGATGTCGTGGCGGAAGGTGCGCACGATCCGTGCGAGCAGCAGCAGGGCCACGCTCATCAACCCGGCGGTCAACCCCCACCACAGGCCCGCAGGCCCCTGGCCCAAGCGAAAGGCCGCCAGGTAGGCCAGCGGCAAGCCGAGCAACCAGTAGCCGACGAGCGCGACGGCCGCGGGGGCACGCGTGTCACCGGCGCCGCGCAAGACCCCGGCACCAACCACCTGCAAGCCGTCAAAGACCTGGAACAGCGCTGCGATCGGCAGCAAGGCGGCGGCCAAGACGGCCACGGCCGCGGTGTCGGTATAGAGCCGAGCCAGGGCCTGCGACACCAGCGCGAAGGCGAGCGCGGAGACGCTCATCACGCCGCCGCCCACGGCCAGGCATACCCCTGCCGAGCGGCGGGCGGCGGGCATGTCGCGCCGTCCGATGGCGTTGCCCACCCGGGTTGCGGCCGCACCGGCGACGCCCAGCGGCACCATGAAGGAGAGCGCTGCGAGGTTGAGCGCGATCTGGTGGGCGGCCAGCTCGCGGGTGCCGAGCTGGCCCATCATCAAGGCCACCGCCATGAACAGCCACATCTCGAGCGAAATCTGAACGCCGATCGGTAGCCCGAGGGAGAGCATTTGCCGGTAGCCGGCGAGCCGCAGACTGCGCAAGCGCCGGGCTGGCCACAGAGCCCGGAAGCATTTGCCTTCGAGCGCAACCAGCAGTAGCAACATGCTCCAGCGCGACAGCGAGGTGGCCAGGCCCGAGCCCACCACCTCCAGCCGGGGCAGGCCAAAATGACCGAAGATCAGGCCATAGTTGGCGAGTACATTGAAGGCGTTCGAGATCGCGATGGCAAGCACGGCGGACCGCACCACCGACATCGCCTGCAGGCTTTGGCGGACGACCACGAAGAGCAAGAAGGCCGGTACGCCAGGGATCATTGCGCTCAGGTAGGCGCTCGCCGGTCCGATCACCTCGGGCTGCTGGCCGAGGAAGCGAAGCACCGGCCGCATGTCGATCATGATGGCGGCGACCGGGAACGACAGAGCCAGCGCGCTGACCAGGCCGCGCTTGAGATGGGTGGCCACGCCGCGCAGGTCGCGCGCGCCCCAGGCCTGGGCCACCAACGGGTCGAGCGCCATGAGCACGCCCATCGGCAGCATGGTCAGGCCGAAGGAGACGCTGGCGCCGAGCGCTCCGGCGGCCAGCGCTTCGGCCGACACGCGGCCGAGCATCATGGTGTCGAGCGTTGACATCAACATCATGCCGAGCTGCACCATGACCACGGGCGCAGCCAGCGTCACCACCGCGTGCAGTTCTGCGCGCAAGCGTCGGCGAGTGGTTGGGGTGGTGATCGAAGCGGGCATCGCCGTCCAGCGGGCGAGGACCCTACATCTGCTCGAGTACAGGCACACCGAGCAACGCCGCCAGGCTCTCGAGCCCGCGGAGAAACACCGCAAAGCCGGCCAGGCGCGCATTGCGCAGCTCCGGGTCCGCTTCATCGAGGATGCGGTGGCGGTGGTAGACCTGATGAAACTTGGCCGCCAGGTCGAGGGCTGCGCGGGCGATCAGCGAGAGCTCGAGGCTCTCCGCAGCGCGCGTCACCGTCTCGGGCAGTTGCGCGGTGAGCAGCGCCAGGTCCCACAGATCGTCGGCCCAGCGCTTTGAATCGAGCGCGCGCAATGCCTCGGGATCCACCCGATCCGTCAACCCGGCCGCGCGCAGCCGGGCGCGCACGTTGTGTTCACGCACCAGCGAGTATTGGAGATAGGGCCCGGTCTCGCCTTCGAAGGCCAGGGCCTCGTCGAGATCGAAGGCGATCACCCGGGTGGTGGTCGCCTTGACCATGAAGAAACGCAGTGCGCCGCGCGCCACGGCCCGCGCCCGCGCGGCCAGCTCTGCGTCGTCGAGCTCGCTCGAGCGCGCGCGGATCTGCTCGCGGCTGCGCGCCTCGAGCTGGTCGAGCAGGTCGTTGGCCTTGACGCCAATACCCTTGCGTCCGGACATCTCGAGCGCCTTGCCGCCAGCGTCGCCGTGCGCCAGGAAGCCGAGTTGGCGCGCGGTGTTGGTGGAGAGCGATACGAACTCGTAGGCGAAGTGCACCGAACGCGCAGCGGCCTGGTGGTGGCCGAGGACCTCGAGACCGGCACGGACGATCCGTTGCAGGTAGCTCTGCCGCGCGTCGATGACATTGATCACGCGGTCACCAGCGCCGAACGGCGGGTGCTCGGCCACGCCCTCGAGCGTGGTGGTCTGCCACAGCGTCCGAGCCGGCTGCTCGCCGCCCGACTCGGCCTCGGCGCCAGGCCATGGCCGGTAGGCGAAGTCGCGACCCAGGAGGCCAAACTTCCAAAGCTGGTAGGCAATATCTTTTCCGACATAGGTGATCGTGCCATCCGAGCGTACGATCACCTTGTCCGCGTCCTCGAGGCCCGCGAACGCCTCGTTGGCGGCCAGCGGCATCACCCAGCAGCCGGCGTTCTTGCCCGTGGTCTCCAGGCGGATCGCCCCGGCCTCTTGGAGTCGAGTGAAGGCGTGGGTGAAGAAATCCAGTCCTAGGATGTCGCTCTCATGGGTGAGGAGGTCATAGCCGACGTCGAGACGCGCCATGGTGGCAAGGTGGCAGCCGACGATGCGGCGTGCCACCACGCGTCCGATCTCGGCGCGCAGGCCCTCGCCGTGCTCAAGGGCGTGGAGCGTCTCGCGCCGCAGCGCCTGGCGCGCCGGGTCCTCCTCGTACCACCGGCCGACCTCGCTGTAGACATCCCAGCAAAGGTTGTCAAAGGGATCGGGTGCCGACGCGACCCGGGCCAGGGTAAAGCCGTGCAGGTCGAGCAAGCCGACCACCACATCGGCCACTTGCACGCCGGTGTCATCGATGTAGTTCTGCACCTCCACCGTTCGCCCGAGGCGGCGCAGTGCGCGTACCAGTACATCACCGAGCACGGCGTTGCGCAGGTGGCCGATATGGGCTGCCTTGTTTGGATTGATGTTTGTATGCTCTACAATGACCTTTTCTTCGCCATCAACGGGTGTCGGGTGTTGGGCGAAGAGGGGGCTCTCGAGCAATGCTGCGACCACGGGTCCACGGTCGAGAAAGACATTCAGGTAGCCGGCGCCTTCGATCCGCACCGCGCGCACCGGCGCGGGCAGCGTCAGCCCGTCGGCCAAAGCGGCTGCGATCTCGCGCGGCTTCTTACCCAGCGTGCGCGCCAGGTGCAAGGCGGCGGGGAAGGCCAAGTCGCCGAGCTCGCGGCGTGGAGGCACGCTCACAATGGGCTGGTGCTCGATGCCGAAGACGGCGTGAATCCGCTTTGCCAGGTGGCCGGAAAGCTCGTCTTTCAATCGCTTGAGCATGGTCGGCGGAGTGTATACCAAGGGCCGGCCGAGCCCGCTGGCAGGCGCCGGCTCGGGCGGTAGAGGGTTCTCTGATAAGGTGGCACTCTCGGGAGTGCAAAGATGCAGGAGACTATGTGACGATGGATGGAAGGAAACTTTCGATCCAACTGGAAGGAACCCAGTTGGAGTTGATCGAGGGCGATATCACCGACTTCAAGGTCGAGGCGATCGTCAACGCTGCCAACGAGGACCTGCAGCTCGGCTCCGGTGTCGCTGGTGCGATCCGCGACAAGGGAGGGCCGTCGATCCAGGAGGAGTGCGACCGCATTGGCCATGCGCCGGTCGGCACCGCAGTGATCACCAACGGCGGCGAACTCAAGGCCAAGCACGTACTGCACGCGGTCGGACCGCGACAGGGCGAAGGCGACGAGGATCGCAAGCTCGCCTCGGCAGTGCGCTCGTCCCTGGCGCTGACAGATCGGCACGGGCTGCGCTCGATCGCCTTCCCGGCGATCTCGACCGGAGTCTTCGGTTTCCCGATGGATCGCTGCGCGCGGATCATGCTCACGGAGATTTACCGCTATCTCCAAGGCGGTACCAAGATCGCCCGCGTGAAAATCGCGCTGCGTGATGATGAGGCGTTCGAGATCTTCAAGCGCGAGCTGCGGCGCGGATTCCGCTAGCATTCCGTGCCTAGGGTGGCCGATGCCGTGGCGCGAGACCACGCATCGCGCGCGGTGAAGCGACACGCGACGGCGGTGCCATGTCACGATCACGGATTGTCCTGCTCGGTCCCCAGCGCCTCGGCCCGACCCTCGCCGCCGAGGTGCAGGCGCTCGGCGTTCGGGGCACCATCGCGCTGGTCACGGCCGGCTGGCAAGAGCGCGAGGGTGAGGATGACGAACTGCGCGCGCACCTGGGGGGCGCGGCGGTGAACCTGGCGCTGCACCAGCGCGCCGAGAAGGTCTTCGCCGAAGATACGGCCTTTGCCGCTGGCTACCGAGCGCGCCAGGACGAGCTGCGCGCATTGCAAGCGCTGTATCGCTTTCGGCTCGACTTCGTGCTCGAGCCGGCGCGCAAGCTGCTGGCGCGACGGCGCGGACCCGTCCGCTGGCTGGTGGCCGAACGCCGCGCGGCGCTCGCTGCCTTGCGCGCACTCGATCGTCAGCATCTGCGGCGGGTGGCCGCGATACACCGGCGATTCGAGGCGCGCTGGCAACCGGCGCAGCGGGCCGCCGTGCTTCACCATCGGCGCGAGCTCGAGATCGAGATCCGGTCGACCGCCGCGGTCGTCATCGCCGGTGGTCATGTCGCTGTGCTGCTCAACCGCCTGCGTCTCTTCGGCTTCCCGGCGCTGCTCGCCGACCAGCCGGTGTTCGCCTGGTCGGCGGGCGCCATGGCCCTGTGCGAGCGCGTGGTCTTGTTCCACGACACGCCGCCGCAGGGTGCCGGCAACGCCGAGGTACTCGAGAATGGCCTCGGCCTGGTGCCCGGGGTCGTCGTCTTGCCCGATGCACAACATCGTCTCGAGCTCGGCAATGCCCTTCGCGTGGCGCTGTTCGCGCGCCGCTTCCTGCCAGCGATCAGTGTGCCCCTCGATCCGGGTACGCGCCTTTTGAGCGACGGCGCACGCCTCGAGCCGGGCCCTGGCACGAGCCTGCTGCGCCGCGACGGCGCGCTTGCGCCCTGGATCATCGAGGGCGCAGCGTGACGAAAGCCAAACGCCGCGATGCGGGGCGTCCAGCGGCGCGCGAGCCCAAGCTGGCCATCCATCGTCTGCTGGCCGCAGGCCCGCCCAGCCCCGGTGCCATCGATCGCTTCCTTGCCGCCCATCGTTTCCCCCTGGTCGAGGAAACGTCGGTCACATTTGTCTTCTTCGGCGAGGCCGATGCGGTGTTGCTTCAGCATTTCATCTATGGTCTGCCCACCTCGCAACCCTTCGGACGGGTGGGCTCGAGCAAGCTGTGGTTCCTGGTGCTCGACCTGCCCCCGGGCTCACGACTCCAATACAAGCTCAATGTCGAGCGCGGTGGCGAGGGGCGCTGGATCCTCGATCCACGCAACGAGGAGCGTGCCTACGATCCCTTCGGTGCCAACTCTGTTTGTCACACGGCGGGCGCCGAGCGCCCAGCCTGGACACGGCCGGATCCCGAAGCGCGGCATGGCACCTTCGAGGAAATCGCTGTGCGCAGCGCGGCATTCGGTGAGCGTCGCAAGGCGCGCATCTACCTGCCGGCCCGCTACCGAACCAGCCGGAGCTATCCGTTGCTGGTGGTGCACGACGGCAGCGATTACCAGCGGTTTTCGGATCTCGACACCGTGCTCGACAACCTCATCCATCGACTGGAGGTGGCGCCTTTGGTGGTGGCATTGGTCGATGCCGCCGATCGTCTCGAGGAGTACCCCGACAACCCCCGCCATGCGCGCCTGCTCAAAGAAGAGCTGCTGCCCGCGCTCGAGCAGCGCTACAGTCTGCTCGGCGTGCCGGCCGGTAGGGGACTGATGGGTGCGAGCTTCGGTGGTAGCGGCGCTGTCGGCCGCTTGGCGCTACCAGGGTGTGTGGGACCGGCTGCTGCTTCAAAGCGGGTCATTCGCCTTCACCGACATCGGCGACCACGATCGCGGCCCGCTCTTCGATCCGGTGGTGCGCTTCGTGAACCGCTTGCGCGAAGCGCCCGGCCGCCCGGCCGAGAAGGTCTTCGTTTCCTGCGGTGTGTACGAGCGCCTGATCTACGAGAATCGGTCCCTGGTTCCACGGTTGCAGGCCGCTGGCATGAAGGTTCGCTTCGTCGAGGCGCGCGATGGGCATAGCTGGGCGAACTGGCGCGACCGCCTGCGGGCCGGGCTGTCTTGGTTGTTCCCGGGACCGCTGTGGATGGTCTATGAATAGTGTCCGGCCGAGATCCTTGCCGGCAAGGAGTCGAACGACGTGGCCAATGTGACCCGCAAGATCGGGCTTTCACTCGGCGCAGATATCTGCTGGCCGATCTGCTTCGAGGCGATCATCGATCGTTTGCAGCTCGCCATCGCCTACCGAGGAGATCGTGTGGCGGTGGCGGTGGAACGGCTTTCCATCGAGCCCTACGACCTCCAACAGCCCTGCCGCTATGACGTGGTGATCGATCGCCTGACCCACTGGTATCACACCAGTCGCGAGTGGATCAAAAAGGCGGTTCTGCTGGATGATCTCTATGTGCTCAACAATCCGTGGACCGTGCAGTCCATGGAGAAGCAAACCTCCTACTGCGCGATGATGCGGTTGGGTTTGCCCGTGCCGCGCACGTGGATGATCCCGCCCAAGCAGTACGCACCGCACGCCGATCTCGAGGCGACGTTGGCGCGCTACGCCAAGCTTTTCGATGTCGGCGCGATCGGCGAGGAGATCGGCTTCCCGCTGTTCATGAAGCCCTACGATGGCGGTGCTTGGCGCGGTGTCAGCCGCATCGAGAATGCGGACCAGCTACGGGCCGCCTACGAAAAGAGCGGCACCAACGTCATGCACCTGCAACAGGCGGTGGAGGGCTACGATTTGTTCGCACGCTGCATCGGTGTCGGCCCGCAGGTGCACGCGGTCCGGTACGATCCCGGCGCACCATTGCACGAGCGCTATCAAGTCGCGTTCCATTTTGCTTCGGCCGAGGAGTTATCGCTACTGCGCGATATGACGTTGACGATCAACAGCTTCTTCGGCTGGGACTTCAACTCCTGTGAAGCATTGCGTAGAGATGGTGTTTTCTACCCGATCGATTTCGCCAACGCCTGCCCGGACTCCCAGGTCACCTCGCTGCATTACCATTTTCCTTGGCTGGTACGCGCCAACATTCGCTGGGCCGTTTTTTGTGCGGTCACCGGCCGCAGGATGCGCGCCAACGTCGACTGGGAACCGTTCTTAGAGATCGCCGCTCAGGGCTTGGGATGGCGCGAGCGTCTGGCCGCCTATGCGGCGATCGCAGAGGAGCGGTTCGAGACCGAGCGCTTCCAGGCATTCTGTGCCGAGCACCTCGCCCACCTCGACGAGGTGGTGATCGATTTTTTTGGTAGTGAGCAGGCCAAGGGCGCCGTGCGCGAGAAGGTCGAGGCGCTGTTCCCCAGCCACGAGACCGAGCGCTTCACCGAGCACTTTTGGGGACTGATCCAGCTTTGGCGCAAGACCGAGTCCGAGCGGCCGGAGAGCGTCGGCTGAGACGCTGTCGCACGCGGCGGACTTTCGCCACAGACTGCGAGCAGCCCAGCCGCCGGTCCAGGGCCTACTGCTTGACGCTGAGCTCGCCCATGCTTCCCGAGAGGTTGAGGGTCAGCGTCGGTGCGCCCGGCATCTCTTCGCGCTCTTGGAGCTTGACGCGCCGCTCGCCCATGGACACCCGGGCACGCGCCACGTCGATGTTGACAGCTTCGGGCAGCCACAGCTTGCACTCGCCCATGCTGAAATCGACGTCGATCGTCGCGTCGTTGCGCCACTTTCCTGCGAGATCGACCAGTAGCTCGCCCATGCCGTGGTTCACACGCACGCTGCGCGGGCTGGCGTCGCCGATCGAGCGCAGCTCGACACTGCCCATGGAACCATCGATGGCGAAGCGATCCATGGGCACGCGCAGCGGCTCGGTCAGCTCCAGGAAGTGGTCGCCGGTGCCCAGCTCGAGGTCAACCTCGCGCAGCCACAGGCCGCCGAGGTCAACCTCGGACTCGCCCATGCCAATGGTGCCGACGATGTCCATCGGCTGGTCGCGGGGAACGGTGATGGTGACGCGGTTGCTGCTGTGGGTGCCGCCGCGCATGAGCAGCCCCAGCCAGCCGCTCTTGGAGTCGAAGCTGATCTTGTAATACCAGGTGCCGTCGTCGCGCTGATCGTAGGTCTCCGCCAGCGTGAAGGCGTTGGTGTCGTAGTCGGATTCGACCTTGATCGGCTCACCCGCTGGGCCCGGCTGGACGATGAACTCCCCCTTTCGGAGGTCGAGCTCGAGGCGCCCGGCCCGGACCGTGCTGGGATCGAAGTCAGCGGGCAGGGGCGCCAGGAGGATCTCCGGCAGCTCGCCGCTACCGGGGGCGCGGGGCGGTGCCTCCGGCATGGCCGGCATGGCTGGCATCGGCGGCGGTGCTGGCAGTGGCCGTTCGAGCGTCCGCTGCTCGCGGGTCGGATCCCCCCAGTCGGTGGTCAGTTGAATGGCGCCGAACAGTAGCATCAGGCCGACGCAGACGGCGACCACCAGCAGGCAGCCGAAGCAGCCGAGCTTGAAGCAGCCTTTGCCTTTGCCTTTGCCTGTACCTGTGCCCTCGCTCATCACGGTCTCCTTGTTCGCCTTCGAACCTACGGCGGGGTGGCGGCCAGGTTTCGTCGCCGCCCCGGCCCTGTCGCCTTCAACCGCCCGGTGCGGTCGCTTCGAGCATCGACTCGATCAGCGCCTCGAGCTCGGCGATCAGGGCATCGAAGTGGGCGCCGGTGCCGGGACCGGCGAAGCCGGAATGGATTCTGCGCACAATGCCATCGCGGCCGACGAATACCGAGGTCGGGTAGGCGACGATGCGGTCGAGGTCGGGAAGCGCCTCGGCAGCGTCCGCCTTGTCGCTGGTGCCAGCGGCGAGCAGCAGCGGGTAGTCGATGGCGTGGCGGGTGGCGAAACGCTCGAGCTGACGACGGTCGCGCTCGAGGTCGTCGGTGAACTCGAAGGCGAGCCCGACAATGGCCAGGCCGCGGTCTCGATAGCGCCGATCCCAGGCAGCGAGCAAGGGTGCTTCATCGTTGCAGTTCGGACACCAGGTACCGAAGATGTTGATGAGCATCGCTTTGCCGGCAAAGCGAGGATCGGACTCGGTGACCGTATGGCCGTCGAGATCGGGGAAGGCGAAACGGAAGCGTCCCTGGTCATTGGTCAAGGACACCTCGGACCAAGGGTCGGGCAAGATGCTCTCCCCGTCGCGGGCTCGGTGGGCGACCCAGGTCGCGTGGTAGGTGTCGCGGGACCAAAAGTCGCCGCGGAGCGTGCCGTCTGGCTGGGCGCGGGCGTGAAACAAGAAGGCGTGGGCACCATCGAAGGTGGACAAGCGCAGCAGGTCGTCCTCGAAGCTGCCGTCGAGGAAGCGATAGTCGCCGGTCGGAGTCAGGAAGGTGCCGGTGACCCGCGCACCGTCTTGCGACAGCTCGCCTCGCGCCACCTCGTCGCCGTCTTCATCGGAGAAGGTGGTGGCCCACACACCGGCGACGGAGGCCAGCGCCCGCTGCGCAGCGGCCAGGGTGCCTTCGCTGCGCGGCCGAAAGCGTCCGCTGTCGCCGCGCGAGGCAGAGAAGGCGAGCGTCGAGTCGATGCCCCCTTCGCCTGTGCGCCGCCAGGTCCCCACCATGTGGGCGTGCGTAGGATCGAGCGAGGCGGTGATCTCGGCGTCGTAAACATCGAAGCGCACCACCACTGCTTCGTCGCGGACCTCGACGCCGCTCGCCGGAGCGGCTTCGTCGCGGTTGATCACGGTCGCGGCCAGTCCCTCGGGAGTGTCGGTGAAGCGCAGGGTGAAGGGCAATGGCCCACCGGGCGACGCCAGCTCGGCGCGCCAAATGCCGGCCAGCGTGTCGCCGCCCCCGCCGAGATCCGCGGGCGGCGGTGGCGCCGGCCGGCCGCAGCCTGCAGTGACCGCCAGGGTGAGGGTCAGGGCGAATGTCCGGGCCAGCGCTCGGCCCAGGGTCTGGATCACGGTGCGAGCGCTGGTGGGTGTCGGCGTCAGCAGGGTGCTTGAAGCGTCAGGCTTGGTCGTCTGGTGGAGCATGCGAGCATTCTATGCCCCTAGTCGGCAGTGCCTGGCCTACTGCGGTGCTTCGTGGCGTGCAGTGCCCGCAACGGGCTCCGACGCGAGATCGGCGGCGATCACGCGGCCGATCGCCTCGCCGAGGAGCTCATTGCCGCGCACGTTCAAGTGGCAGCAGTCATCCTGGTAGAGGGTCTCGCGTACCGAAGCGAAAACCTGCGTGAGGTCATAAAAGCGCACGCCGCGCTCGCTGAGGCGCAGACCGGCCTGTTGCAACAGCGGGTAGGCGGCTTCGATGATCGGCCGGTGGCCCTTGCCCGGATCATAGGCGCTCCGCAGCTCCTCCGCCGACAGCGGCTTGGATCCCGGCAGGTATTGATTGGGCTGGAGAAAGTGGTAGTAGCGGCTGTGGTGGACGCGGGCGATGGCGTCGATCTCGAGCGAGCAGTTGCGCCAGTAGTCGACCAGCCCCGCGTAGCGCTCCGAGGTCTCGAGGGGCTTGGGGGCGGGTCCGTAGATCTCGAAGGCGCGGTCCGCAACCTTCGCAGGACGGGCCATCTCGCTGCGCAAGCGCGCCTGCCGGAGCGCCAGCGGCTGGTCGCGCAGGCGCCACACGAGCTGGCACAGTGCGCTGGAGCCCATGATCCCCGGGCACAGCCCGGCGCGCTCGCCGCGCAGGCGGCCGAGGTAGGCGAGTTCGCCGGCGCGCTGCTGGCGCGCAAGGTCGCCCAGGCTCTGCACGCGCTGCGCCCAGTGCACGGGATAGTCTGGGGCCAGTCCTGCACGAAGGTTGTCGAAGGGTAGAACAACATCATTGAATCCATCCAGATTAATTATGATATCGAAATGTTCTCCACGGGCGAGATGGTGGGCCAGGATGGTGAGCTGCTGGGGCTGCTTGTAGCCACCCATGGCCAGGCTGGTCACCCGCACGGCGAAGCGTGAGAGGCCGGTCGCTTGGCCCAGCACACGACCGAGGGCAGGCCAGCCGCCAAAGGCGAAATGGTTGGCTACCGAGCCGCCGACCACGGCGATGCGCAGCCGCTGGGGCGAATGGGGTTCGGTCAGCGGCGGCCGGCGGGTGAAGAAGCCCTCGGGGGTGATGTCCCACCAGCGGTTGTGCACTGCCGGGTCGCGAACGAAGCCAAAGAAGGGATGGATGACGATGCCTGGCGCAGGGTTGGCGGAGGCGACGGTGGTCGGGTCATGCGTGGCCCTGCCGGCCGGCGTCGCCTGGCTCGGATCGGCGCTGGCCGCTGCGCGCTCCCCCGCCCACGCGGCCGCGTCACCCCAGGTGCCGTCGATTAGGCGCAGGCCGATGCGCGCCGCGAGCTCGGCCGCGCCCAGGCTGAGCAGCAGCGTAAGCAGGACGAAGATGGCCTGATGGCGGGTGCTGGCGCGCGCCTTCATCACCCGCGCCCAGCGAGCATCGCCCGCGGCTTTTTCCGGCCCAGGCGCGCGCGCAGTACTTCCGCCGTCGGGCTCTCACCGCAATCGACAAAGTGCCCGAGCGGCCCGCAAAAGAGCAGCTCGCCCCCGTGCGAGCCTCCGCCTGGACCGAGATCGATGATCCAGTCGGCGCGCGCGATGAGGTCGGGGCTGTGCTCGACCACCACCACCCCATCACCCCGCGCGACCAGCCGCCGAAGCGTGGTGCACAGCAGGTCGATGTCGGCCAGGTGCAGGCCGCTGGTGGGCTCGTCGAAGAGGTAGAGGCTGGGCCCTGCGCTCCGGCCCGCAGCCGTGCCCGAACGCCCGGGCGCGATGAGAAAGCTCGCCAGCTTGAGACGCTGCGCTTCACCGCCCGAGAGCGTCGAGGTCGGCTGGCCGAGGCGTAGGTAGCCGAGGCCAACATCGGCCAGCGCGCGGAGTCGATGAACCAACCGACGCTGGTCGTCAAACGTCTCGAGGGCGGCATCGACGGTCATTTCGAGCGTTTCGTGAATGGTGCGACCGCGCAGGGTGACCGCCAGGATCTCGGGTTTGAAACGCCGCCCCTGACAACGGTCGCAAACCACGGTCACCGGCGCCATGAACTGCATGTCGATCTCGAGTTTGCCGGTGCCCTGGCACGCGGGGCAGCGCCCGCGGTCGAGGTTGAAGGAGAAGGCGCCGGGAGCGATCCCGTGTCGGCGCGCATGCTCGGTCGCCGCGAACAGACCGCGGATGTCGTCGTAGGCCTTGATGAAGGTGACGGGATTCGAGCGCGACGAGCGGCCCGGTGGGCGCTGGTCGACCAGCACCACCTCGGCGACCTGCTCCAGGCCTTCGAGCGCGCGGCAGGCGCCGGGTTCGGCGTCGGCCACGCCGCGGCTGCGTCGATAGGTGCCGTAAAGCACGTTCTCGATCAGGGTCGACTTGCCCGATCCCGAGACACCGGTCACCGCCGTCAGGGCGCCGAGTGGCAGGCTGACGTCGATGGTGCGCAGGTTGTTGGCGCTGGCACCGCGAATGTGGATTTGTGGGTGTCGGGCCAGGGCATCGGCCAGCGAGCGACGGCGTTCGCGCCGGAAGCGGGCGAGGTGCTCGCGAGCCGGAGACGCTGTCGGCGTCCGCAGGTAGTCCGCGGTGCGCGAGCTGCTGCTCGCCAGGATGGTGTCGAGATCGCCTTGTGCGACCACCCATCCACCGCGCTCTCCAGCGCCCGGGCCGAGGTCGATGATGTGGTCGGCTCCAGCGATCAGGGTCCGGTCATGCTCGACCACCAGCAGGGTGTTGCCGCGCGAGGCCAGATCGCGCAGCAGCGCGAGCAGCCGTTCGGCGTCGCGCGCATGGAGGCCGATGGTCGGTTCGTCGAGCACATAGAGTGTGCTGGTCAGCCCGCTGCCGAGGGCGGCGGCGAGCTGGACGCGCTGGGCCTCGCCTCCCGAGAGTGTGCGTGCCTGGCGATCGAGGCTGAGGTAGTCGAGCCCGACCCGGCTGAGCGTCTCGAGACGGCACGCGAGCTGTTCGAGCAGCAGGCGGGCACGGGCTCGCTGGGCGCGGGTAAAGCGGTGCCCGGCAAGCCAGGCGCGGAGGCGTTCGATGCTCATCGCGGATAGCTCCGCGATGTCGCGACCGCCGAGCTTGACGGCCAGCGCTTCAGGGCGTAGGCGTTGCCCCTGGCAGTCCGGGCACACGTCGTAGGCGCGGTAGCGGGCCAGCAGAATGCGCAGATGCATGCGGTAGCTGCGTCGTTCGAGGCGCGCGAAGTAGCGCGCGATGCTGGTAAACGCTGGCTTGCCGCCAGCGGCGCCGTGCCAGACAAAGTGCCGATCCGCCTCGGAAAGCTCGCGCCAGGGCACGTCGAGCCGCACGCCGCGCGTCTGGCAGGCCGCGAGCAGCGGGCCGTAGAGCTCTTCGTAGGCTGGCGTGTTCCAGGGTGCGATCGGCCGCGCAGCCAAGGGCTTGCCGGGGTCGGGGATGACGCGCTCGGCGTCGATGCCCATGACCCGACCGAAGCCTTCGCATGTCCCGCAGGCCCCGAGCGGCGAATGGAAGGAGAAAAGTGCCGGCTCCGGGGCGCGCAGTTGGGTGCCGCAGGTGGTGCAGGTCAGTGTCCGGCCAAAATGTCGGCGCTCGCTGCGAACGCGCGCCACCGCCTTGCCGCCGGTGAGCCCATAGGCTTCCTCGACCGCGGCCACCAGCCGTGCCGGTGCCGGCTCGCGCGCTGCGGCACGGAACCGTCCGATCACCAGCGGCAGCGGATCGAGCACCCTTGTCCAACGCGAGGAAGGCGTCATGCGCACGATCTCGCCCGCCGGCCCCAGCCGCCGAAAGTAGCCCTGGCGGATGAGTTCGCGCAGCTTGTCGCCCGCCCGGCGTGCCGGTCGCTGGAGCTCGGCCAGCACCATGATGGTGCCGCCCTCGGCCGCCATCGCATCCGCTGCCTGCTCGGCTGTGGTGCCGGTGACCGGACCGTGTCCGTGCGGGCAAGTGGCCGTGCCAAGCTGACTGAACAGCGAGCGCAGCACCGCATGAATCTCGCTGCTGGTGCCGACCGTCGAGCGGGCGTTCTTGACCGTGTTGCGCGCGGCCAGTGCAACCGCCGGCAACACCCCCTCGAGCGCATCCACCGGCGGTCGTTCCACGTGCTCGAGGAAGCGCTGCGCATAGGTCGACATCGACTCCACGAAACGACGCTGGGCCTCGGCGTAGATGGTGTCGAACGCGAGTGACGACTTGCCAGCGCCTGAGAGCCCGGTGACCACGGTCAATCGACCGTGGGGCACCCGGCAGTCGATGCCTTTGAGGTTGTGCGTGCGGGCCCCTCGGACCTCGATGGCGGGCGGATACGGCATCGTGTGCTCGGTTCGACCGTTTTCCGGCCGAAGTGTCCCGGCCGAAGTGTCCCGGCCGTGGCCGGCGGAGCAAGTGGCTGATGTTAGCGGACGGCTGCGGGGAAACGGGAGTCGGGCAAGGGGCTCAGATCACACCGTTCGAGGCGTGGTGGCGGCCGCGGATCTTGTCCAGCCAGCGGCGGAAGGGGTTGCGGCGCTGGCGCTCACGCTCGATGCGCGTGTCCTCGGGCTGGAGCAGGGCACGACCGGGATGAAACGGGCACAGGCCATGCGGCAGGCTCTGCTCGGTGAACAGCTCGCTCACCACCTGGTGGCAGCGATCGGTGGCGAGCGCGCCAGTGGTTGGGTCGACAAAGGCGCGGATGACGCCTGCGGGCTGTTCGAAGTCTGTGAAGCCGTTCGGCGGCCGGACGCTCTGCGTGAAGCGGGCCCAGATCGGCAATGCCGCCCGGGCCCCGGAAAGATGCGTGGTGGCGTTGTCGTCGTAGCCCACCCAGACCAGAGACACACGTTCGGGCGAATAGCCGGCGAACCAACTGTCGCGCCGGCTGTTGGTGGTGCCGGTCTTGCCAGCCAGGCGGTCCACGAGCCCCTGGCCTCGGACGCTGCGGGCGGTGCCGGTGTCGAGTACGCCGCGCAAGACGTCGGTCACCAAGTAGGCGACCTCGGCCGGCAGCACACGCTCGGGCGCGGGCAAGCGCTGGCCCGAGAGGGCTGCGCCGCCGCGGTCAAAGACCGCCTCCAGGCCATGCACTCTCGGTCGTTGGCCACCCGCGGCCAGGGTCGCGTAGACGGTCGCCAGCTCGCGCGGCGTCACCTCCATGGCACCCAAGGCGAGCGCCGGATAGGCCTCGAGGTCAGCCTCGATGCCCATGCGGTGGGCGAGGTCGACGATGGAGCCGAGACCGATGCGCAGCGCCATCTTGGCGGTCGGTACGTTGAGACTCTGGGTGAGGGCCGTGCGGGTCGAGATCCATCCCCGGTGCTGGCCGTCGGAGTTTCGCGGGCTCCAGCGTCGGCCGTGGTCGACGAAGGTGAAGGGAGCATCCTCGATGGTGCTGGCTGGTGCCCACCCGTCTCGATAGGCTGCGGCATAGACCACTGGCTTGAAGGCGCTGCCCGCCTGGCGATGGGCGTGGGCCAGGCGATCGAACTGGCTGCGTCCATAGTCGCGTCCGCCGACGTAGGCTTCGATCGCGCCATCGCGAGGATCGATCGAGATCAGCGCGGCTTCGAGCGGCGGCCGGCCCTTGCGACCTTTTTCCCACCCCTTTTCCAGTGCCTTGACACCCCATCCGAGCGCCTCCTCCGCAGCCTTCTGGGCGCTCGGATCGAGGGTGGAAAGCAGCGTGATCCCGGTCTCGCGCAGCGCCGAGACACCGAACCGGTGGGCGGCTTCCTCGGCCATGGCATCGGCGAAAAACGGCGCGCGGCGCGCGATCAGCGGCCGGTCGATGGTGCCCAACGGCGCCTTCTCGGCCGCGGCGACCCGGGCGCTCTCGACCCAGCCGAGCTCGCCCAGGCGTTCGAGCACGGCGTTGCGTCGCGCGCGCGCGCGCGCGGGATGGGCTTGCGGCCGGTAGCTGCCCGGCGAGCGGATCATGCCTGCCAAGAGTGCGCACTCGGCGAGGTCGAGCTCGGCTGGATGTTTGCCGAAGTAGGCCCAGGCCGCGGCGCCGACCCCCATCAGGTTGACGCTGCCCGAGCGTCCCCAGTAAATCTCGTTGAGGTAGGCCTCGAGGATGTCTCGTTTTTCGTAACGCCAATCGATCACCAAGGCCAAGATCGCCTCCTGGATCTTGCGGCTCCAGGTGCGTTCGGGGGAAAGGTAGCGGTTCTTGATCAGTTGTTGGGTGAGCGTGCTGCCGCCCTGGCGCACACCGCGCGCGCGCAGATTGGCCCAGGCCGCGCGCAGCGTGCCCGAGATGGAGATGCCAGCGTGTTCGAGGAAGCCGGCATCCTCGGCCGCGAGCACGGAATAGATCAGTTCCTCGGGCAGCTCGTCGACCGAGCTCGGCCGGCGTTCTTGAAGCTCGGGACCATAGTAGGAGGCGATCAATGGCGGGTCGAGCAGCACCTCGCTCATCAGCACACCATCGAGCGCCAGGCGGCTGATGGCGCCGCTGGCGAGCGTGATCTCGAGGCGGTCGCCGCCGATCATGCCGCTGCGACTCGGGAAGCGCCGCCGCGCCACCGACACCATTGCGTGTCCGATGGCATAGCCACCGGTGTGCAAGGAGGCTGTTGTCGAGCGTCGGTAACCGGCCTGCTCGAGGGCCGCGGCCAGCCGTGTGCGCGACCACGAAGCGCCGATCGTGAGGCTTGCCGAGCGGCCGTAAAGGCGCGAAGGCTGCTGCCAAGGCTGCGCGCCGAACTGCCGCACGATCTGCCAAAAAGGCCAGCCCAGCCAGACGCACAGTCCGAGAACAGCAGCCGCCACGAGCCAGCGCCACCGTCGTCGCCGCGCATGCTGCGGGCGACGCGCGGTGGGCGTAGCCTTGTTTGAACGCCGCGATTTGGACATGGTCAGGCCGAGAGGCACAGAGGATCCGCTCGCCAGTACAGGCCAGTACAGGCCAGTACAGCAGGATCCGTGCCGCCGCCTCGCGCAGCGGGTAGGTGGTAGCATGGCGTTGCGCGCGGTGGCTCGAGCCGCGGGTGCCCAAGGCCATGCACAACTCTCGGTTTCGCCGCGTTGCGGTGGTCATTGCCGGCCGTCTGGTGCTGGTCGCCGTGTCCGTGGTGATCAGCTTGGCGCTGGCAGAAGTCGGCCTGCGGCTGCTGCTGCCGGCCGGCCAAGCGCCGGGCGAGGCACGCGCAACGGAATCTGGCGATGACGGGTTCATCCGCCACGATCCGCGTTTCGGCTGGCTGCCGGTACCGGGGTCACACGGGCGCATGCGAGGCCGCGACTTCGACGTCGAGGTCGCGATCAATGCCCAGGGCCTGCGCGGTGGGCGCACCTATCCCCATGCGCGGGTGCCGGATCACGCGCGCATCGTGGTGGTCGGTGATTCGTTCAGCTTCGGCTACGGCGTCACCGGGCGAGAAACCTGGGTCACACGACTCGAGGCCCTGCTCAGCAGCACCGAGGTGATCAATCTCTCGGTCACCGGCTATGGCACCGACCAGCAGATGATGCGCTTGGAGGCTGAGGGCCTGGCCTTTCAGCCTGACCTGGTGATCGTCGGCTTGTTCGAAGGCGATGTGTTTCGCAACGCTCGGCGCATTCAGGTCGGCTATCCCAAGCCTCGCTTCGTGCTCGATCAACGCGGCACGCTGGTGCTCGACGGGCGAGCGGTTCCCGTTGCACCGCCGGCGCCGGGGTGGTTGGCGCGCACTGCCCTCGCCGCCGTGCTCGGTCGTGGCCATGAGCTGGTGGAACACCTCGGTATGGGCGAGGCGTGGGGGCTGACCGAAGCGATCTTGGCGCGCATGGCACGCCGCGTCGATGCTGTGGGTGGCACGCTTTGGGTGGTGGTCATCCCCAAGGATCGGGCGGTCTACGGCCATGGACTGCGCCGACGCCTCCACCAGCGCACGCTGGGCTTGATCGACCGCATGCTCGCGCGCCTGGGCATCGAGCACGTGGACCTCACAAAGGCGTTGCGTGAAGCTGCCGCGGGTAGCGACGAGCGCCTCTACTTCGCCCACGACGGGCATTGGACCGCCGCGGGTCACGCGGTCGCCGCGCGTGCGGTAGCGTCTGGCCTGCATGCTGCAAGCTGGCCACGGCGGGCGGAATAATCGACCTGAGTGGGTTGTTGTCAAGTCTACTCGGGCGTAGGCATATGTGCTGCGACCGTCCGGAATCATCATCCAAGATCAGGGAAGGAAGGCCGTCGATGTCTGAAGCTCTCATCCAGCCACAGCCCGATCACGCCGAGCCGGACGAGCAACCGCTTCGTCTGCCGGTCTTGCCGCTGCGGGACTTGGTCTTGTTTCCCGGCATCGCGATTCCCATCGCGGTCGGCCGCCCGGGCACCATGCGCACCATCGAGGCGGCGCTCGACACCGAGCAGCGGCTGGTGTTCGCGCTCACCCAGCGCCAAAACACCGAAGAGGTGAGCCCGGAGGGCCTTTACACCATCGGCACGGTGGCCCGCGTCGAACAGCTTCAGCGCAACCTCGGCGGTATGCACCTGCTGCTTCATGGCGAACGCCGCGGGATCGGCATGCGGATTACCGAGGCCGAGCCCGGGCATCTCGAGGCGATCGTGCGCGAAACCGAGGAGATGCCACCGCTCGACGCTGGCGACGCGGCCTTTGTGGCGCTTTACCGCGAAGCGCGCAGCAAGTCGGCGGATCTCGCGCAGCGTTCGGGGCTCGCGCGCGACGCCGTCAAGGAGGTGCTGGCTGGAATCAAGGAGCCCGGACGCCTCGCCGATCTGGTGGCGGGCTACCTGGACCTGCCGATCTCGGAGCGCCAGGCCTTGCTCGAGACGCTTTCGGTCGAAGAACGTCTGCGCCGCGTGCTGGTGCACATCGAGCGCCAACTGAGCGTGATGGATGCACAAGAGCACCTCAAGAATCAGGTGCAGGAAGAGATCGGTGATCGCCAACGCGAGATCTACCTGCGCGAACAGCTCAAGGCGATCCGGAACGAGCTCGGGGAAGGCGAGGACAAGGATGAGGCCGGCGAGCTGGCTGCCAAGCTGGCTGCCCTGCCGCTGCCAGCGCTGGCGCGCAAGGAGGTCGACCGCGAATGCCGCCGTCTCGGCCGGATCAACCGCGAGGCGATGGAGTATCAGGTGATCCGAACCTTCCTCGAGACCGTGGCCGAGCTGCCCTTCGCGGCGCGCAGCGACGAACAGCTCGACATCGAGCGCGCCGCGGCCATCCTCGACGAGGATCACTACGGGCTGGCCGAGGTCAAAGAGCGCATTCTCGAATTTCTCGCCGTGCGCCAGCTTCGTCTGGCCCGCGATGGCGAGGCTGGAAGCGAGGAGAGCGCCGAAGTCGCAGCCGAAATCGAGGTCGAGGCCGAGACGGGCGCTGCACCGTTGGCCGCAGGCGTGCCGGCGGCGGAGCAGGACCCGGACCAAGCCTCCGTGCCCGGTGCTGGCGGCTCCGAGCCGCACGCGCCTGACGCCGGACGACGTGGCGCCAAGGGGCCGATTCTGCTCTTCACCGGTCCGCCCGGTGTTGGCAAGACTTCGTTGGCCAGGTCGATCGCGCGCGCCATGGGGCGAGAGTACGTGCGCATCTCCCTCGGCGGGGCGCGCGACGAGGCAGACATTCGCGGGCATCGCCGCACCTACGTCGGTGCCATGCCCGGACGCATCATCCAAGGGATGAAAAACGCCGGCAGCAAGAATCCAGTCTTCCTGCTCGACGAGATCGACAAGCTCGGCGCATCGTTTCAAGGTGATCCTGGCGCCGCCTTGCTCGAGGTGCTCGACCCGGCGCAGAACGATAGCTTCACGGATCATTACCTGGGGGTTCCCTTCGACCTTTCCGAAGTGCTTTTCATCTGCACGGCGAACTTCGTCGAGAATCTTCCGAGTCCTTTGCTCGACCGCATGGAGCGGATTTCCTTCGACGGGTACACCGAGCGAGAAAAGCTCAAGATCGCCCAGCAGTACTTGCTGCCGCGCCAGTTGCGAGAGAACGGTCTGGTGACAGAAGAGATCGAGATCACACAGCCAGCGCTCGCCGAGGTGATCACCGCCTACACGCGCGAGTCGGGCGTTCGCCAACTCGAGCGTGAGATCGGGCGTCTGGCGCGCAAGGTGGCGCGCAAGATCGCCGCGCGGGCGCAGCCGCGTGTGGAGGTCGACGCCGCGTATGTCGCCGCGCTGCTCGGTCGTCCGAAGGTGCATCCCGAGCACATGGCCGAGCGGGACCAGGTGGGCATTGCCACCGGCATGTACTACACGCCGGCGGGCGGCGACATCATGTTCGTCGAGGCGCGTGGCATGAAGGGCAAGGGCAATCTGCGACTGACCGGTCAGATGGGTGATGTGATGAAGGAGTCAGCCTACGCGGCCTGGTCGTATGCGCGGGCCAACGCCGAGGCGCTGGGCATCGATGCCGAGGATTTCGAGCGTGACCTGCACATCCATGTGCCGGCCGGTGCCATCCCCAAGGACGGACCGTCCGCCGGCATCGCGCTGGCGACCGCGGTGGTCTCTTGCCTTTCGGGCCGGGCGGTGCGCAACGACGTGGCGATGACCGGCGAGATCACCCTCTCCGGGCGGGTGCTGCCGATCGGTGGGCTGAAGGAGAAGATCCTCGGCGCGGTGCGCGCTGGCATCGGGCAGTTTCTCATTCCCAAGAGCAACGAGCGCGATCTCGAGGACCTGCCGGAAGACGTCCGCGGGACCATCGAGGTGATCCCGGTCAGCTCGCTCGGCGAAGTCTTCGCCACCGCGCTGCGTGACGCCAGCTTCGAAGGCGGCCGACTGGTGTTCCGTCATCCAGACGGCTCGACCAGTGGTCGCTCGATGCAAGATCAGGTGTTTTAGCCAGCGCTCGGCTGCGACCGGCGTCACACCAGCGAGCGGCGCCGCTTGGCGCAAGGTCCCCGCGTGCTGTCTTCGAGCACAGCGTCGTATAGCATGGCGGGAGCATTGAGGTCTCCCATGCGTGCGGTCTTGCCCTACGATCCGAACCACCCTTCCCCCGAGCCGCGGCTCGGCACGCTGCCCGATCCCGCGGCAGCGCGCGACGAGGTTCTGCTGCTGGTGCGTGCCACCGCGCTCAACCGCGCCGACCTGCTGCAGATGCGTGGGCTTTACCCGCCGCCGGCGGGGGAGAGCGAGGTGCCTGGTCTCGAATGCGCGGGCGAGGTGATCGCGGTCGGTGCCGGGGTCCACGGCTGGTCGGTCGGGGACCGGGTTATGGCGCTCCTCGCCGGCGGTGGCCACGGCGAGCTGGCGACGGCGCCAGCCTGCCAGTTAATGCCGATCCCACCCAATCTGTCGTTCGAAGAGGCGGCAGCGTTGCCCGAGGCGGCGCTTACCTCGTGGACCAACCTGGTCGCCGAAGGTGGCCTCGAGGACAGCAAGTCGGTGTTGATCACGGGTGCGGCGTCGGGGGTTGGCACCTTCGCGGTGCAACTCGCGCAGGCGCTCGGTGCCGAGGTGGTGGTCGCCGGCCGCAGCCTGGAACGGCTGGAGCGGCTGCGCGCGTTGGGCGCCGGCCACTGTGTGCTGCTCGCCGACGGCATGCCCGAAGCGGTGCGTGCCGCCACCCGGGGTTGGGGTGCGGATCTGGCGCTCGACCTGGTCGGCGGCCATTGGCTGGAGCCGACCTTAGCGTCGCTCGCCGACCGCGGCTGTCTGGTCCTCGTCGGTTTCACGGACGGCGCGCGTGCGGAGATCGATCTGGCGGAGATCTTGCGTCGTCGGCTGAGCATTCGCGGCTCGGTGCTGCGCTCGCGCAGCCGTGCTGAGAAGCGGGAGCTGGTCAGTGCCTTCCGCGCCTTCGCGGACGAGCGCATCGCCGATGGCAGCCTCATGCCGGTGATCGACCATGTGGCCCCCTTCGATTGCATCGCCGACGCATACACCCGCATGGCCGAAGGGGGCCGCTTCGGCAAGATCGTCATCCACGTAGCCTGATCGGGTAGACTCCGGCCTCTCGCTCCGAGCGAATCCAGGAGATCACCATGCCCCGTGACACGCCAGGCCCCTCGTCGGGCAGCCCGCCGTATGTACGCGCTTCGACCCGTCTGCCCGAGATCACCGTCAAGGCGGTGATTCTGGGCGTCTTGCTATCGGCGATTTTGGGTGCCGCCAACGCCTACCTCGGTCTGTTCGCTGGGATGACGGTCTCGGCGTCGATCCCGGCTGCGGTGATCTCGATGGCGGTGCTGCGGCTTTTCCGCCAGTACAACATCCTCGAGAACAACATCGTGCAGACCGCGGCGTCGGCGGGCGAGAGCCTGGCTGCGGGGGTCATCTTCACCATCCCGGCGCTCTTGCTGCTCGGTGTTTGGCAGCGTTTCAACTACTGGGAAACCACGCTCATCGCGGCGCTCGGCGGCCTGCTCGGTGTCATGTTCACCATCCCCTTGCGGCGCGCGCTGATCGTCGAACGGCCGCTGCAGTATCCCGAGGGTGTGGCCACCGCCGAGGTGCTCAAGGTCGGCGACCAAGGCGGCGCCGGCATCCGGCACCTGGCTTCGGCCAGCGTCATCGGTGCGCTGTTTAAGCTGTGCCAGGGCGGCTTTGCGATCTTCGCCGGCAGCATCGCGGGCGCGCGCTACGTCGGCGGCACGATCGTGGCGATGGCAGCCGATTTGTCACCGGCGCTGGTCGGTGTCGGCTACATCATCGGCCTCAACATCTCGACCTTGGTCTTGCTCGGCGGCCTGATCAACTTTGCCGTCGCCATCCCGATCGTCGCTGCGCAGCACGGCGTCGACCCCACGATCCCCGCCTTCGATGCTGCCATGGACCTTTGGAGCGCTGAGACCCGCTACCTTGGCGTGGGGGCCATGGTGATCGGTGGTCTGTGGGCCCTGGTGCAGCTTCGCAGCAGCCTGGTGAGCGGTGTTCGTTCGAGCCTCGCGGCCTACCGTGCCCTGCGTGCGGGGGGCCAAGCGGCGATCGAGCGGACCGAGCGCGACACGCCGATGACCTGGGTGATGGCGCTGGTGGTGGTCTCCTTGCTGCCGCTGTTCGCCATCGTCTACCTGCTCACCGGCAGTGTCGCCCTGGCAGCCTTCTTGGCGTTCCTGATGTTGGTCGCAGGATTCTTGTTCTCGGCTGTGGCTGGCTACATGGCGGGGCTGGTCGGATCCTCGAACAACCCGATCTCGGGTGTCACCATCGCTACCATTCTGAGCACCTCGTTGCTGCTTCTTCTGCTGCTCGGTGCCAAGGATCCTGCCGGCCCGGCCTCGGCGATCTTCATCGGCGTGGTGGTGGCCTGTGCCGCGGCCATCGCTGGCGACAATCTGCAGGACCTCAAGGCCGGGCACCTGCTCGGTGCGACGCCGATCAAGCAGCAGATCATGCAATGTGTCGGCGTGGTCACGGCCGCCTTGGTGATCGCGCCCGTGCTCAACCTGCTGCTCGACGCCTACGGCATCGGTCCGGCGACGGTGGAGCACCCTCACTCTCTGGCCGCGCCGCAGGCAACGCTCATGCAATCCGTGGCGGCGGGGGTTTTCGGTGGAGGTTTGCCTTGGGGCATCGTTATTGCGGGTATGTTTATAGCCGTGTTCATCATTATTCTCGATCTTTACCTGGAACGTCGCGAATCCAGCTTCCGCACACCGGTGCTGGCAGTGGCCGTGGGGATCTACCTGCCACTCGAGTTGTCGACCACGATTTTCTTCGGTGGGCTGATCGCCTGGCTCGGCCAGCGGGCGTTGACCCGCGCGGGAGCCTCGGCCAAGACCAAGGCGCAGCGCGGGCGCGAAGGCCTGTTGTTTGCCGCCGGCCTGATCACTGGCGAGGCGCTGCTCGGCATCTTGCTGGCGATACCGATCGTGTTGACCAAGGACGCCAGTCCGTGGGCGATTCATGGCGTTTCGGCCTCGATGGCCGCCTGGCTCGGCAGCGCGGCCTTCGCCGGCGTGTTGCTATGGCTGTACCGCCTGGCCGCTTCGCGGCGCCCGGTGTAGCGTCCGCGTTGGGCACCGCGCGGGGGGCAAGTGGGCTCCTAGCGCAGCACGAGCCGGCCGCGCGGCGTTGCCAAAGTGGCTTCGAGCGCGGGTTCGCGCCCGGCGGTAACGGCGAGCGAGACACCCAACGCCTCGAGCATACGGCCTGCCCGGGCTGGCTCTGGATGCTCTGCCCGCAGGCTGAGCAGCGAGCAGCCCGCGGGCGCGGTGGTGGCGGGATGGGGACAATCTTGCCAGTCGATGAGAAAGGGCACGATCCCGGAGAACACACCTGCCCCCTGCCAGGCTAGGCGCCAAGCGAGACGCTGGCCGTCGGGCCGCTGGCGCGCCAGCGGCTCGATCGGACCCGGATCGTAGCCCGCGGCGCGGGCGCGGTCGCAGGTCGCTTCGAGATCACGGGTAGCGATCGCCCAGGCGATGATCCGCGGTCGCAGCAAGCCGCGAACCAGCCGCGAGCGGGTGGCCCGAGAATCGCCCTCGGGGTCCGCAGCCATCAGCTCCAGGTAGCGCATGCCGCCCAGGCTGAGCAGCGCATTGTGGGTGCCGCCGGTGACATGCCGGCCACCGGCGATGGCGGTTACGCCGGTGCGCTCGGCGATCTGTGCGACCAGCGCCGAGAGCGTCTGGCCGCCACCGAACATCAGGTGATCGAAGACCGCAGGCACCTTGCTTACCGGCATGCTTCGGATGCTAGCAGCTCATGGCCGGTGCCTCTTCGCCTGTGCACTGGGCAGGCTGAAACATCCCAGGGCAGGGTGCGTAGCTCGGTTCACGGTTGGCGCGTGGCGACGCCGGCTTGGTCCGGCACCGGGGACGGCGATCATGAGCTGGGGCCGATGTAAGAGGAAGGACGTCGATTCGTTTCACTTCCGGGGAGCTGAGGCCATCGCACACGCCGTCGAGAGGCATCCAAGAACGCAAGAGGCGCACCATGAAGCGTGTTAACCCACACCTGCTCTTTCATCCGATCGCCGCATTGGCGCTGATCCTTTCGTTCAACGGCTGCACCTCTGAAGGTGAAGCGCTCGAGAACGCCAACGCCGGCACCGACGCGACCGCCGTCGACGCGCTGGTGCCGGCGCCTCCGAGCGAGCGTGTACCCGTGGAGGTCGCGGCGCTCGAGCGTGGATCGATCGAAGCTGTGCTCCGCTTCTCCACCAACCTGGAAGCCGAGACCGCAGTCCAGGTGTTCTCCGAGGCGTCGCGGCAGGTGGTCGCGTTGGAGGTCGAAGAGGGCGACGCGGTGACCAAGGGCCAGGTTCTCCTGCGCCTCGAGGATGAGCAGCAGAAAAGCGCCCTCGCCAAGGCGCAGATTCAATTCCGCAATGCGGATCGCGAGTACCAGCGCCAGAAACGTCTGTTCGAGCAGGAGCTGATCAGCGAGAAGGCATTCAACGATGCCACCTTCGAGGTCGAGCAGCTCAAGATCGCGGTCGAGGACGCCGAACGCGAGCTTTCCTACACCGAGGTTCGAGCGCCGATCGACGGCATCATCACCGAGCGGATGGTCAGTCGCGGCGATACGGTCACGGTCAATCAGCACCTCTTCGATCTGGTCGATTTTGACTCGATCGTCGCCCGCGTGTTCGTTCCCGAGAGAGAGATGCCACGGCTACGGGTCGGGCAAGCGGCACGCGTCAAGGCCCCGGCGCTCGGTGGGGACGGGCGCATTGGGCATGTGCTGCGCATCGCGCCGGTGGTCGATTCGCGCAGTGGAACGACCAAGACCACCATCGCCATCCCGCGCAATGCGGGTCTTCGTCCGGGCATGTTCGTCGAGGTCGAGCTCATCACCAGCCGGCATGAAAACGCCCTGCTGGTCCCCAAGCGGGCGATCGTTTATGAAAACGACCAAGCCTTTGTCTTCCGGGTGGCGGAGGTCCAGGACGAGAGCGGGCGCACGCTGAACAAGGCCGAGCGCTTGCTGATCCGGCCACGGCTTGAAGATCGCGCCTTCGTCGAGCCGGAGCCCGGGGCGCTGGCGCCCGGTGATCGGGTGGTGAGCGCGGGGCAGGCAGGCCTCAAGGATGGCGCCCCGGTGCGTCTGCTCGATGCCCCCACGCTCGGTGATCCGGCGCTACCGGCCGAGTCGCCCGGAGCCGCCGAGCCAGCGCCAGCCAGCGAGGCCACGGCGTGAGCCAGGCGGCGTTGGATCCTAGGCCGAGCGCACCGCGCCCGTCTGCTCCGACCTTCACCACCAGCCGTCCGGTGGCGCTGCTGATGGTCTTTCTCGCTGCCGTGGTGTTCGGGCTGCTGTCGTACAAGCGGCTACCGATCACCCTGATGCCAGAGCTCACCTATCCGACCATCACCGTGCGCACCGAGTACCCTGGCGCGGCGCCGGAAGAGGTCGAGAATGACATCAGTCGCCCCATCGAGGAGGCGCTGGGAGTGATCGGAGGCTTGCGCCGCATTTCTTCGATCAGCCGCGCCGACCTCTCGGACGTGGTGCTTGAGCTGTCTTGGGATACGGAGATCTCTGCGGCCACCCAGGACATTCTCGAACGCCTCGATCAGGTTTTCCTTCCTGACGGCGCCGAGCGACCGCTGATCCTGCATTTCGATCCTGCGCTCGATCCGGTGATGGAGCTGTCGCTGTCCGGACATGGCCAGCGTTTTGAGGGCGAGGCTGGTCTCAGGCGGCTGCGGCGGCTTGCCGATCTCCAGATCAAGCGCGCGCTCGAGCCGATCAAGGGGGTGGCCGCGGTACGTGTGCGCGGTGGCCTGGAAGAAGAGATTCAGGTCCGAGTCGACGACGAGAAACTCGAACGGACCGGGCTTTCGATCCAGGCCGTAATCGATCGCCTCCGCCAGGAGAACATCAACGTTGCGGGCGGGACGATCAAAGAAGGGCGTACCGAGTACATGGTGCGCACGCTGAACGAGTACCAGAACCTCGATCAGATCCGCCAAACGATCATCGCGCGTCCGGCAGGCCGGGAAGTGCGTGTCGAGGACGTGGCGACCGTTGCATGGGGCAACAAAGAACGCCAGATCCTGACCCGCACCGACGGCGGTGAAAGCGTTCAGATCGATATCTTCAAAGAAGCGGACACCAACATCGTCGCCCTGGCGCAGCGGGTTCGCGAGCGCATTGGCAGCTTCGACCCGAGCCAGCCGCCGCCACCGCCCCAAGCGGCGGTCCAGCGCGCCGAAACCAAAGGCCCGGGCGCCGGGGCCCCACAGCGCGTGGTCGGGCTCCGCGAGAGCATCTACCGCGGCGAGGGTGCACTGCTGCGCGTGGTGGCCGACCGTTCAACATTCATCGAGTCATCGATCGCCGAAGTGCGCAGCACCGCGATTGTCGGTGGCCTGCTGGCAATCTTGGTGTTGGCACTTTTCCTACGCAATGCCTGGAGCACTTTCATCATCGGGGTGTCGATCCCGATCTCGTTGCTGATGACCTTTGCGCCGCTCAATCTGCTCGGTGTGTCGCTCAACATCATGTCGCTGGGCGGGTTGGCGCTGGGCATCGGAATGCTGGTGGACTCTTCGATCGTGGTGTTGGAGTCGATCTTTCGCTGCCGGGAAGACGGCGATGATGTGGTGGCGGCCGCGGTACGCGGTACCCGGGAGGTGCGGGGTGCGGTGGTCGCTTCGACCTTGACCTCGATCGCGGTGTTCTTTCCGATGGTTTTCGTCGAGGGTATCGCGGGCGAGGCGTTCGGTGACCTCGGCATGGCGGTGGTCATCTCCCTGCTCGCATCGCTGGTGGTCGCAGTCTTCTTCATCCCCATGCTGGCCAGCCGCAAGCTGCGCACCGGCGACGCGAGCAGCCGTTTCTCTCTCGCCGGCTTCCGCGCCGGCCGGCAGGCGGAGGAAGATGCTCGCGCCCTGATCCGATGGCGCAGACAGGGGAGCTGGGCGGGCCGTGCGATCCGTTTTCTGCCAGCGGTCGCCGGCTTCGTCTACATCGCGATCCGTTTCCTCTTGGCGGCGCTGTTGGAGGTGCTGGGCAAGGGGCTCTTGTGGATCCTGATCGGCGCGTCGATTCTGGTCACACGCGGTGTATGGCCGCGCCTGTGCGCTCTGGTCGGTCTCTTGTTGCTGCCCTTGATCAAGCTCACCGACGCGATTCTCGGCGCGCTGCGCCGGGTCTATCCGCCGCTGCTGCGCTGGGCGCTCGCGCACACGGGTCTGATGGTGCTGGCGATGGCCGCGGCGGTGGGGCTCAGCATCTCCCTGGCGCGTGGTCTGGGCAGCGAGCTGCTGCCTGAGGTACACCAGGGCGAGCTCACGTTTGAGGTCAGCCTGCCGGTAGGTACCCCGCTCGAGGCGACCGATGCGATTTTGGAGCCGGTGGAACAGGCCATCCTTGCCGATCGCGAATACATCGGCGCATTGATCATGACCGTCGGATTCGACGCTGAGAATGCCAAGAACGCTGACGAGGGAGAACATTCCGCTCGCTTCAAGGTGTTGCTCCAGCGTCCGGAGAAGAGCGTTTGGCAGCATCTTGCGGCTCTTTTCGGCGCTGGTGGCGACGACATCGAGCAGCGGGAGGATGCGGTGATCGCGCGGCTGCGCAGGCGCCTGGCCGAGGTCCCCGATCTCGAAGCACGGGTGGTGCGTCCGGTGCTCTTTTCCTCGCATACCCCGATCGAGGTCGAGGTACATGGCGACGATCTCCAACGGCTCAAGAGCCTGGGCGACGAGGTCGCTTCGGTGATGGCCACCATGCCAGAGCTGGCCGACATCGACCTGTCGCTGAGCCGTGGCGCGCCCGAGGTGCAGATCGTCTACGACCGCGAACGGCTGTCACGCTATGGGCTCAACCTGCGTCAAACCGCCGAGCTGGTGCGCAACCAGGTCAAGGGGTTTGAGGCCACGCGCTTCAATCTGCACGATCGCCGGGTACCGATCCTTGTGCGGCTGGCCGCGGTGGATCGTGAGGCGGTCGACGACATCGGCACGCTGGATGTCAACCCGGGTGCTGCGCGGCCGATCCCCTTGAGCGCGATCGCCGACATCGAGCTCGGCGAGGGTCCGAGTGAGGTGCGCCGGATCGATCGCCGGCGGGTGGCGGTGGTCGGCGCCAACCTCAGCAATGCTTCGCTCGGCGCGGCAGTGTCGGCGCTGCGCAGTCAGCTCACCGAGCGCATCGACTGGCCGAGCGATATGACGTTTTATATCGCGGGCCAGAACGAGGAATGGGAGCGCAGTCGCAACAGTCTGTTCCTGGCGCTCGCGCTTTCGATCTTCCTGGTCTACGTGATCATGGCAGCGCAGTTCGAGTCGTTGGTGCAGCCGCTGGTGATCATGCTGACCATTCCGCTGGCGTTTTTCGGCACCTTCCTGGCGCTCGCTGCGTTCGATATCAGCCTCTCTGTGGTGGTCTTCCTCGGCATGATCATGCTCGCCGGCATCGTGGTCAACAACGCGATCGTGCTGGTCGACTACATCAACACCCTGCGCGGACGCGGGATGGCGCTCGAGGAAGCGGTGGTCGCTGCTGGCTCGGCGCGGCTGCGACCGATCCTGATGACCACGGCGACCACGGTTCTCGGTCTGGCGCCGATGGCGCTCGGTCTGGGCGACGGCGCCGAGATTCGAACCCCGATGGCGATCGCGGTGATCAGCGGTCTGGTGGTTTCGACCGTCTTGACGCTGCTCATCATCCCGGCCATCTACGCCCTCTTCGATCGTATCCTGGCTCGCTTGCTCGGCCGCCAGCCGGCGCCCAGCGAAGCGCCAGTGAGCGATGCAGGGCACGGCGATGACGCGGACTACCAAACGCTGCCCGGGATCGATCCCGAGGCCCTGACCACCTGATCGGAGGCCCGACAGGGACCACCGGAGTGATGACATGAGCCCGCCGAGTAACGACAGCGAGTCGATTCTTCCGCGCTTTTCCTTGGACCGGCGGATCACCGTCCTGGTGCTGCTTGCCACCTGCCTGGTGATCGGCGTGGTGGCGAGCCTGGGCATTCCGATCGAGCTTTTCCCGCGTGGGTTCACCCCTTCCTCGCTTTCGCTCACCGTTCCCTGGCAAGACGCGCCAGCGCGCGAGGTGATGGAGAAAATCGCCGTGCCGCTCGAAGAGGAGTTGGCGACGGTCAGAGGGCTCGAGCGCATTACCTCGGTTTCGGGTTCCGGCTTCGCGCGGGTGTTTATCGGCTTCAAGCAGGGCACGGACATGGACATCGCCTACCGGGAGGTGCGCGATCGGGTGCAGCGGGCACGCAAGCGGATGCCGGAGGATGCGGACCGCGTCTTTATCCGCAAGGACGACCCCTCGGGCTTTCCCGTGTCGATGATCGGCTTGGGCATCGGACCTGATGCGAATGACGCATATGATCTTATCCAAAATGCCATCGCCATGCCGCTTGAGCGCATTGACGGTGTGGCCGCGGTCGATATTCAGGGGCTGGAAGAAAAGGAAGTCCTGATCGAGCTCGATCGCCAGCGCACCGAAGCGGCGGGTCTAAACATCTTTGCGGTGGCGCAGGATCTCGGCGACGACAACTTCACGCTGTCCTCGGGCAATGTACGCACGGGTGACAAGAAGCTTCTTCTGCGCTCGGTGGCACGCTACGCGGATCTCGATGCGGTGCGCGAGCGCCTGGTCGCCCCCTCGGTCCGGGTTCGCGACATCGCGAGCGTGACCTACGAGGAGCCGGACAAGAAGTACGCCGTGCGGGTGAACTCGCGGCCAGCGGTGGCGCTTCAGATCAGCAAGGAAGGCGAGGCCAACACCTTTGAGGTGACCCGGCGGATTCAACAGGAGGTCGACAAGCTGAAGCAGGATCCGCGGCTTTCCGCCATCGAGATGACGGTCTTTTTCGATCAGGGCTCGGTGATCCGGGAATCGCTCGACACCATGCTCGGCAGTGGGCGGATCGGTGCCCTATTGGCCATCGCGGTACTGTTTTTCTTCCTCCGTCGCTTCCGCATGACACTGATCATCACCTTGTCGATTCCTCTGTCGCTGCTCATCGCGCTGGCAGTGATGTATTTCGCTGGCGAGACGTTGAACATCCTGACGCTCTTGGGGTTGATGATCTGTGTTGGCCTCTTGGTCGACAATTCGGTGGTGGTGGCGGAAAACATCTTCCGCCTGCACCGCGACGGCCTGCCACGGCGCGAGGCTGCGATCCAGGGAGCCGGCGAGATCGCCCTGGCGATCGTGATGGCGACTTTGACCACCGTCATCGTCTTCTTGCCCGCGGCCTTGATCGAGGGCGAAGGGCAGTTCTTTCTGGTACGGCTGGCGATGCCGATTTGCGTTGCGCTGCTCGCCTCCTTGCTGGTGGCCTTGATCTTCGTTCCGCTCTCGGTGTACCTGACGCTGCCGGCGGTGGGTGCTGCGAAGACTGCGGGCATTGCGAGCGAGCAGCGCTCGGCGTGGCGCCGGGGGCATCAGCGGCTCAACAACGCGCTTCGCTGGTTGTACGAAGCGACCCTGGGGCGGATCAACCGCGGCTACGAGCGACTGCTCGCGCACTTCCTGCGCCGACGCTTCGATCTCATCATGATGCTGGCGCTGGTGGCGGCGGTGACCATCGCGGCCGCGGCCTCGCGCTGGGACCAGCTCAAGCCCACGGACAACGATCAAAACGACAGTCCGGTCGTCCAGCTCAACATCGATTTGCCGCAGACCTATAGCTTCGAAGACACCCGTGACTACTTCCTCGCGGTCGAAAAGATGCTTGAAGCTCATCAGGAGGAGTTTGGTCTCGATGGCTACTTTTTTTTCCATCGGACCAACTTTGGGCACGTCCAGGGCTGGTTTACCAACCCGCCGAGCACCACGCTGACCCCGCGCCAGGTGACCGACCGGATGCTCGAGCTGCTCCCGGAGCGCGCTGGCGTCGAGGTCTTCACCGGCAACCAAAGCCAGACCGGCGGCGAGGACAAGTCCGAGTTTCGGGTGGTGATCAATGGCGAGGATCCGGAGCTGCTCGAGACCACGGCCGAGGATCTCGGCAAGGTGCTGCTCAAGGTCGATGGCGTGCTCGGGATCAAGAAGTCCGGGGATCGCCAGCCCAACGAGCTGTCGCTCGCCATCGATCGCGACCAGGCGCAGAAACGTGACGTGAACCCGCAGGCGATCGCCGGCGTCGTCGGCTATGCGTTGCGCGGCCAGCAGCTTCCCGCATTCTATGATCAGGGCCGCGAGATCAAGGTCCGGGTCCGCTTCGAGGAAGCGGACCGCCAGAGCCTCGGGGAGCTGGCAACCTTCGCCGTGCCCACCGGCGACGGCGATACCATGTCCCTGGCCTCACTCACCCAGGTGCA
>Ga0114931_10000895_pt1 | contig 37347 bp, 31 predicted proteins | sample 2SBtaG_FD_89579 | JGI IMG/M metagenome (GOLD analysis project Ga0114931, IMG submission 89579) | Deep subsurface microbial communities from Kolumbo volcano to uncover new lineages of life (NeLLi) - 2SBTROV14_V59a metaG | ecosystem: Environmental > Aquatic > Marine > Volcanic | place: Kolumbo... | reverse complement strand
TCTGTCCCTGTCGCTCAATCCAAGATTGTCTTTCTGGGTTGCCCTGTCCATCCCGGTTGCCTTTGCCGGAATGTTTATGATCGCTCCGATTTACGGTCTGACAATCAATGTCATGTCTCTCATGGCAATGATCCTGGTGCTCGGCATCCTGGTGGATGATGGCATTGTTATCGGCGAAAACATTTATCAGCACCACGAGCAGGGGAAGAAACCGATCAAAGCCGCAGTCGAAGGCACGCTGGAAGTGCTCCCTTCTGTTGTTGCTTCAGTTATGACCACTGTTGTTATTTTTGCAACTTTCTTTTTTCTTGAAGGCGGTTTAGGGGATAGAGCAAAAGATTTGGCATTTGTTGTCATTTCAACACTGCTTGTTTCTCTTATTGAAAGTATGTTCATCCTCCCTTCCCACATTGCCCACTCTAAAGCGCTGCGGGTTTCGGCTGGAGAAAAAAGTCGCATCGAAAAATGGACGGATAAAGCGCTGAAGGGTTTTCGCAATCGAGTCTATGCTCCAACATTGAAATTTTGCATTAAGAATCCGGCCATCGCCATTGCCATACCGGTTGCTTTGCTTATAATAACCTTGGGCGCCGTGAAGGGCAGTATCATCAAGACAACTTATTTTCCGATTATTGAAAGAAGAAATGTCGATGTTAACCTGGCCATGCCTTCGGGCACGCCTGTTTCCATTACTGACAGCTTATTGGCGGGAATTGAAGAAAAAATATGGCAAGTAAATAAGATATACAAAAAAGGACACTCAAACCAGGATTTGGTCACTGCAATTTCCCGGCGTGTAGGCCCTGGAACGCACCAGGGCAGCCTGTCTGCGACGCTCATCAGCAGCGAGAAGCGCGACTGGTCCAGCATGGAGGCGCAGAATCGCATTCGCAAACAAATCGGACATATCGATGGCGCAGAGAAATTTGAAGTGGGCGGCCGCGGTCATTGGGGCAAACCGGTATCCATTGTTTTGGCCAGTAATAATCTGCCGCAGCTCAGATCGGCCAGAGACCACTTGAAAAAGGAACTTGCAAAGGTTGGAAAATTAAAAGACGTCATTGATAACGATCCGCCGGGTTTACGCGAGGTCAATGTTACCCTGAAGCAAAAAGCTTTTGCGCTCGGACTTACGACAGCAGATGTGATGCGTCAGGTAAGAGGAGGTTTTTTTGGCGATGAAGCGCAGCGCATCCTGCGAGGGATAGATGAAGTTAAAATCTGGGTACGTTACAAGCAATCGGATCGCGCCACAATGGAACAGTTGGAAGATATGCGCATCCGGCTCGCCGATGGCAGCGAATACCCGCTGCGGGAAATCGCCGATTTTAAAATCAAGCGCGGCGTGATGTCGATTAATCACATTAACGCGCAGCGCGTGATCACAGTAGAAGCGGATATTACCAACCCCAAGGATTCTGTCCCGGACATTCTCAATGACATCAAGACAGAAATAATGCCCGGCATCATCCACGACTATCCTGATATCAGCTTTCACTTTGAGGGACAGAGCAGAGAAAACGCCAAGACGATGCGCGCAATGGATCGCGTCTTTCCGGTCATGTTGATTTTGATGTACTTTATCGTCGTCATCACATTCCGGTCTTTTTCGCAAGCGATTCTCGTTTTTCTGCTTATCCCATTCAGCCTGATTGGTGTTGCCTGGGGCCATTATCTGCAGGGATATATCATCAGCATGCTCTCGCTCTTTGGAACCATTGCCCTGGCGGGAATCGTCATTAATGATTCTCTGGTGTTTGTGAGCGCGATGAATCGTTTGCTCAAAAAGGGGCTGCCGTTTGAAAAAGCCGTTCTTGAAGCCGGGCTGAGTCGCTTCAGGCCGGTGCTTCTTACCTCGCTGACAACAATCGCCGGACTGGGACCGCTTATGTTTTCAAAAAGCCACCAGGCACAATTCCTGTCCCCAATGGCCATTTCCGTCGCTTACGGGCTTTTATTCGGAACGTTGCTCACACTGCTCATGTTACCGGCGCTTCTCGTCGCATTTAACCATGGCAAGGTTTACGTTTACAAACTGTTGACCGGCACCATGCCAACCGCCGAACAAATGGAACCGGCAGTGCGTGAAGAAGTGTTTGTGCGTAATTACTCTGAAGTTTAATTGTATTGGATAAAGGTTGATAATGAATATTTTTATAAAAACTGTTTTATTTTTGACTTGTTCGTTCAGTCTGGCATCAGCGCAGGAATTGTTGACCTTTAAAGACGCAATTGCCATGGCCATGCAAAAAAATCATCGCATTGAAATCGCGCGTAATGATGCGCAAATCGCTGAAAACAATGTTCATATCGGCAACGCCGGATTATTGCCGCGAATCGACGTGAGCGCGGGATCAAATTATCAGGACAGCAAATTAAACACTCCCGCTGGAGAGCTTGCCGAAGGATCAACATTGAATACGGCGCAAGTGCAGGCGAGATATACATTGTTCGACGGGTTTGGAAATATTTATCGTTTTAAACGATTGCAGGCTTTGGGCGAGATTGGGAGATTGCAGGCGCGCAGTCAGATTGAAAACACCCTCGTGCAAGTGAGTGGCGCCTACTATGCCGCGGCATTATCGTTTGACAACCTGGAAATTGCAAAAGAATTGCTCTCCATTTCCAGAGAAAGACTTGAACGAGCCAAAAAGAAATCCTTATTTGGGCAAGCCAATACGATCCAGGTTTTAGCGGCAAAAGTTGATCTGAATGCTGATAGCGTAACAGTTACACAGGCAATTTTTCATTGGGATGAAGCGAAAAGAAACCTCAACGTCCTTTTAAGCCGGGATGTGAATGCTGATTTTGTCATCGATTCACGGATTGAATTTCCGCAAGAGATCGAGCTGGCAACGGTGCGGAACGCCGCATTGGAACAGAATGCCGCGTTCCTCATTTCACAACATCTGCACAAACAGTCGAACTATGATGTGAACATTGCCCGGTCTGCAAGGCTGCCGCAAGTGGATTTCACTACGTCTTACGGTTACAACCGCACCGATTCCGAATTGCGAATTGCTCTGAACGAGCCAAATAAAGTCTTCAGAGCAGGTGCAACAATCAGTCTGAACCTGTTTGACGGGTTTCGAACCTCTAAGCAGATACAAAATGCAAAATTGGAATTGGAAAACCGGAAAATAGCTGAAAAGGAAGCCAGGCTGCAACTGGAAAGGGATGTTGCCAATGGCTATGAAGCGTACAGAAATGCCCGCCTCGTGCTGTCACTCGAAGAGCAGAACTTGAAATCGGCACAACTCAATTTTAAGCGAACACAAGAGTTGTTCAATCTCGGACAGGTGACCACAACCCAATTCAGGGAAGCGCAATTGAATCTCATTCGCGCAAAAAATAATATTTCGTCGGCAAAATTCAGCGCCAAACTGGACGAAATCGAATTGCTGCGTTTGAGCGGGACGTTGATTAAGGAAGAATAGCTCCTGAATGATATTGCAAAGGGTTAACTCTGGCATCATTCAGGAGGAATTATCATTGTCTTTTAGAAATGAATATGAGCATAATACAGGACTTATTTTATTTTTTTCACCACTTCTTTTCCGCCGCCCATATATTCGGTCAATCCCGTAACATTCCCATTCTTATCAAGATCGAAAACAATATCCGCAGCCAGTTTTGAAGTGAAAAACCGCGTCAATGATTCGGCATTGAGCGGGTATTTTGTAGCCCTGTTGGGGACAATATAAAGCTGGCCGAATTCTTTGCTCACAAAGATTCGCGGCTTGCCGTTGAATCCATACGTTCCGACATATCGGTTAAGCAGCGTATCGGGAATAGTGATTTGTTTGCGGTTGGCAGCATATACACTATTTTCGGACAGTTCCCGAATCCAGATATTCCGGTAACGTATCGGATTGTGATGATCCTGCAATGCCAGAAAAAGTTTATCCGGATGTTTTTCATAAGGCTCGCGGTTTTGCCAATTCGTCGGCCCGAGAATTTCTACATTATCCTGTGTCAGCACACCGTTTTGCAGCACGGTAATGCGCGCAGGCTTGATCAGTTTTCCATCCTCGGAAAAATGTGGTCGGTGAAATATAATATCATAGGTCTGCCACTGACCGGGTGCACGGCATGCATTAACCAGCGGTGGATATTGCCCGTAAATTGCCGAAGCCTGGCCGTCGGCATAAGTGTCGCTTTTATACGAGTCGAGAACCTGTACTTCATATCGGCCCATGAGAAAAACGCCACTGTTTCCTCTCCCCTGTCCCGTACCATGCGGTGGATTCGGTGTCGCCCATTCAATGTGCAACTGACAATCGCCAAAAGCCTGCCAGGTACGGATGGGCCCTTTTCCGGCTACCGTTTCTAAATAATTTCCTTCTGTTTTCCATTTCGGTTTTTCGCCAGTCATCGTGCACCATTGCGACAAGCCCGTGCCGTTGAACAAAACAATCGCATCAGACGGTGGCTCTCCCGGCCGCTCTTGCGTACTCGCTGTACCCGGGTTAACAACCGCAGGCTTTGGACGATTCATGTCGTGAATTCCCCAATGGGGATTGGGCTGGGCAGGGACAAGCTCCGGCATAGCAAATAATAAAAGACTGCATAAAATAATTGCGGTGGAAATGAACAGATAAGCCGGCATTCTCCTTTGATGTTCCATAGCTGTATTCTCCTAATAATGAAATTAAATTGGTGGCAGATTATAATAATTATATTTGAAAAAGACAAGAAATTTGATTAAGGATAATATTTTCCACCATACAGTTCACTGCTTGTTCTGCTCCATTTTTGAGGACCTGGTTACCTCGGGCAGGTTGAGACAGAAATCGGTCAATTTTCATCCGCTTTTTTCTGCGACCAAGCATTACTTTCGTATAGTATATTTAAATATGAAATAAATAAGTCGGGGCATTTAATGCTGCTTATTTATCGAAAAGTCATGCATCCTCGCACAAAGCCACCTTAATACCTGGATAATTTTAATCTTGGACATTTTTCTAACATAAAAAAGGAGTACTGATTATGCACAATACTGCAAGTTCATCGCTGTGGCTGATCATCTGGCTGGGAATAGCTGTTTTTATGCTTGCCTCGATGTGGAAAGTTTTTGAAAAGGCTGGACAACCGGGCTGGGGAATTCTCATTCCCATTTACAACATTTACCTCATGCTGCAAATTGCGGGTCGGGAAACGTGGTGGATTATCCTGTATTTCATTCCTATTGTCAACGTCGTCATTGCATTCATCGTGAGCATTGACATTGCAAAACGTTTTGGCAAAGACACCGGCTTTGGACTGGGGCTGTTCTTTCTGGGGTTCATTTTTTTCCCAGTATTGGGATTCGGTGATGCCGCTTATCACAAGTAACACAGTCTTTTCACACAAATTTCAAACTTATCGCCGGGCCCATCGTATTTCGGGTTCGGCATTTCATTGTTCCTTTCCCCCCTTCCTCATTTTTAAATAAGAGAGAATGACCTCAGGATATATAATCCCAGACTCAGAGTAAATATCGATTCCAATGTGGAAAGAAGGATTATATTGCCTGCCAGCTTACTGTTGCTGCCCATGGCGTCCGCCATAATATAGCTCGCCACAGCGGCCGGACCGGCAAAGAGAAAGAACATCACAGCCAAATCAAGTCCTCTGAAGCCAAAAAGAATTGCCGAAAAAGTCAGGCCGGCCGGCATAACGACAGTTTTAATGACAGATGCTGCGAAGGCGAGTTTGAAATCCTGTTTGACGCTTTGAAAACTCAATGATCCTCCGATGGCAAGAAGCGCCAGGGGAAGGGTCAATGCACCGAGGTAACTGATCGTTGTGCTTAAAATTTCCGGCAGCATAATTCCGAAAAATGAAAAAGGCAAAGCAACCAGAGCGCCAAGAATAAGCGGATTAGTGATGATGTCAATGACCGTCTTTTTTGCACTTAAATTTTTCTCTTTATGCAGTGGAATCGTAAGGCCAAGGATAGCCAGAACATTGTACAGCGGCATGACAAAAGCGAGCAAAATGGCGGCATTTGCCAGAGAATCAACTCCGAAAGCGTTGGCAATAAGTGCAAATCCAATGATCGCAAAATTGCTGCGAAAACTTCCCTGAATGAATGCACCCTGATCGCGTCCGTTCTTTGAAATGAACACAGCAATAATCCATGCAAACAGAAAAATACTCACGAGTGCGACATAAACAAAAATGATTTGCCGGGGATTAAATACTTGGGCATAGTTTGCCGTTGCTATTTTTGAAAAAACAAGAGCAGGCAGAGTAACGTTAAATACGATTTTTGAGGCCCGACGATTAAAATCCTGATTGATAATCTTTTTTCGCTTTAGCAAAAAACCGATAAAAACGATAATGAAAACGGGTGTAACTGTGTTGGTTGTGAAAATCAGGTTTTCCATTTTAAAAACCAGCCCGGTTGCATGATTAAAAATCCCCGATGTATCTCTGCCAACAAAGATCAGGGTCGGCTTCAAATGTCATGTTTTCCCTGCGTGTGGGATGCACGAATGAAAGAGAGCGCGCATGCAGTGCAAAAGCGTTTTCGCAAAATCTTTCTTTAGCACCATAACGAAAATCACCGAGAATAGGGTGCCCCCGGGACGAAAACTGCACGCGAATTTGATGATGTCTGCCGGTCATCAATTCAATTTCGACCCAGGAGACACCCTTGCGATACGCCAAAAGCCGGTAGGCCAATTTTGCATACTGCCCTCCTTCTTCAACAATTTGGCTGGACATTCTCCGCCGGACTATAAAGTCTTCCATCACGCCTTGTGCACTAGTCTCGCCATTGACCAGCGCCCAGTAAATTTTGCGGACTTGCCGCTCACGAATCTGATCAGATAAGCGCGACGCAGCTTTTGATGTCCGCGCAAAAACCATTACACCGGAGACGGGCCTGTCCAGGCGGTGAACAAGACCGAGGAAAACATTGCCGGGTTTATTGAATTTCTTTTTAAGATATTGTCGAGCCACTTCCAGCAAAGGTACGTCTCCAGTGCGATCACCCTGGACAAGCATTCCCGTAGGTTTTCGCACGACTAAAAGATGATTATCCAAATAAAGAATATTTAAATCAGTGGGATCAGTCAAATGCCGCTCCAATTAAAAGCCGGTTCCGGAAGTATTTGAGTGGATTAGAATCTCATTTAGAAAATGCAGGATGTTTTTTGCAACGGAATCTCTGTTCTCGCGTGTGATTTCATAAATCTTGCAGCCTGATTCAGGGTCAATCTGCTCCCAGATGTATTCCGCTCTTTTCTGGATGACGGCAAGTACCGGCAGCGGGGATTGTAAAAGCTGCCAAAAACTTTCCAGGAACCGTTCGGCCTCTCGTTCCATAATTCCAATCTCATCAATGACAAAAAGCTTGGTCTCCTCTCGGATAGAAGACAAAATAGTACAGCCTTTATTTTCAAAAACATCAATATCTACAAGATAACGAAAATAGCCCGACTCTTTCAGATTGTTTTCATAGGCAAATATTTCAAGGCTTCTTTCACTTTCATTTTTCAAGCCAAATCCATAGACTCTCCGACCTTGGAATATCCGTTCCGTAAAAAGCCCCTGGTATGGAACGCTGATCGAATCAAGGACCGTGCTGACCAGTGTACTTTTCCCCACACCTTTTTCGCCGGTTAGTAAAATATTTTCAGACGGAAAAGTCATCAGTTTATTGGTTCCTGTAATGCATGCTTTTCCTTTGCGTATGTCTTTTTTAAAATACCCCGGCGCTCCAACTTTTCAACAAAATTATAGCTTGCCAATGCAGCCGCCACACCGATGCCTGCATGTAAAACAATGAGCGCAAAAAAGATAGTAAAACCAAGGCGTTCATTCAGTCCCAAAATTCCGCTGCCCGAAGAAATAATTTTGGCATACACAGCAACGATTTTCCATCCACCTAGCAAACCCTGGGTGAAAAACGGGTGAAAGAGGGAGTAGCAAATGACCAGCGCTCCTGCCAGGGCGTATCTTTTTTTTGACGGCCAACGCGCCCAAAGAACAAATTCAAATAAAGTCGTCTGGATAAAGATTCCGAGGACGGGATTAAAAGCGATACCGCCCACAAACAGGAATTTTACAAATCCCGCTGAAAAAGCGAGGAAAAAACTCGAGCCGCGAATGCCGGTAAAGTACCTGCCTGCAATTAAAAATAATATTCCAATGGACATCATCAATGCGCCGGTGAAAGGAATAGACAACGCATGCAACGTAGTGCCGATTTGCGTTTCCAGTATTCCCCAGGACGCCCCCAGAATAGCTAATAGTGCAAAGTTTCGAGTCATCATTTCTCCTTTCCAAACACGGGAGGCCTGACCGTTTCCAGTCAAACCCTATCGGCTCACTACTCGTGGGAAGAATATTCCTTTAGAGCAGGAGCTCGGAGAGGTTGGTAAATTAGACAATATTTTTTCGTCACATTTTACAGTTTTCAGTTAAAAGAATCATCCTTTGAAATATACAAAAAAATTCTTTTCTCTTTCATTAATTTTTTTATTTGTTATTCCCTCTTTGAGCTATCCCAGGATTCGATGACATAGTAAGGCGTGGCTGATTCCGAGTCAGGGTACCTGGTTCCGTTGTTATGGTTATCAAAAGCTTCAAAATGAAACATCAGACCCCGCGCGCTCAATGGAAGAACGACCTGATATTCATCGCCATTTACATTTTTCATATCTTTTGATTTCCACTCCAAATATGATGGCTGCAGCTTATATAACACTCGGACAGATTTTACTCCGGAGGTATCACTGATGTGCGCTTTTATAATAAACTCATCCGCAGGAATCTCTGGATTTTTCATATTATATTGAACGGTCGGCGGTTGAAAATCATCAGAGACATCTATGATTGCCGGAAATTTCTCGCCGCTTGTTGGCCAGACAACGTTCTTACCCAAAAGTGAAGCATGCAAATAATATTCAATTTTAGCAGATTTGTCCGTCCATTTTTGGGGAATGATCGTTCTAAAAGAAAAACCATCGTTCGTGGGTAACATTTGTTGCTCATGGAAATCCTTTTGACCCTTAACTCGATAGAAAAGCTGCATACGTGGTTGTAAAACAATGTTAGCTTGATGATATAAAAGTGTTGCCACTATCTCTATTTTAGCATGCAGGTCAGTCCGTCGAATGGGCAAATGCGCAATTTCTAATCCCTGAAAGTTTGCTAAAAAATGCTGTAGTTCATCATGCGCTTTTTCAATTGTTTGTATGTCCGCCTTTAAATAAGCAAGCTGGCTTTTCCACGTAAAAGCATTTGTCCGCATGCGAAGCTCCTCGACTAGCGGGCGATAATGTTTTTCTGTAATTTGAGACAGGTTTTGCCAATGGGCATACGCATTCTTTGCATGATCCAGCGCAGGTTGTATTTTGCTAAAGTCATGTGTTTGGTTATACATTTCGAGATTTACAGCGGCCAACATTTTTTCGCTATAGTACATTGCCAATTGGGCCAGTGCTTCGGCATCCATGCGAATGCATTCGTATTCCTCGTTGCCATCAATCATGGGATCAGTTGCCTGAACAAGATCGAAAATGTGATGGGCGATTTTCTGAAACTGACCTGAAACGTCGACAGGCGTATGTCGGCCTGTGTAATTCCTCTCAATTTGCTCTGCCACATATTCTTTGACGCTCATGTAAGATTGAGAGTCAAGTGCAGCGACTTTTATAAATCCATTAATGCCTTTATCGTAGCCATTCTCTGATGGCTTAAAATCATAGTTAATGCCATTTCCGGTTTCAAACTCCGCTGCCATGGCGCGGTGATCGACACCCAGGCAATGAGTTTGCATAATGAGAGGTATAACCTGGCTTGATGTGGAAAGAATTTCAAGAACATTTTTTGCGGCACGAGCGCCAAATTTCTTTTCGGCCTCATGCGTCCAAGCACGCGAATCCGTATCGGGATCATAGGACAATCTTCCCCAAAGAATATTCCACAGCCAATCCTTTTGAAAGCCCCATTGAAAATAATTATGGTTCACTCGTTTTTTATTATGAAAAAAATCATTGAGCGGAAAATAAGCCTGCATTGGTTCGATGGTAAAACCGGAGCCATTAGCAAAATGCAGTGTCTGTACAGCCCTCTTGACAAATTCCGCATCTCCCCAATGAAAAATACGGTGCGAACCGTTGAATCGAATTTGCCAGAGAATACTAAAATTTTGCGGCCGGTCTGAATATTCTTCGTAAGAATAGCTCAAATGCCATGGGCGCATTCCGGTGATGGCGTGATAGGGTGGTCCGGCCTGCTCACCATTGTACTTGATTTCAACAAACAACGGCCCAGGATAATGCTTCGCCAAATCATCAACGATCCTTCGGGTTGTCAGCCAACTGCGGCTGTAAATCGGCATTCCTTTTCTCCCCGCCTGCTGCACGCCTTTGACAAAAGTATCTTCAAAAAAATCCAGTCTTTTACCCGATTCGCCCATACGAAAGCCGAAAATCCACAAATCCGGGACGGCTTTTAAAAAGGTCGCTGTCGCTTCCCGAAGGTAGGCTTCCAGGTTTTCACCCTGAAGTTTTTTAAGAGTTATTTTCGGATCGTCCCGAAACCGCCCCGGCCTGGGCTGTCCGCCGACAAAGGAATCCATATTGTAACTCATAATCCCTGTACGGATGCCGCGCTTCTTTGCCATGAGGATAATTTTCTTCAACATGGCCAGATTCTTCGCGCACACGCGTTCGGAAAGGCCGACGTTTGAAAATCCAGCCGGCTTGACAAAATACGCAAAGAAATTATAAAAATCCGTATTGTAAATATCATAAACGCCATGAATATCAAGGAAATTAAAACGATTGAATGAAAGCTGATCCAGATATTCCCGCCAAAAATCCATATTAAAAAACCACGAGCTTGTGTCCGCTAGTGCCTGAGTATGCAGAAATGCATTCAATCCCCGGATGCGCACAAAAGGAATTTCAGTCTTTTCCTGGACGACATCTGTTATCTTTTCAAAACGATCCGCCCATTGGAGTTGTTCGCTCACATCATAGGCGCCGTACATAGCTCCTATGTCATCACTGCCATAAATGTAAATTTTTTCTTTTATAACCCGAATGACATAAGAATTCTCCTGCATGGGGACATTTATATCCAGCTTTCTCGCCGCTTCATTATTGAGGTAATTGGAAATGTTGCCAACGTAAATGGCTGTCCCATTAACACGGGGAAAGTCCTTTTTCGCAAGAATGTCTAGCGAATAGTGATGTTTTTCCAGTTCTGTGGCAAGAACATGAATGCCATGTTTAATCGGATCACCGGCATTGCGCCGCATTAAAATCGTCGCATGATGTTGATCGGCAAAGAGCCCGACAGGGAAAAAAGAAATGATCGTCAAAATGATAAATACTGAGCGCTGCAATTTCCATATTTTTATAATGTCAATGAATCTTGCAAAGGTTTCGGTTGTATTACTGCGGCAACGCAAAGTGATCCCCCCTGTTTTTTTTCACATCCCGCAGCCAAGCCTCGGGATAGCCTACAGCCTTTGGCCTGCCCTTTTCGTCTTTCACATAGCCGTCGTTGTATTTGGTCAGCAAATCCTCGCCAAGCTCTTTCCAGCGACGCACGACGTTTTCGCCATGAAGCACAGAATAATCGGTCAAATATTTCTTCATCAATTCCTGATTTGATTTATAAAGGGTCACTGCTGTTTTTTCTATCGCAGGCTGTAAGGCAAAAAAATTCCCTTCCAATTCGCTTTGTACGTGCTGAATATCCTGAATCATGTAAGAATATTTTAAATTTGCAATGTTGGCGACAAAATTGAACACCCACCAGGCCGAGTCCCATGAAAATTTTTGCATGCTGCCAACAGCAAAGGGCTCCGGCACTTTTGTAATCCCGCAATACAGCGGAATGTAGCAGGTTGTGTACGTATCATCCATGCCGTACCAGAGAACGCCGCCGATTGGATTTGGCAGCCAGGATCGCGACTGCGACACAATCGAATAGGCCGTCTGCTGTGTGGAGATTGGACGTTCCCAGGCATTTTTACTGCTATCTACTTCCCAGGTTATGGGGCGCCAGCGATTGGGAGTGCCGAATGGCCCGGCGTCAACGCCTTTTGTCATATCAAAAGCCGTCCCTTCATAATGATCGCGCATGAGAGATATGACATCCTGAACAGATAGTTTCCGATCAGGCTTGATCCAGAGCGGATAGGGTTTTGCACCAGCTACACCACGATGAAAATCCGGCGAAAAGTTTTGGGATGGGGCGCTTCTGCGAAAAATGCTCCACACCCTGCTGGCACAATAACGCAGCTTTTCAGGCGTACGCGGATCATAAGCCTCATGGAAACTGAATGGATTGCCCGATTTAGGATTGTAATAGCCCTTTTCTACAGCAAAAGAAATAACATTTTTTGCATACAGGCAATTCTCCGAATCGTCCAATGGAATATCGCCAATGCGCGACATGTTTGCATGGGCACAGACATATCCGTCTGGAATCCGGCGGGCTGCCCAGATCGCACCTTTGCCGCCGGGCCCCGGGCCTATCATTTCCATAATCCATGCTTCGTTGGGATCGGCAATGGAAAATGTTTCGCCAGTGCTCGCATAGCCGTATTCGTCAACCAGATCCGTCATAACTTTAATTGCTCCCCGTGCTGTTTTCGCCCGCTGCAACGCCAGGTTCATCAGCGTCCAATAGTGCAGTAGCCCCCGTGGGTTATAAAGCTCTTTACGCCCTTCAAACGTCGTTTCGCCAATGGAAAGCTGGAACTCATTCATCAGCTCAACCACAGCAAAAGTGTGTGCTACCTGGCGAATTTTATGGACGTTGCCTTTTCCATCCCTCACCTTAATGAACTCGTCCGCTTTGTGATCTTGTGCCGGCGTATACTGCAAATGCGGCAAAAATTCTCCGTCGCAGGAATAGGTGATGATGACCGAGCCATCCTTTGAGGCGCCTGCGGATACGATGATATTCGTACAGGCCCAGCCTAGTACGCCGGTAAGGTGGTAAAAAAGAAGAAAACTGAACAATGCGAAAACTAGTCTGTTTCGGAACATGGCAAACTCCGGAGATTGGTGCAGAAATGGAACGATTTACGAACAATAAGAAATAGTATTTTTCGCGGCATAGGATTACTAAACAATAAAATAAGATAAAATATATAGAATTTCAAATCATTTCTGGACAGTTAATTTAGAATCCTGCGTGTAGGCTGCTGACTGTTCCTGCAGTCGCTTAAACGAAACACAAGCAGAGGCAGTTGGGGTAGCGAATAACTATGAGGATACGAAATATCACTGCAGGCAACAGGGCTGAATTGCTGTTAGAAAAACTGTCATCTTTGGCTTCTCTAAAAGGTTATTTTCTGTTACTTTGAAAAAGGGAGCTAATATTCCATTGATCCGGGCGAATGCGAATAGCCGGGTAGATTTATCACAACAACATGCATTGGAAATTCACGCCTCACCGTTCCGACAATTCCACTTGTACTATATTTTTCATATTGAAAAACATTTTCACCACTTTGAAAAAAGACACACAAGCTTGGCAGTTAAACCACGCTAACTCTATAGAATTCAATCAATCCATTCCATCCAATCACTGGCATAACTTTTGTTAATAGAAATATCCACTTGAAAATCGAAAAGGCGCGGTTATGAACACTTTATGTCCGATATTTATAAAGCTGAAAGATACAAAATGTCTCGTAGTCGGCGGCGGCCAGGTGGCCGAGCGCAAGGTGGATTTTCTGCTGGCGTCACAGGCGGATGTCACCGTGGTCAGCCCGGACCTGACCAAAGCGTTGCAGCTTTATACGCGCAGCGAAAAAATCGTTTATCACGCCAGAAAATTCCGGCAGGCGGACATGGACGATGTCTTTCTGGTCATTGCTGCCACGGATGACAACGAAACCAATCGGGCCATTTACCGCCTGGCCGAAGAAAGTAACAGGCTGGTGAACGTCGTCGATGTGCCCGAGTGGTGCAATTTTTACGTGCCCAGCGTTTACCAGCAGGGCGATTTGAAAATAGCGATTTCCACAAACGGCAAAGCGCCCGCCCTAGCCCGCTACATCCGCGAGGGCCTGCAAAAGCTGTTTCCGGAGCGCATTGCCCGCGACATTGAGGAACTGGACAGACTGCGCCGCAGCCAGAAAGAGCAACTCCCCAGCGACCTGAAACAGCGCGAGACGCTGGCCCGGGAGCAGGCGCAGAATATCATCCGCTCATACTTTCAGGCGAACTGAAACCATGCTTTCAATCTATCTCACAGGCATCAATTACAAAAAAGCCCCGCTCGACATTCGCGAGCGTTTTTCCTTCGACGACAATGAATGCAGAAATCTCCTGGCACATATCTACCAACAGCCGGGCGTCGAAGAGGCCGTCATCCTCTCCACCTGCAACCGAACCGAATTTTACATCGTCGCCAACAACACCTCGTCCGTGGCCAACGGCAGTATGAGTCACATTCTCGCGCAATATCTCGACTTTCAGGACGCGAATGTCGCCGGGAATTATTTTTACAAATCGCGCGATTTTGAGGCGGTGGAGCATCTTTTCAAAGTGGCCGCCGGACTGGACTCCATGGTGCTGGGCGAGGATCAGATTCTTGGGCAGGTGCGCAACGCCTACTCGCTGGCGGTGGAGGCGAAAACCGCCGGCCGTTTTCTGCACAAAACATTCCACCAATCGTTTCGCGTCGGCAAAAGGAGCCGCAACGAGACCCGCATAAGCTGGGGCGCGGCCTCCATCGGCAGCGTGGCTGTGGAACTGGCGCAAAAGATCTTTTCCGATTTCGACAAAAACGTGCTCATGGTCGGCGCCGGCGAGATCGCCCAGGTGACGCTGATGAATCTGCAAAAGCGCGGCATTCATCGCCTGAGCATCGCAAACCGCACGCTGGCCAAAGCGCAAAAGCTGGCCCGGCAGTTCAGCGCCGCCGCCATCCCCTTCAGCGAACTGAACAGCGGCATCGAGCAGGCGGATATGGTGATCTGCTCGACGGCGTCCAGGGAGCCGATCATTTCCACGGAAATGATCCGCGAGATCATGGCGCATCGCAACAACCGGCCGCTCTTTCTCATCGACATCGCCGTGCCGCGCGACATCGAAACCGAGGTGCGCGACCTGTACAACGTTTTCCTGTACGACATCGACGATTTGAAGAGCATCGTCAGCAAGAACCTGCGAAAACGCGAGCAGGAGATTCCCAAGGTGATGCACATCATCCGCGAGGAGATGCACGAGTACGTCAACTGGTACAAGAGCCTGGACGTGCTGCCGACCATCAAGCAGTTGCAGCAGCATTTCGAGGAGATACGACAACGAGAAATACAGAAAAACCGCAAGCATTTCGCTCCCGAAGACTGGGAGCAAATGGATAAATTTTCCAAGAGCCTTTTGAAAAAATTCCTACACAGTCCGATGATTCGCCTGCATCAGTGCAGGGACGATTCGGAGCTGTGCGGCAAGTGTACGATAAGAGAAGTTTTCGGACTGGATGAATACGAAACGAACAATTAGAATCGGAACGCGCGGCAGCCGCCTGGCCCTGGTGCAGACAGAGATCATCCGCAGGATGCTCCAGCGGCTAAAGCCTGACCTAAACATCGAGCAGGTGATCATCAAAACCCAGGGCGACAAAATCCTCGACGTGTCGCTGAGCAAGATTGGCGACAAGGGGCTGTTTGTCAAGGAGATCGAGACGGCGCTGCTGCGAAATGACATTGACCTGGCCGTACACAGCATGAAAGACCTGCCCACCGAGAGTCCGGCTGAGCTGACCATCGCTGCCGTGGCCCCGCGCGAAGATGCGCACGACGTGCTGGTCAGCAAAGAAACCAGGATGCTGGATAATCTACCCCCAGGCGCCGTCGTCGCCACAAGCAGTCTGCGGCGCGGCGCTCAGTTGCTGTCGCACCGAAAGGACCTGCGCCTCACCGACATCCGCGGCAACGTGGAGACGCGGCTGCGAAAGTTCGAGCAGGGCGACATGGAGGCTGTGGTGCTGGCCAGGGCGGGACTGAAACGCCTGGGCCTGGAGGCGCACGTCTCGCAGGTGCTGCCGTACGAGATCATGCTGCCAGCCCCGGCTCAGGGCGCCATCGGCATCCAGATCCGCAAGGACGACGCCGAGGTCATGGCGCTGGTTCGGCTCATCAATGACGTCGAAACTTTTCAGGCGGTCACGGCGGAACGGGCTTTTCTCAAGGCCTTGGAAGGCGGTTGCCAGACGCCGATCGCCGCTTACGGCGAAATTCATGACGAGACTTTGACCCTGGAGGGCAGAGTATTGAGCCTGGACGGCTTAAAGTTGTTTTCAGCAAAGATTAGCGATAGTCCGGAGAAAGCTGAAGAGGTCGGCGAGAGACTGGCGAACGACTTGCTCGCTCTCGGCGCCGATCGCATATTGGAGGAAATTCGTGTCCGATAATGGAAAGGTTTACCTTGTAGGAGCCGGACCCGGAGATCCGGGCCTGATAACGGTCAAGGCGCTCGAGGTTTTGCGCCGGGCCGATGTGGTGATTTACGATTACCTGGCCAACAGCCGCCTGCTCGGAGAAGCGCCGATAAAAGCGGATAAAATTTACGTCGGCAAGCGCGGCGGCTTGCACAGTATGAGCCAGGAGGACATCAACGCCTTGCTGATCGACAAGGCGCGAGGCGGACAAAGCGTGGTGCGGCTGAAAGGCGGCGACCCGCTGGTCTTTGGCCGCGGCGGCGAAGAGGCGCTGGCGCTGCGAGAGGCGGACATCGACTTTGAGATCATTCCCGGCGTCACCTCCGGCGTCGCCGCGTTGACCTACGCTGGCATCCCGCCGACGCATCGTGGACTGGCCACGGCGGTCACCTTTATCACCGGCCACGAAGATCCGACCAAATCCAACTCGCAGCTCAACTGGCCGGCCATCGCTTCGCTGCACGGCACGCTGGTCTTTTACATGGGCATGAATAATCTGCCCGAAATCGTCGCCCGGCTGCGGGAGAACGGCCGCTCGCCCGACACCCCGGCGGCGGTCATCCGCTACGGCACCATGCCGTCGCAGCAATCCGTCACCGGCACATTGGCGACCATCGAGGCCAGGGTCAAAGCGACCGGTTTCAAGCCGCCGGCGCTGATCGTGGTGGGCGAGGTCGTGGAGTTGCGCGATCAATTGAACTGGTTCGAGAACAAACCCCTGTTCGGTAAAAGAATTGTGGTGACGCGATCGCGGGCGCAGGCCAGCGACCTGGTGGCGTCTCTGGAACGCCTGGGCGCCGACGTGCTGGTTTTCCCGACCATTAAAATCATTCCGCCCGTTTCCTATGCGCCGCTGGACCGGGCCATCGCAAACATCGACAGCTATCAATGGATCGTCTTTACCTCGGTCAACGGCGTCGAGGCCTTTTTCAATCGCCTGTTCCATCTCGGCCGCGACGTGCGGGCGCTGGCCGGAATAAAGTTCTGCGCCATCGGCCCGGCCACCGGCAGGCAGTTGCGGGCTTTCGGCATCGTCGCCGATCTTCAGCCGGCGGAATTCATCGGCGAGTCCATTGTGGAATCTTTTCAGCGGCAACAGGTCGCCGGTCAAAAAGTGCTACTGCCGCGCGCGGATATTGCGCGAGCCAATTTGCGGGCAGGTCTGGAATCGCTGGGCGCCGAGGTCGAGGAAGTGACCGCCTATCAGACCATTTTCGAGACCGACCTCTCTGTGGAAATTTACGACCAGGTCAAGCGAGGCGACTTTGACCTGATCACCTTTACCAGTTCATCGACGGTGAAAAATTTCGTCGCCCAGATCGAACAAAAGAATTTACCGACGGCCCTGTCCAAAGCGCGAGTCGCCTGCATCGGGCCGATCACCCGTCGTACGGCCGAGCAGTTCGGATTGCGCACGGACATTCAGCCGGAACAATATACCATCCCCGATCTGGTGGATGCCATTGTTGCCCATGAAACGCGCAAAACGCGTCAAAATGCTTTTGCGCCGATTTCGTCTTAAACGAGTCATACCTTAGTTATGGGTGGATATTCGGGGTTCCCGGGCGGAGCTTGGGAACGAGTGAAACAAGGAAACGAGGAAACTATTTAGCCTTGAAAGCAAAACCATTTTGGGCAATACTATTTTTCAATTGGATTTAACTCAAACAGGATGAAATAATGATCGGAATATCCAAACTTTATTGCGGCACTGTAGAGCCGTCAGACGCCCTGCGTTACGGACGCCACTCGAAAAAGCTGCCATCACATCTGTTGCAATTTTCCAAAGATAAAAAGCCGGTGGTCGTCTGGAACGTGGGCAGGAAATGCAACCTGCGATGCGTGCATTGCTACTCGGCCTCGAAAAACATCGACTATAGCGGGGAGCTTACGACCGAGGAAGGCTATGCCTTACTCGATGACCTGGCGGAATATGGATCGCCTGTCATCCTGTTTTCCGGCGGCGAACCTCTGATGCGTCCCGATCTCATGGACCTTGCCGAGTACGCCACGCGAAAGGGGATGCGTGCGGTGATTTCCACAAACGGCACATTGATTACCAGAGACGTGGCGCGCGATCTGAAAAAAGTGGGCCTCTCTTATGTGGGCGTCAGTTTGGATGGCATTGGCGAAACCAACGACCGATTTCGCGGCGTTAAAGGCGCTTTTGACCTGGCGTTACAGGGCATCAAAAACTGTCAACAGGAAGGCATCAAGGTGGGGCTGCGATTCACCATCAACAAGAGAAACGCCGCCGACATCCCGGGCATTTTCAAGCTGCTGGAAGAAGCAGACATCCCGCGGGTCTGTTTCTATCATCTCGTCTACGCCGGGCGCGGTTCAAAACTGGTCGAAGAAGATTTGTCGCACGAGGAGACGCGGCGTGTGGTCGACCAGATCATCGACCTGACCGCGGATTTGCATCGCCGTGGCAAGCCCAAGGAAGTGCTGACCGTGGACAATCACGCGGACGGCGTCTATCTTTACCTGCGTCTGCTCAAGGAAGATCCGGACCGCGCCGCCAAAGTGCTGGAGCTGCTGCAGATGAACGCCGGCAACAGTTCCGGCAACGGCATCGGCTGCGTCAGTTGGGACGGCGAAATCTACGCCGATCAGTTCTGGCGTCACTATTCGTTCGGAAATGTTCGCCGGCGCAAATTCAGCGAGGTGTGGACCGACCTCTCCAATCCGCTGATGGCCAGGCTGAAAAACAAAGTGCCGCACCTGACCGGTCGCTGCGCCCAATGCCAGTGGAAGAACATCTGCGGCGGCAACTTTCGCGTCCGCGCCGAAGCGATCACCGGCGACCTGTGGGCCCCCGATCCGGCCTGTTTTCTGACCGACGAGGAAATTGGACTGAACGGAAAAAACGCCGTCGGCTCGGATGCCGAGCTGCAGCAGGGCGGTGAGCTGGCGTGCTTTAAAGTGTAGAGACGGAAGCAAAGAAAAAAGATTATTCCATGAGGCAGGCAAAACTATTTTGGGCAAGACAATTAAAAAGATTCTTTATGCAACACAGTCTTTTACATAAACCATTTTTTTCTATCATCGGATATTCCAATTCGTGTACACGGACCAAATACTTTTGCCCTTAATTGTTTTGCCTTTAAGCATTTTGTCTTTTTTCTCTGCGTCCACCGCGCCTCCGCGGTTTAAAATAAATCTAATTTCAGAGTCAGGCTGAAAATACTCAGCAAAAACAATATTTTACCAAGGAGATCATAAAATGGGATTCCCAATTCACCGCATGCGGCGGCTTCGCCGAAACGAGACAATTCGACGAATGGTGCGCGAAACAACTTTATCAGTAAACGATTTGATCTATCCGTTGTTCGTGCAGCCCGGCGAAGGAGTTCGTCAGGAGATTCTTTCTATGCCAGGCAATTATCGTTTATCCGTTGACGAATTGGTTAAGGAAGCTGCTGACGTTGAAAGCTTGGGCATTCCGGCCATCATCCTTTTCGGCATTCCTTCGCATAAAGACGAACATGCCAGTGAAGGCCTGGCCGACGATGGCATTGTGCAGCAAGCTGTGAAAGCTATAAAAAACGAAGTGAAGGATTTGTTGGTCATAACCGATGTTTGTGTGTGCGAATACACCAGTCATGGCCACTGCGGCTGGGTCGCGGACGGCGATGTTGATAATGATGCCACGCTGGTCATGCTGCAAACCATGGCCGTGTCGCACGCCCGCGCCGGCGCCGACATGGTGGCTCCTTCGGATATGATGGACGGCCGCGTCGGCGCGATCCGCCAGGCGCTGGACAAGAACGGCTTTACCGATCTTCCGATCATGTCCTACGCGGCAAAGTTCGCTTCGGCGTTTTACGGGCCGTTCCGCGACGCCGCCGACTCGGCCCCGCAATTCGGCGATCGCCGCTCCTATCAGATGGACCCGGCCAACGGCGACGAGGCCATACGAGAAGTGGAGCTGGACATCGAAGAGGGCGCGGACATTGTCATGGTCAAACCGGCTCTCTCCTACCTGGACTTGATCCGCCGCGTGAAGGAAGAATTCGCCATGCTGGTGGCGGCCTACAACGTCAGCGGCGAGTTTGCCATGGTCAAGGCCGCGGACAGGGCCGGCTGGATCGACGGCGAGCGGGTGATGATGGAGATTCTGCTGTCCATCAAACGGGCCGGCGCCGATTTGATTTTGACTTATTTTGCCAAAGATGCGGCGAAGATATTGGCAGGGCCAGGATGATTAAAGGACAGAATAATTTGACGGCAGAATGATTTAACGGCAGAATGATTACTGTCAGGATGATTATTGGCAGGATGAATAAAGGACAGAATGATTTAATGGCAGAATGATTAAGAGATCTATTTGTTGTATTTCTTTTTATTTTACGGCGAGATTGCAAAGAACGCAGAGAGAATTTCATATCAAAGTGAGAATGTCTTCCAACTAATGATTCAAGCTGGGTCGATATTTCATTTCTTATGATCAATCTTACCAAGAACAACTCTGCGTACTCTGCGGTTCAGGAATTTACCATGTACAAAAAGATTTCTCAAAACACCTGCTTTTCTCATCAAAAATACCTTTTAATAATTATTCTGCCGCACAATCATTCTGTCATTTTTTTCTTTTCTTATTTATCCTGACAGTAATTATCCTGACAAAAACAGAAATTCGAATCTTAATTTTGAGGTAATCCCTTGCAAGAACATCACTCACATCAGCCATCCGGCGCGGATAAAAAATATGTCCCCAGGCTCATTGCCTGGGAGGTGACACGAAGCTGCGAGCTAAATTGCCGGCATTGCCGAGCCGCAGCCAGATTTGGACCATACAAGAATGAATTGACAACTGAAGAAATTTATCGCACTCTGGAGAACATTGCCAACTTTTCCAAGCCAATTATCATTCTAACGGGCGGCAATCCTCTTCAGCGAGACGACATTCTTGATATCGCTCGTTATGGAACTGATCTTGGCCTGCGCATGGTCATGAGTCCATGTGGAAAGCTGATGACCTATAAAATGGCAAAAGACCTGCTCAAAGCAGGCGTTAAAAGAATCAGTATCAGCCTGGATGGGGCGACGGCGGAGACGCATGACAATTTTCGCCGCGTCCCGGGAGCTTTTGAAGATGCCATGCAAGGCATTGAAGCGGCCAAACGTGCGGGCCTTGAATTTCAGATAAATACAACAGTGACAAAACACAATGTCCACGAACTGGAAAAAATTCTTGATCTTTCCATAAAAGAGGGAGCCGTTGCTTTCAGCCCGTTTCTACTGGTGCCTACGGGCCGGGGTAAGGAACTGGAAAAAATGGAAATCGATCCCAAAGAGTACGAACGCGTCCTCAATTGGATTTACGACAAAAGACAGGACGCCCGGCTGCAATTGCGTCCGACATGTGCGCCGCACTATTATCGTATTTTCAGACAGCGCGAACGCGAGCAGGGCCGCCAGGTGACGCCTCAGACACACGGCCTGGACGCCATGAGCAAAGGCTGCATGGGCGGGCAATCCTTTGCCTTTATCTCGCACGTGGGCAAAGTGCAGATCTGCGGTTTTCTAGAGACCGAGTGCGGCGACATCCGCGAAGCCGATTATGATTTCGAACATATCTGGAATACATCGCCGGTGTTTTTGCAGATGCGCGACCTGGACCACTATCACGGCCGCTGCGGCTACTGCGAGTACCGCACCGTTTGCGGCGGCTGCCGCGCGCGAGCCTACGCCACCACCGGCGATTACCTGGCCGAGGAGCCTTATTGCATCTATCAGCCGAAACGCAAGCCCAACAAAATGAAGGAAGCCGTCAATTGAACGAGAGTGATCGTAAACTTTTGAATATCGTGCAAAAGGATTTCCCCGTTTGCGAAAATCCTTATCGGGTCATCGGCGAGAAAATCGGGCTGTCGGAAGCGGAGGTGCTCGAACGCCTGCGCCACCTCAAGGAGCAGGGCATTGTCCGTCGCATCGGCGGCGTGTTCGATTCGAAAAAGCTGGGATACAAGAGCTGCCTCATCGCCGTGCGGGTGAGGCCGGAAAAGCTGCGCGAAGTGGCCGCCTTTATTAACCGCTTCCCCGGCGTCACTCACAATTACCAGCGAACGCATCCATTCAATTTGTGGTTCACGCTCACCTCCGGCTCGGACGAAAAATTCGACGAGATCATCGATCTCATCAGGAGCCGTCCCGGCGTGGAGCAGCTCGAATTGCTGCCGGCGATCCGTATGTTTCAGACCGAAGTGACGTTTAAATTGTAGGACAAGGGAAAAATGACCGATAAAGAAATCGAAATACTGCGCATTCTGCAGGAGGATATCCCGGTTACGGCCAGGCCGTTTCGGCAGGTGGCGCAACAAACCGGCCTGTCCGAAAAGGATGTTCTGGACATCGTTAAAAAATGGCAGCAGACAGGAATGATGCGCAGGATGGGCGCTATTCTTCGCCACCGCCAGGCCGGATTCCGCGCCAACGGCATGTCCGTGTGGGCCGTGCCGGAAAATCGGATTGAACAGATCGGAGCGGTCATGATCTCGTTTCCCCAGGTCGGCCACTGCTACCAGCGCCCATCCCTGCCCAATTGGCCGTACAACATGTTCGCCATGATCCACGCGCAATCCAAAGAGGAGGCCATACGCGTGGTCGAATCCATCAGCAAGGCGACCGGCATCAAAGAGTATGACATCCTGTTCACGGTGCACGAGTTCAAAAAAGTGAGCATGAAATATTTCGTCGATGAAATTCCCGCGGATTTATACCAGGAGACAAGTGACAATGGAAAAAAGTGAGAGACTGTTTCAACGTGCACAAGCCGTCATCCCCAGCGGCGTCAACTCACCGGTGCGGGCCTTTAAGGCCGTCAACGGCACGCCGCCCTACATCGCCGGGGCCCAGGGCTGCTACATTTACGACGTGGACGGCAACGAGTACGTGGATTTTGTCTGCTCCTGGGGTCCGATGATTCTGGGGCATGCGCACCCGCAGGTCATTCAGGCGGTGCAGGAGGCGGCCGCTCGCGGCACAAGTTTTGGCGCCAATTGCGAGATCGAAGTCAAGATGGCCGAGTTCATCGTCAATGCCGTGCCGTCCATCGAAAAAGTGAGGATGGTCAGTTCCGGCACCGAGGCCACCATGAGCGCCATTCGCCTGGCCCGCGCTTACACAGATCGCCCCAAGGTGATCAAGTTCGAGGGCTGCTACCACGGCCATGCTGACAGCTTTTTGAGCAAGGCCGGCTCCGGCGCCATGACCTTCGGCATTCCCGGCACCCCCGGCGTCACCCCGGCGACTGCCGGAGATACCCTGAACGCGCAATACAACGACCTGGACAGCGTACAGCAGCTCATTGACGAAAACAAGGATCAAATCGCCGCCATCATCGTGGAGCCCGTGGCTGGCAACATGGGCGTGGTTTTGCCGCGGGAGAATTTTTTGCAGGGGCTGCGCGACATGGCCAGCGAGCACGGCATCGTGCTGATTTTCGACGAAGTGATCACCGGCTTCCGCCTGGGACTGGGCGGCGCCCAGGAGCTGTTCGGGGTGCGGCCCGATTTGACCACGCTGGGAAAAATCATCGGCGGCGGCCTGCCGGTCGGCGCTTTTGGCGGCAAGCAGGAAATCATGGACATGCTGGCGCCGCAGGGACCGGTGTACCAGGCCGGAACGCTGTCCGGCAATCCCCTGGCGCTGACGGCCGGCTATGAGACGCTGTCCATTTTATCGGAACGGGCTTTTTACGCGGAACTGAATGCGCGGGCGGAAAAGTTTTTCAACGAGTTTGAGGAGAATTTTAAAGAGGCGGGGCTTGCATGCACGGCCAATCGCATCGGCTCCATGGCCTGTTTTTTCTTTACAGACGGCCCGGTCACCGATTACCGCAGCGCCGCCCGCTCGGACACGGCGCTGTTTGCCAGCTATTTCGACGGCATGATGAAAAACGGCGTCTATCTTGCCCCGTCGCAGTTCGAAGCCGCTTTTGTATCCGCGGCGCATTCCGAAAGCGCCCTTGCCCGGACGCTGGAGGCGCAGAGAAAAGTGCTGGAGAGACTGAGATCGTAGAGCGGCAAATTTAAAATGAAAAAGACGATTTACGAATGATGAGCAACGATTTTTGATTTATGAAGTGAAAAACTTTTAAAATTGCAAATCGCCGTTCCTTGTTCTTAAATCAAACGCTCTCTGCAAGAAAGACGATTTAAGATTAGCGATGTTTTACCGCTCAATGCCGTATTCCTTCATCTTGCGCCATAGCGTGGTCCGGCCAATGCCCAATTGCCGGGCCGTTTTTTCATAGTCCCAATGATAAAACCGCAGCGCTCTGGCAATATGCTGTTTTTCCAGCTCCTTAAGAGGAAGAATTGCATTATCATCGAATATCATTGGGCTGTTCGAAAAGTTTCTCACCTGCGGCGGCAGGTCTTCGGGTAAAATAGTATGACCGATACATAATGCCACGGATCGTTCTATGGCATTTTCCAGCTCACGCACTTTGCCGGGCCAGCTATAATTCAAAATCAATTTCCCGGCTTCTTTATCCAATCCGATAACTCGCTTTTTAAGCTTTTCTCCGTATTTGGCAATAAAATGATCGGCCAGCAGCAGGATGTCTTCCGGATGTGCTCTGAGAGGCGGGATGTCGATTTGAACGACATTGAGTCGATAATACAAGTCTTTGCGAAAGCTTTCCTTTTGAACGAGCTCATCCAAATGCTTATTGGTTGCAGCGATAATGCGCACATCTATCTTTCGTACTTCGTTGCTCCCCAGTCGCCGCATTTCTCCCTGTTGCAACACCCGCAGCAGTTTGACCTGAAAAGCGGGTGATGTATCCCCTATCTCGTCCAGCATCAACGTGCCGCCGTCGGCTTCTTCCAGAAGACCTTTTTTCTGAAATTCCGCGCCAGTAAAGGCGCCGCGAACATGGCCGAACAGCTCACTCTCCAGCAACGTATCCGGCAGCGCTCCGCAATTGACTACAATGAATGGCTTGTTGCGTCTGGGGCTGTTTTCGTGAATCGCCCTGGCGACTAATTCCTTTCCGGTTCCGCTCTCGCCCTCTATAAGCACAGTGATATTGGTCTGGGATATTCGAGCGATAAGCTCCAGGATGTGCTCCATTGGCTTGCTCTTGCCAATAATGTCGCCAAATCGATAGTGCTCTTTGGAATAAAACCAGGTAAAGAATTGCTTCAGTTCGTTTTCAATTAATTCTCTGGCATAGCCAATGCCGTCTTTTGATGTTTTATGCTGTTGAAAATCGGTCAGATCATAAACAAACAGATTATAAATTTTGCTCAACGACGCTTCGGGAACAACCGTGGTATCCAGATTGATGATAAGCAATGGCTGGTTTTTTCGTGCACTCATAATCTTTTGCAGAATAGCGGCGGAAAAATGGCTGGCAAAGTTCTGGTTCATGCGCAGAACAACTTGTACATTGGCGAGCTTGTCATCAACGTCCTCCGGATTAACAACTTGCCCGCCTGCCGATTGCGCCAATTTGGAGATCAGAGACGATGAACGATGCAGGAAATAAAGATGTCTTAGCGACTCCGTACCCATAGACTTGAGAACGACTTGGGACAGCTCGTTAGAACCAACGACCATTAAATCAACCGAATGCAGCGGGCCAAAAATCTTTTGCGCCAGATTTTCAATTTGTTTCGATATAAAAGAATAATCGAACGACAGCCCGCTCTGCTCCAGCTTGCCGGCGAGCATGAGCGCCGTCTGAAACAATCGGTTCAGCACGTGTGCGGCATTGCCACATTCATTGGCAATGGCAATGCTTTTGCTGGCGTTTTCGATGAATTCATTCTGAGGGTCCTGGATGAAAGGTTCCAATCCCAGGGATAGCTGAAAAAAGTGGCGTACCGCGTCCGGCCCTTCCAGCAGATGAAAGCGGATATCCTGTGCGTTTTTTTTCAGGTTAAGACGGGTGAGAAGGAAATTTTCGAGTTTTTCCCTGGTTTTCGTCTCGTCGTCCGTGACCGAAAAAACTTCTATGGAGTGAGATGAATTGACAAACAGCGTCTCGCCCTGGATATCCATGGACGAGAGATCCTCGGCGCACGTCTTTAGAGTTTGAAACTCGGTAAACCCTTGATACCAGAGATTTTCCGGCACATTGTTACGATGTAGGCCAATGGCAAATATTTGCATAAATCATCGATACGCATGCATGGTGGTTAGAAAAAAAGAAACAACCAGGAACGTCACAAGGACAAAGAAAAAGCCGACAATCGAAAGCCAGGCCGAGCGTTCGCCGCGCCATCCCAGCTTGATCCTGGCGATGAGATGAAAAAGATAGACAAACCAGATGATAACAAAAGAAATGAACTTTGCATCCAATGGAAACGCATTGCCCCACAGCTCGATGCCCATCCAAAAGCCAAGGCACATTCCAACAGTAGCAAAGGCAAAACCCAGCGTCGCGGCGGATGAATTTAACCGATCCAACAATTCGAGCGAAGGGATACGCGAAAAGAAAAAGCCCAGACGCTTTTGATGGATATCCCTGGCAAGCAACAAGTACATCACACTTGCAATGAAGGCAAGCGTAAATCCAGAGTAGGCCAGCAACATAAACGCGACGTGTATCTGAAAAGACAGCCCCGTCAGTTGCGGCGCCAATGTCTTGTCCGTGTCAATGCCCGGCAGGGCAATGGCCAGGAGAAACAGAATCATCGGCACAATGATGACGCCCATGGAATTTTCTTTGATATAAAACTCGAGGAACAAATATAACAGCACAAATAAGAACGTCGCGCTAACGAGCACCTCGTAAACGGTTCCGAGCGGCAATCTGTGCAAGTCAAGCTGCAATAATATGATATAAATAAAATGCAACAGGGCACCGAGGCTGAGTGAAAAAGATGAGAAGTATTGTAGTATTTTTTTCTGTGAAATAAAATAGGTGAGGTACCAGATCTCTGAAAGCAAATAGACAACCAGAACTACAACACCAAATCCCGCTAGGTTCATTTTTAATCCTCTGTTCTCAATCTATTTTCTATCCAAATTCGGGAGCAAGTGCATCGAGGCATTCTTTTAGAAGCGAGCTATTGTGTGCCTCCGGAACGCCAATCAACATCGAGCCGGCACTAAAAACCACATATTAATATAGGAAACCAATCATTTAGTGTCAATAAATTAATGGTATTGAAGCAATCGGCTGGCCTGGCTGAAGTATGGAACAGCTATAAACTTTATTTTTTCCCGTTATAGTCCTCACCCCTGGTGGGTGATAGTGAGTGATCAAATCTTCAAGAGTGAGAGCACAATTCGTCGATCATTTGTTTTAATTGCCACAAGCAAATTCAGCGGGATGCAAAGATAGCGCCTTTACCGACTGGGTTTTCCGACTATGACATCAGAATTTATAGCAATTCTTGACAACAGATTTTCATTATTTGCCATTTTTCACATTCTTTTCAATCAGATAATGCCAATTTCTCCACCCGCGGTTTGGCCAACTTTTTAAAATCACTGGTTTTCATTTTAATCGCTTCGGTGTGCGAGCCGGCGTTAAAGTAAACATCCTCGTCTTTGAGAATGCTTTCGGAGACAATGACCGGCAAACCGTAAATGTTGCCCAAAATCGGCATGGCCCCGACCTCGCATTCAGGAAAGAGGCCTTTAAATTCCTCTTCGCTGGCAAGCTCAACCCAGTCTGCATTCAAAGCGGATTTTATTTCGTCAAAGTCGATTTTGTCCGATGCCGGTAAAACGACCATGACATAATCGCCGTTCACTTTGACGATGACCGATTTTGCAAGCTCCTTACCGGGACAATGCATTGTTGCAGCAATCTCCTGTGCCGTAAAAGCGCGTGAATGCGTGATCGTAAGGTACTTGACATTGTTCTTGTCCAAAAACTTTTTCAGTTTTGTTGAAATAGGCATGGCGCACCTCCTGATTTTAATGAAAAATTCAGTTTATTATTTGCCATCGCCAAATCCACCTTTGCAACGGAGAAGGTGAAAGTAAAAAGTCAGATTCGTCAGAGCATTTCTTTTCATTCCACCTGCTTCACAGCTTCCAGCCCGAAACCTGCTATTTATTAAAGGAATACTATTTTACAGCATGACCCGCCGTTTCATTCGTTTGCAAAAACTCTTTTTCTTCAAATTCATCCATTTTTTGTGAAAGCTCATGGGCTTTGCGCGTTAACTCGACAAGGTTGCCGGGAGCATCTATTTTTCGAGGATTAGAGTAAGTAATACCTTCTTTCAGCAAATCAGCATACATCAATCCAACAAACCCGGTCTGGCGTATTAAAACGTTTACACCGTAGCTGTAGGCGTTTTCGGGTGCTTGAAGCCAGCCAAGCCCTTTGCTGATCGCCTCCTGAATTTCCTTGTTCGCAAATCCCGTTCTCATCGCCTTGATGAGAGCCGTCATCATAAAAATGGAACGCTGGGCATCATAAGTTCTGTTAATACCCCAGAGCCCATTGTTGTTTCTTGAGGAGAGGATAAAATTTAAAAATGCCGGGAAACGTTCTTTATAAATATTTTTCAACTTTTTGTTTTTTATGGTATCAAAAAAACAGAGCAGCGCCTCAATCGAATAATGGTTCGCCTGAAATTTGTTTTGCGGCCAAACTTGTCCCATAATATCATACTGCAAAGCGCCGTCATTACCAAAATCATCCAGCAGCCAGGATGTTGCCCGAACCGCCATTTTTTTTGACGCACTTTTTTTCGTTAATTTATAATACAGCGAGCCAAACAGTACACCGGCCTGAGCCGTGGAAACAATATACGGCCTCTTTTCAAGCCGCCCACGGTAATATCCTACGCCAAGGGCTCCGGAATCCTTACATATCCAACCCGGAGAAGCGCCGCGATTTCGATTCGTCGGATCAGCATCTGTTCCCTCGGTTATCAGGCGAAAGAACCCATCAAGACGACTCCTGACCAATCTTTTATCGCTTTTGTTTAAATACGGCATCGCTTTAAATAAAGCGGCCATGGCTGTACCGGTATCCGCGAGATAGAGATTTTTCGAATCTTCCATATCATACCACCAGAAAGCCTGGTGTCCTTTGGAAGTCATTACCGGTTTGGCGCTCTTGGCCAGAAACCGACAGTAACGCAATCCTTCCTGCAAATACTCCTGTTTGCCGGTCAATTCATAAGTACAAATTAAAACCCTTGCCAGGTTTCCGTTGATAAAAATACTGGTAGCAGTATTGTCGTGAATATTTTCAAGGCGCCCGTTCCCCAGATGCCAGTCCATAATTTTATCGGAAATCTGCATCAATTGGGCATAAACAGCATCGCGATTGATAAAACCGAGGTTGTCGACTTTTTTCTTCGGGGCGCATTGCCAGGCAAAAAGCGATAGCAGCAACAGCAACAGGATTGTAAATTTTCGGAAAATCGAAACTCTCATTTTGTTATCCGATTTTAAACTAACAAACTAGATCGAACTTTTCAAGTTAATCTTATGATTCAGATTATAGTTTACGAACAAGGCGACTGAAATTAAATATAAAAAAAGAAAAGCGGCCAGCATCCGAAGAGAAAATATCCCTGCAAATTTCACTCCCGCTGCAATGATCACCCAAATAGTGAGTATTTTTGCGGAGAGCAAGACCATCTGCCCATAAGTGGACGGCCCTTCTTTAAATGCATCTACAATGATGCCAATACCGCCACCGATCAACACAAGTAAAAACAGGAAAATGAGCGCTGTGAAAACCGACAAGACAAAGATGAGCGTTTTCCCGGGCCTATAGTATTTTTCAAATTTATCACGAATTTCTTTCCCTGTGAAAGTTTTAGGGGGGGCATCACTGGTGATTTTATTCAGGTCAAACGATCTGACGCCCTTTTTCGTGCGATACAATAGCCGGTCATTGGAAAGCCAGATTGAGCGAGGAGCACAGGACAAAAGTTCGGTGCTATCGGCGGATGTGTCAAAAATCAGCCAGATGTTGTCTCGCAAGTGAATCCGTGTCGGCAATTGTCCTTCAAGAGAGATGCCTTTGGAAAGCAGTGTTATTGTCGGCACAGGCCCTTTCAGCGCGGTACGGATCAGTTCTGTAGTTGATAAAAGACTACGCAAGGCCGGCTGTCCCCAGACAAAGAAAACGATGCCAATCTGAACGATTAACAAAATCAAGATAACAGGTTTCTTATTGTTTTGTGGAATCATAATTACGGTGCAAGACTTTTATAAGGAATACCCTTTCGCGGCTCTGCCATCCACGGGGCAACTGTTTCGCGCCACTTTAAATAGTGTGGCGTCTTTTTATGGGCGGCAGCAGCTTCGCTGCTCTCATACGCCTCATATAACAGAAAACGCGTCGGGTCTTCTTTGCTTTGCAAAACATCAAAACGAAGATTTTCCGGTTCCTGCACAGAACCTTTGTGATTCTCAATTGTGGCAGCAATAAAATCCTGAATATTTTCTTGCTTGACATGAACAAAAACAGTTGTCACAAGCATACGATTTCCTCCTTAAAAATTAATACTGTTTTACTTTCTCTTCGCCCCGTAGGACACGCAACGCTCCGGTTGCCATTGCCTGCATCTCAAGTTCTCCTGGGAAGATAATTATTGGCGCGATAAAAGCAATCCTTTTTTTAATTTCGTCGATTAACATTTTCGAATTTGCCAATCCGCCGCAAAGTACGATGCCGTCCACCTGCCCGCAAAGCACGCTCGCCATGGCAGCAATTTCTTTGGCAATTTGATAGGCCATGGCAGTAAAAATTTCCTCAGCTTTTTCATCGCCGCGCTTGATACGACTTTCAATTTCAACAACGTCGCTCGTATTGAGATAAGCCTTGAGCCCCCCTTCTCCCATGACCATACGCTTCATTTGCTGTTGGGTGTACTGCCCGGAGAAACATAGTTTGATAAATGGCTGCAACGGCAGTCCGCCGGTTCTTTCGGGAGAAAAAGGACCGTCACTGGAAGCATCGTTAACATCGATGACTTTACCGGCCTGAACAGGGGCGACGGATATTCCTCCGCCGAGATGGGCAACGACGAAATTACAATCATCAATCTTTTTGCCCATTTCTTCCGCAGCCCAGATGGCTGAAGCGCGCAAATTGAGCGCGTGTGAAAGCGAGCGGCGGGTAATTAACGGATGGCCGGAATAGCGCGCCAACAGAATAAATTCATCAACAGAAACCGGATCGACGACATAGGCGGGACAACCATAGCGGCGGGCAATTGCGTCGGCCAGAGCGCAACCCAGGTTGGAGACATGCTCTCCCTGAATTCCCTTTCGCGCATCCTCTATCATGGCCGTATTGACGAGGTAGGTCCCGCGGCTGAGCGGTTTGAGCAGCCCTCCTCTTCCAACCACGGCAGAAAGTTTTTTCACCAGTTGTGCATTTTTCTGCAAAAATATATTAATTTGTTCAATGCGAAAATCAAATTGATCCCAAAGTCCGGCAAACCCGGAGATCACCTCGCTACTATGCTGTATATTTTCCTGAACAATGCTTCGGGAATCTTCGAAAAGAGCAACTTTTGTTGAAGTCGAACCGGGATTGATGGTGAGGATTAAAAATGATGAGGATTGCATTTTGCATCTCCTGTTTCAAATCCAAAGAACATTGAAATGAACACGAACGGAAGCAAATTAGAAATAGCTCGCCGCATCTGCTATTCCTTCTTTTGATCTCGGAACAAGGATTAACGATTTACGATTTTTGATGTATGTGATTTTATAATTTAAAATTATGAACCGTTCCTCTGAATCTTTATTATTCATATAAGCATACCCTTCGTTCTCCTGTCTCCGCCCCTTTGACACCCGGAGCCCTATCGGGCATCCGGGGTCGAAATAAATAAAAAAGGGAGAAAAAGTTCATTTTCTCCCTTTTAATATATTGCATTTTTATTAATTATGCAACTTGTTCATAAATCGATTTCGCCGAATAGTGGGTGTGCAGCAATTCATGTGCTTTGTGGCTGTTCGGCTCGCCGAGGAATTCTTCGTATAGTTTGAGGACTGCCGGATTCTCATGTGATTTTCTGATCGTTAAACCTCGATCCGCTTTGTAGATAGCTTCCATCCGCTTTTGACGGATTTCACTCGATGTGGGCACCGGCTGGCCGCCACCGCCGATACATCCTCCGGGACAGGCCATAATTTCGACAAAATGATACTCTTCTTCGCCGGAAGATATTTTTTCCAGCAGCAATCTGGCGTTTGCCAAGCCGTTTGCAACAGCACCGCGCACCATCAAGTCACCAATTTGGATTTCCGCTTCACGTACACCTTCCATACCACGCACGGCTGTGATTTCGATATTGTCCAGCGGCTTTTCCGTCAAAACTTCGTAAACAGTTCTCAATGCTGCTTCCATAACGCCGCCGGTATTGCCAAAGATGACCGCTGCACCGGTTGATATGCCGAGCGGTTGGTCGTAATCATCTTCAGGCAAATCCGGCAAATTGATGCCCAATTGTTTCATCATCACTGCGGCCTCTCTCGTTGTCAATACGGCATCCACATCCTGGAAACCGCTGGCATTCATTTCCGGCCGCTGGCATTCGTATTTTTTGGCAGTGCACGGCATAATGGAAACGCTGTAAATATCTTTGGGATCAATACCTGTTTTTTTTGCATAATACGTTTTTGCAAGTGCTCCAAACATCTGCTGCGGCGATTTACAACTGGAGACATGATCCAACAAGTCCGGGTAAAAACGTTCTATAAAATTAATCCAGCCGGGACTGCATGAAGTAAGCAGAGGCAGTTTATCGCCATTTTTAATTTTACCGATAAGTTCGTAACCCTCTTCAATAATGGTCAAATCTGCTGTGAAATCGGTATCAAAAACCTTGTCAAATCCCATCATGCGCAAAGCGGACACGAGTTTGTCCGTAACCAGTGAACCGGCCGGAAGTCCGAATTCCTCGCCGATGGATGCGCGCACTGCCGGCGCGGTTTGCACGATCACGTGCTTGGTCGGATCATCCAGAGCAGCCCAAACGCGTTCGGTATGGTCGGCCTCGTAAAGGGCACCCACCGGGCATCGGTCAATACATTGTCCACATGCCACACATGCTGCGTCATTAATTCCCTGGCCGAACGGCGTATCGACCCACACATCATAGCCGCGTCCTTCCATACCGATGGCACTAACGCTTTGCACCAGTTCGCACGTCGTTACACAGCGACGGCAAAGAATGCATTTTGAAGGATCGCGAATGATCGCCGGGCTGGACAGATCGATCATCCCTTTTCTTTCATTGTAATCAAACCTTACCTCGCGCACGCCCAACTGATCGGCCACTTGCTGCAATTCGCAGGAACCGTTTCGCACGCATTCCGTGCACAGCATGGGATGACGAGAGAGCAATAATTCCAAAGCCATTAAGCGCGAATCACGAACCGTTTTTGATCGCGTCGTAACATTCATTCCATCCTGACATTTCCACGAACAGGCCGTGCGTAATAAACGGTCGCCTTCAATCTCAACAACACAAAGCCGGCACGCAGAAATTGGCGGCAGGTCGGGATGGTAACAGAGTCGGGGAATTTTTATATTTATTTTTTCTGCTGCATCTAAAATCGATGTTCCTTTTGGAACGATTACTTTTTTTCCATCTATTGTCAGGGTAACTGCTTCCACTTGAAACCTCCAGGTTTATTAAAAAAACAGAGTTTTTTGCAGCCCATAAAGGGGCTACACTCCTTATGAAATCTTTTTCAAACTAATTTTTGTTTTCAATTCGTCAGGGCACTTTATGCTGCAACACCTTTTCTGGCAGCCTCCATTTCGCATTTGTTTGTCGTACAGACATGATCGCGGGCATGCTGGATAAAGATGTCTTCAAAATATCTCAGGCAGCCGAGAATGGGCACCGGCGCAGCCTGTCCAAGGCCGCAAAAGGCCCCTCTCATCATAGTGGAAGAAAGTACCTTTATCAGGTTAATATCTTTTTCCGAACCCCTGCCGCTTGTTAATCTGTCCAGCAGTTCATGCAGACGTCCCGTTCCCTCGCGGCAAAGTGTACATTTGCCACAAGATTCGTGATTAAAAAACTCGACAAAATTTTTGACCAGATCAACGGGACATTGCGAATCATCAACGACTAGCAAAGCGCCGGAACCCAGGCCTGCACCTATGTCGCGCAATGTTTCCACCGTCATCGGCAAATCAAGATGTTCTTCGGTTAAAATGCCTCCGGTCGTCCCTCCCATTTGTGCAAGTAAAAAGCCCTTGCCATCAGGAATCCCGCCGCCGATGTCGTAAATAATTTCCCGCAGCGTAATTCCCATAGGTACTTCAATGAGGCCGGGATTATTAATATTTCCTACCATGGTAAAAACTTTAGTTCCGGGACTTTTTTCAGTGCCAAAACCTTTATACCATTCCGAACCTTTTAAAATAATCTGCGCAATGTTTGCCAGCGTTTCAACATTGTTCACCACAGTCGGTTTTCCCCACAAACCTTCAACAGGCGGAAAGGGCGGCTTGTCGCGCGGCTCGCCGCGACGACCTTCGATGGACTCGATCAAAGCCGTTTCTTCCCCGCAAATATAAGCGCCGGCACCTTCCCGAATTTCGAGGTCAAAGTTAAATCCGGTTCCGAAAATACCCTGGCCGAGCAAGCCGTTTGCCCGCGCAGAATCTATTGCCAATTGTACGTGCTCGATAGACATGCGATATTCACCGCGAATGTAAACATACCCTTTCGTCGCGCCAACAGCATAGCCGGCCAACGCCATGCCTTCGATGATGGCGTGCGGATCGCCTTCCAAAATCAACCGGTCTTTAAATGTTCCGGGTTCGCCTTCATCGGCATTGCAAATAATATATTTTTGATCGGCATCTGTCCCGGCAGCAAAATCCCATTTCATTCCGGCAGGAAAAAACGCGCCACCCCTCCCCTGTAAACCGGATTTTTTCACTTCTTCACGCACTTGTTGAGGCGTCATTTCCGTAACAGCCCGTCCCAAAGCTTCATATCCATCTCTCGCAATATATTCTTCAATACTTTTGGGATCAATGATCCCTGCATTTTTAAGCACGACACGAACCTGTTTGTCCAGACGTTCAGCCTTTTTCTCGCTGATTTTTTCAGCGCCGGGACGTTTAAAATGCAAACGTTCAACAAGTCGTCCTTTGAGCAGATGTTCTGAAATAATATCGGGAATATCATCAGTCGTAACGTTGACATAATAAACATCATCGGGAAAGACAACAAGTACAACTCCTTTATTTGAAACGCCCAGGCTTCCGGTTTCAACGATTTTAACCTCATCGGAAATGCCCGCCAGCGCCAAATCACGGATCAATGCGTCTTTTACCTGGCGTGCACCCTGGGCAACGGCATGAGAATCCATAGCAATGAGAATGTGAATTCTATACATTCGATGTTCCTTTCATTTTATAATCTTTTAAAATTGCCACTGCTTTCTCCGGCGTCAGATTGCCGTAAACATCATCATTCACCATCATCACCGGAGCAACGGCACAAATGCCCAGACAACTGGTAAATTCGAGTGTAAATATTTTGTCCGCAGTTGTTTCTCCAAAATCGACACCAAGATATTCTTTTATTTTGTCAAGAACTTCTTTAGAGCCATTGACATGACAGGGCGCATTGTTACAACAGCGGATAATATATTTTCCTTTTTCTTTGGTGGTAAAAAGAGAATAAAACGTTGCTACACCGTAGATATTACGCATCGGGATTTTCGTCTTTTTTGCTACCCGTGTAAGGATACTTTCGGAAAGATAGCCAAACTCCTTTTGCACATCTTTGAGAATATAGATTAATGGCGTTTTGACATTATTATAATTCTCAACAATTTCATCAATAATATTCATTTCCGGCATTACATTCACCTCCTAAAATTCCAATCAATTCTGCATAAAAACTTGCTCTGTTAGTATTTTGTTACCGACTATATGTTCTGCAACGATCCGGCGCGCAATTTCCGGCGTTATTTTCCCATAAGTAACCGTTTTTTTGTCCGGTTGAAAAACCTGAACCAACGGCTCCTGATCACAATATCCCAGACAGCCGGTTTGCGTTACAATTGCATCGGCAATATCGCGTTTGTTGATTTCATCCAGAATGGCGCTCATTACGTTTCGGGCGCCGGCAGCAATACCGCATGTTCCCATGGCAACGACGATCCTATACTTGGCATTCTCTTCTCTTGCCGTCATTTCTCTTTTGGCTTTCTCCTTCATCGCTCGGAGATCTGATAATGTTTTCACTTGTTTTGCCTCCTGCTGTGTTGGCGGTTTTTATTTTCCTATTGATTTGATGAGTTCCAGTTTTTGTTCGACGAATTCTTTGGCAAGCTCCCCTGCTTTGTAAAATGAAATATTTCGTTCAGCCATTCGGCCATAGATCCAGTAAGAATCAAAACAAAATTTACCGAAATCGGTTCTGTGGATATATATAAAATGAACATCCGGCGTTCCCATAACCAGATTAATTATTGTTGCATTGATGTCGCCGAGCGGTGCCCGATTGAGGCTGTCCAGCCGGAACTCGGCCAATACAGTTGTTCCCTTGCCCGGCTTGGATGTTAATTTGAAATCGCCGTTGCACTGGAGAGCGGCTTGTCTAAAGAGCGAAAGCCCCATTCCCACAGAACGCGTTTTTCGCGTTGTCACAAAAGGATCAAGAACTTTTTTCTGCATTTCCTTTGTCATACCCTTGCCATTATCCCGAATGCGAATGCGAAGAAGGTTTTCGCTTTGCAGTTCCTCAACAACGATGATTACATGCGTCGCATCAGCTTCGATGGAATTCGTTGCTATATCAAGAATATGTAGGGATAGTTCTCGCATATTTAAAATTCTTCTCTTCCGGCAGTTCGAGCTCGGCACGTCTTCCGTTTTGACGTTTAATCGCCATGGAAATTTCCGTAAATGACGGCTCGGCTAATTTGAAAAAAGTCCTTGCATCGCCAATGTTATCCACAAAATGGGCATCCGAAGCACGGACAATTGTATAATTTGTATCTCTG
>Ga0114931_10000893_pt1 | contig 37379 bp, 30 predicted proteins | sample 2SBtaG_FD_89579 | JGI IMG/M metagenome (GOLD analysis project Ga0114931, IMG submission 89579) | Deep subsurface microbial communities from Kolumbo volcano to uncover new lineages of life (NeLLi) - 2SBTROV14_V59a metaG | ecosystem: Environmental > Aquatic > Marine > Volcanic | place: Kolumbo... | reverse complement strand
TCGACCTTGATGGTGACCTGATCCTTGATCGCGGCCGGCTCGACGTAGAGATCGAAGCCGGTCTGCTTGAGCACGTCGGGCGCCAGGTCGCTGGGCTGCGGGTTGGTTTCGGGCGCCAACGGAAGGGCGCCACTGCTCGCCTTGTCGTCCCTCGCACTCGCCGCGGCTGCGACGCCTTGCTCGGGGGTGGTGTCGGCCGCGGCGACCTTGTCGCCACCGCCGGACAGGGCGAAGTACAGCCCGACCCCGCCGCCGGCGAGAATGATCACCGCGGCAGCGATGGCCACGTACAGCATGGTCCGCGGCTTGGCCTGTGGCGGCGGCGCGTACGCCGGGTTGGCGTCGAAGCTGTTCTCGAAGATCGGCTGGGCCATGTTGACCAGCCGGACCACGGCCGACGGATCGCGCGGATCCGCGGTGGCCGGCGCCTCGGCGGTGGCCGCCAGCGGCTCTTCCTCGGGGAAGGGCGACGGGGTGTTGCTCGAGCCGCTGGCCAGGTTGACCGGCGGCGCGGCCTCGCGCGGCGCCACGGCGCCCGGGCCGCCCGGACCGCCACCCCAGCCCTTGGCCGTCTGCACCAGCGACGACAGATCCGGCTCGTGATCCTCGGCGGCCGCGAGGCCACCGGCGGCGCCAGTCGGTGCCGGTGCAGGCGGAACCGGAGCCGGCTCGAGCTCCTCGGGTCCACCCTCGTAGATCTGGGTCTCGAGCTCGTCGTCGTCCCACTCGAGGCCGGCGGCGGCCGGCGCGGCGGCGGCGACTGCGGCGACGGCACCTGCGCCGTTGCCCCGGCGCGGAATCGGCGGCGGCGCGGGCGCGACCGTCGGCATCGCCAGGGTAGCGCGCAGCGGCGCCGTCGGCTTGCCCGGCTTTCGTCGCGGCTGGGCGCCGGTCTGCTCGGGCGGCCGCAGCTCCTTGTAGCTCTCGAGCTTGGCGGTCTCCTCTTTGATCTCGCGGGCGAAGACCCGCTTGGACCAGCCGGCCAGATCCTTGCGCGAGTAGAACTCGCCGGCGGTGTAGACGAACGCCTGCAGCTCGTCGTGCAGGTCGATGGCGTTCTGGTAGCGATCGTCGTGATCCTTGGCCAGCGCCTTGAGCACGATGCGCTCGAGCTCGTCCGGGATCTTGCGGTTGTAGGTGCTCGGCGGCAGGATCTCGACGTTGCGCACCTTCTCCAGGGTGGAGAAGTCGGACTCGCCGACGAACAGCCGCTCGCCGGTGAGCAGCTCGTAGAGCACGATGCCGCAGGAGAAGATGTCGGACCGGCGGTCGATCGGCAGCCCGCGCACCTGCTCGGGCGACATGTAGCCGAACTTGCCCTTGAGGATGCCGGCCTGGGTCTTGGAGCCCTTGCCCGCGGCCTTGGCGATGCCGAAGTCGATCAGCTTCACCTCGCCTTCGAACGAGACGATGATGTTCTGCGGGCTGACGTCGCGGTGGACCAGGTTGAGCGGCCGGCCGGACGAGTCGCGCTTGTTGTGCGCGTAGTCCAGGCCCTCGCAGACCTTCATCACCACGAAGCAGGCCTGCGCCACCGGCATCGGCTCGCCGTGGTTGCGGCAGCGATCGAAAATGGCGCGGAGGTCGCGGCCGTGAATGTGCTCGAGGGCGATGTAGTAGCTGCCGTCGACCATGCCGAGGTCGAAGATCTGAGCGATGTTCGCGTGGTTCAGCTGAACCGCGATCTTCGCCTCGTCGATGAACATCTTGATGAACTCGGTGTCCTCCGCGATGTTCGGCAAGATGCGCTTGACTGCGACGAGGCGCTCGAAGCCTTCCACACCATAGGCCTTGGCACGAAAAACCTCTGCCATTCCGCCCACATTGATGCGTTCGAGCAAGTAGTACTTGCCGAATGGAATGGGCTTCTTCACAGCGCGACCTTCGTTGTCATTGCGTTCGCCCAGCGGCGTAAGCGTAGTGACCTCTCCTACAGGGAAGTACCCCGACGGCGCCGGGACAGTATAGCAGTTTGTCCAATCTCACCAGTGAAAAGCCTTTGAGATGTAGGTGTTAGCCCTACCAGACGTAAGCCAGCTCCACGCCTGACAAACGGTCGCGTGTCTGTACGACACACGGGCGGCCGGGTGGCTTGGCCCCCTACCGCATCGGCGTTCGGGCCGCCGCCTACTGCTGCGCCAGCGCCTGGGCCGGTGGCATGCGCGAGGCGCGCAGTGCCGGCCACAGTCCGCCGAGCACGCAGAACAACATCGAGAAGCCCAGCGCGAGGACGATGATCCACCACTGGAAGTCGAAGTAGGTGTCCGGCTTGAACGGGAAATCGGCCGCCTGGCCCGCTCGCCAGTCGATCAGCAGGCTGATCCCCCAGGCGACCAGGATCCCCAGGACCCCGCCGGCCAGGCCGATCAGCGCCGACTCGCCGAGGATGATCTTGCGAATGTCGCGACGGGTGGCGCCGATCGAGCGCAGGACGCCGATCTCGCGCCGCCGCTCGGAGATCTGCATGAAGAAGTTGTGGGCGATGTTGATCGCCGAGATCGTGACGATCACCACCGAGATGAGCAACAGGATCCAGGTGACGATCTAGATGGCGGTGGCGAACTGCTCGCCCAGCCGGTCCTCGATGCGCAGATTGCGCGGCTTCTGCTGCAGCCAGCCGGCGAAACCAGCCACGTCGTCCTTGTTCTTCAGGGTCACGACGATCGACGAGTAGGTGCGGGCCGCCTCGTCGCCGGCGTACTCCTGGTTCCACTTGCGCACGTACTCGATCGGGATGGTGATGCCGATCGGCATCGCCTTGTCGCTCTTGCCCAGCATCACCGCCTCGACTTCGCGCTGGTCCTCCTTCTTGGCCTCCTTCTTGGAGCCGCCGAGCATCGAGGCGCCCAGGGTGACGTAGAAGCGCATCCGCTGCAGGCCGCCGCGGCTGGCCATCCACTCCATCAGCTTGTCGATCTTGGGTAGCCCGTGGGTCGCGGCGAACTGTGCGTTGTAGATCTCGATCAGGTACTGCGAGATGTAGACCGGCACCCGGTGATGACACAGGTTGTCGCGCTGGTCGCAGTAGTACAGCTCGTCGGCGCACTTCTTGTCGGGCAGGCAGGCCTTCTTGTTGGGCTCGTCGCCCCAGTACTTGAACAGCTGCGAGTTGGGCTCGCCGGCGACGTAGCCGGGCGAGATGCCGTCGCAGAAGCCGCCGACCTCGAAGTCGAGCTTCTGGTAGTCGTCGCTGCCCTCGCTGCGGCGGATGTAGCCGCGCCCGGAGGCGGGGAAGGCCAGCGCCATGCGCGGCACCGCGTCCTTGACCATCGGGTTGGCGCGGATCTCCTTGACCACCGAGTCGTCGAGCTTCTTGGTCGCATCGACCCCCAGCACCGAAGCCTGGGGCGCGATGACCGAGACCTTGTCGAGCGGGAAGACCTCGCCCAGCAGCACCTTGCTGACGCCCTGAGACAGGCCGAGGAAGAAGACGAACGCGGCGATGCCGATGACGATACCGAACGCCGACAGGGCGAAATGGCGGCGGCTGCGCAGGGTGTTGGCCACCACCATGCGCACGAGCTGGCCGCCCTTCACGGCTCGCCTCCCATCGCCTTTTCGACTTCCTCCTCTTCCACCTCCTCGGAGGCGTCGTCGATCCAGTCGCGCACCTCTTCGCCCTCGACCATCCGGCCGTCCTGCACGCGGATGATCCGCTCGGCGACCCGCGACATCCGCTGCTCGTGGGTGACGATCACCAGCGTGACGCCGTCCTCGCGGTTGATCTCGCGGAAGAAGTCGATGACCGCCCGGCCGGTGCGGGTGTCCAGGTTGCCGGTCGGCTCGTCACACAGGAGCAGCTTGGGCTTGTTGAACAGGGCCCGGGCGATGGCCACCCGCTGCTTCTGCCCGCCCGACAGCTCCGACGGCTTGCGCCGAGCCAGCTCGGCCATGCCCACCCGCTCGAGGCACTCCATGCCGCGGGCCTCTGGGTCGGTGATGCCGCCGCCGAAGGTGGACGGCAGGGTCACGTTGCCCAGGCAGTCCAGGTAGTCGAGCAGATTGAAGTGCTGGAAGATGAAGCCGATCTCGGCGTTGCGCAGGGCCGCCAGCTCGCGCTCGCTGATCTTGCCGTAGTCGTGACCGAGCACCTGGACGCCGCCGCGATCGGCCCGGTCGAGCCCACCGATGATGTTGAGCAGGGTCGACTTGCCCGAACCGGACCGGCCGATGATGGCCACCAGCTCGCCGGCGTCGACCTGGAACGAGATGCCACGCAGGACAGGAGTCCGGGCGTTGCCGGCGCCATAGGACTTCTCGACGTCTTCGAGGCGTATGACGATGTCGCGGGCCACGCGGGAGCCAAGCTATATCACAGGCCTCAGCGCAGGCCCATGCCGAGGCGGAGGACGGCGCCGTCACCTTCCAGGGACAGCCGCATCCAGCCATGGTCGTAGCGTTCCAGGCGCCGTCCCAGGCGACTGAAGTAGCCCGGGCGATGGATTCCGGCCAGCCCGGCGACGGCGGCGAAAATCCGCCCCGCCCCGGGCAATCGTCCCGGCCAGATGCCGGCCCGGAAGATCGTGCGTCCCCGGCTCGGCCGGTCCGCTCGTGCCACCCAGCATGCGCTCGATCACGCCGTCGCCGACCGCGGCGGTGAACGATCCCCCGGCCAGCCGGTAGGTCAGGCGCGGATCGAGCGGCACGCGGGCGAACGACTCGTCGCGCAAGGCCAGGTTGAGGGCGACGTGGCCGTCGGGCGGATCGAGGCGCAGATCGCTGGCTGCGATACGCCAGCCGATCACCGACGGCGCGCCGAGGAGAGTCGGCCCGCGAGCCGACGACGGCGGCGCCAGCGGACGGCGGCTGGCGCCGCGCAGGATGGACAGGGTCCTGAGGTCGACATCGAGCTCGCCGTGAATCGCCGCGGCGGCGCGCACCGTGCGGTATCCGGCTGGCGGCGGCGGCGCGAACGCCCGGGCCAGCGCCTCGGCCAGCGACGGCGCCAGCTCGACGACGACGGCGCCGTGTGCCGAATCCGACGCAACGCGACGACGACGCGGTGCATGAGCCGCATCATAGCCGGCTTTGCGGGATCGGCGCCGCGGAGCGATACTCGGGGGAGTGCGACCGCCCTCCCCCATGGCCGCGATCGGCGTGCTGGCCTGCGCCATCGTGGTCCCAGCCACCGCCCGGGCCGAGAAGCGGCCGCGGGTACCGGTGGCGGTGTTCATGGTCACGGCGCCGGGCGACGATGCGCTGTCGCCGTCGCGCCACGCGACCCTGCTGTTGACCATGGAGAAGGCGCTGCACCGCGACCACCGCCTGCAGGTCATCGACAAGGACCGACACCTGGCCGACGTCGCCGGGCTGGTGCCCAACGACGTGATCTCGGAGGCGCACGGTCTGCTGGTCAGCGGCGAGGCGCTGTTGCGCAAACACAAGCCGAAGCTGGCGCTGGCCCGGCTGCAGGCCGCCGAGAGACAGCTCGAGCGCGGGCTCGAGTGGATCAAGAAGCGCGAGCTGGCGCGGTCGCAGTTCCTGGTCGGTGTCGCGCACGCGATCCTGGGACAGAAGAAGCAGGCGCTGGCGGAGTTCATGCGCCTGCAGACCTGGCGACCCGGCTTCGTCGCCGACCTGTCGATCGAGCCGCGCCTGGTGATGCCGCTGTGGAACCAGGCCAAGAAGAAGGTGACCTCGGCCTCCGGCGGATCGATTCGCATCACGTCGTCGCCGGACGGCGCCCTCGCCTACGTCGATGGGCGGTTCGTCGGGTTCACACCGACCAGCGCCGAGAAGCTGCCGTCCGGCGACCACTATGTCACCTACCGCAAGCTCGGCTATCGCCGCACGGTCGAGGTGGTCGAGGTCTCGGGCCAGCTCGAGCGCTCGGTCGACACCACGCTGACAGAGACGCCGGGGGCCGCGGCGCTGGCGGCGCTGGCGCAGCGGGCGGCTGCCGCCCTGGGCGATAGCCGCGGGCCGTCGTCCCTCGACGAGCTGGCGACCAAGATCGCAGCGAACCACATCTTCTTCGTCCGCGTCCCTCGCGCCGGCGACGAGCACGGCGTGTACGAGGCGTTCCTCTACGCCGCCGACGGCAGCCGCCTGCTGGCCCGCGCGCGCGCCCCGGCCAGCGGCGACAAGGGCGTGGACCAGCTGTTCGGCGACCTCGCCCGCGCCATCTACGCCCAGGTCCAGTTCGAGCGCAAGCCGCCGCCACCGCCGAAGAAGAAGTCGGAGAAGCACGGCAAGCCGCTGTACGCGCGCTGGTGGTTCTGGACCGGCATCTCGGTCCTGGCCGCCGGTGCCGCCCTGCCGTTCCTCTGGCCGGAGAAGAGCCAGGGCCCCAGTTGCCCGCCCGGGGACGTCTGCGGCGCGGTGATCCTCGACTTCTAACCACGGCGCGGGATCCGCTCAGGACGACCGGATCCTGGGAACGAGGCGCCTCAGCGGCGATTCTGCGTGCCCCCAAACTCTAGTGCACCGGCGCCACGACCTGGCCGGTGAAGATGTAGCCGGTCTTTGCCTCGTTGGGCCCCGCAGCGCTGCGAAAGTGCACCGGGTGAGAGCTGCCGCCGGCGATCTCCATGACCGTGAACGGGCGCGTCAGCGGATGACCGCTGGCGTCGTAGAAGGCGCCGATGACGACGATCTGCAGGTCGCGCTTGGCGTTGTTGACCACCCGGCCCGACGCCATCATGCCGTCGCCGTCGGCGTAGACGTGGCCGTCGGTCACGCGCACCGGATCGGGATCGCGTGGGACCACCGCGCTGATCAGGGTGACCTTGGCGCCCGTCGCCGTGGGCCGCGCCTGGTTCTGGCTGTCGATGAGCGCGTAGGTGCGGTGCACGCCGGGCGGAATGCGCAGGCTGTCGGGGCGCAACGAGCCGACCTTCTCGCCCTTGGCGTCGACCAGGTCGCCGCCGAGGGTGACCAGGGAGTCGGCGTCCGAATGGTTGACCGCGTCGACCAGGACGAAGGTGGCGTGGTACTCGAACTTGCCCGAGCCGACGGTGTCGGTGCGCACGGTCAGCAGATCCTGCTGGATCTCGATCTTCGACGGGGCGACATACGCGAGCGGTCTCGGCCGATCGCCCTGGCATCCGAGCGCGCCGGCTATCAGCGCGATCGCTACCACGCGGAGCTGCCTCATACCGGGAGTATGGCGCGTCAGCTGGCGCGGCGCATGTCGTAGTAGTCGAGGACCTCGCGAACCGGCGGAGACAGCTCGATAGCGGAGGACTCGAGGGCGCCGATCTGGGCGAGCGACTGGGCCAGAGTGGCCACCCGCTCGCGCGGCGACGAACGCTTGTCGATGATCACGCGGTACTTGCCCTTGACCCGGCACAGGCCGCCGCCACCCACGGTGGTTCCCAGCGTCTCGTAGCTGACCTTGACCGACAGGCTGGCGGCCGCGGCTTCGAGCTCTTGCAGCATCGCCTCGGGTTTCATCGTAGAGGGCAGCCTAGCAACTCGGATCGCAGTCGCCAACTTTCGAAGCGCGCGATTTTGTCGCCGCAGGGGCCCTGACGGGCCGGAAACGCGCATTGTGGGGATCGCTCCGGGATCATCTCGAACGTTCCGGGGCGTGCTCGCCCGTCGCGGGCAACGAGATGGTGAAGCGTGCGCCACCTTCCGGCGCGCGGTCGACGTCGATCGTTCCGCGGTGCTGCTCGACGATATTGCGCACGATCGACAGGCCGAGACCGGTGCCCTGGCCGTCGGTCTTGGTGGTGAAGAACGGCTCGAACACCCGATCGACGTCGGCGTTGGAGATACCCGGACCATCGTCGGCGACCGAGAACCCAACCCGTCCCTCCTCGGCGATGAAGCTGCGCACCACCACGGTGCCGCCAGCGGTGACCGCGTGCACCGCGTTGGTCACCAGGTTGATCACCACCTGCTCGAGCTGTCCCGGCACCGCGTACAGCGCCGGCAGCGCGTCGTCGAGCTCCTTGACCAGCCGAATCTCGCTGCGGTCGAACAGGTGCTCGCAGAACGACAGCGACTGGCGCAGCACCGCGGTCAGCGACACCACGTCGAGCTCGTCGCCGGCCGGCGCGGCGTACTGCACCAGGTCGCGGGCGAACTCGAGGATGCGCTGGGCGCCGGCGCTGATCCGCCGCAGCTTCTCGACGTCGCCTGGCTTGGGCAGGTGCGGGGTCTGGCTGGTCAGAGACGTCTCCGCCTTCCGCAGCAGGTACTCGGCGTAGACCGAGATCGACGTGAGCGGGTTGTTGAGCTCGTGGACCACGCCGGCCGCCAGCTGACCCAGGGTCGCCAACTTCTCCGCCTGGATCACCTGGCTCTGCAGCTCCCGCAGCTTGGACTGATCCTGGCCGATGGCGACCACCGCCTCGACCTGGTGGTGACGACCGCTGATGGCGGCCACGCTCCACACCGTGCGCACCCGCCCGCCGCTGGCCTCGAGCAGCGTGACCTCGACCGTGTCGGTGGCGGAGCCGCCGGACAGCGCCTGGAGGAACATCTTCTGCAGCCGCGGGCGCTGATCCGGCGGCAGCCAATCGCGCAGGTCGCGACCGATCACGTCCTCGCGCCGGTAGCCGGTCAGCTTGCACAGCGCCTGGTTGAAAACGGTGATCCGCCAGTGGCGGTCGACGCCGAGGATGAGCGCGTTGGCGTGCTCGATCAGCTTGGCCTGGTAGTCGCGCAGGACCGTGGTCTCGCGGTGCAGGCGCTCGTTGCGCAGCGCCACCGACACCTGGTTGACCAGCGGCAGAATCAGCGGCTCGTCCTCCTCGGCCAGGTCGGCGCCCAGCGGATAGCCGACGTCGAGCACGCCGTACAGCTCACCGGAAGCGACCAGCGGCACGACGAAGCCAACCGCGACGCCGGGAAACGGCGAGTCCCAACGGCCACCGAACGACAGCCGCGCGCTGGCCGCGACCGCGCTCTTGAGCCGGGTCTTCTGCGACGACGACTGCTTGAGACGAATCCGCTCGGTCTCGATCCCCGGACGCACCGCCCAGTTGGAGCAGACCCGAGCGGGGTCCAACGACCGCGGGTCGAACAACCGCACGGCGAAACCGCGGCCGGGCAATGCCTGCTCGAGGGCGGAGACGAACACAGCGGCCAGCTCGGCCTCGTCCATCTCCAGGTAGATTTCACCGGCCAGGCGGCTGGCGGCGTCGAGCAGCGCCGACACCGCCGGTCGGGTGAGCACGACGCTGGCTTGATGCTCACCGCTCACTTGGCCTCCTTGCCGTCGAGCGCCTGCTCGAGCTCGATCTCGTCGAGCGTCTCGTCACCTTCGAACTCGCCGTTCTCGCCGAACAGCCGCGCGCGGTGACCGACGACCGTCGGCTCGTCGGAGGTGACGTGCTCGTGCGGCTCGAGCACGGGGATCTTGGTCGTGACACCGTCGTCGCCGGCGTCGGCGCCGGTCATCTCGCCGGCGAAGTCGACGCCGCCGTCGTCATCCTGCGGGGGCAACTCGGCGACCATCTCGACCGCCTCGTCGTCCTCGGTCGCGGTCTCGTCGTCCGAGCCGGGCGGCGCCGGAAGCGGGTCGGGGATCACCAGATCCGGCGAGCTGGCGGCCGCCGACGCATCGAGGTCGAGAATGGTCGCCTCGCCGACGTACTCCTTGGTCTCGAACTTGGTGATGCGGCCGATCTTCTTGACGATGTCGGCCATGCGCTCGGCCTCGTGCAGGATCACGTTGACCGCGCGCAAGTGCGCAGCATCGGCCTCGCTCTGCCGCTGGATCAGCTGGGAGTAGCCGATGATCGAGGTGAGCGGCTGGTTGAGCTCGTGGGCCGCGGCGCCGGCGAGCTCGGCGAGCATCGCCTGCTGCTCGGTGAGCTGCAGCTTCTCCTGCGCCTGCAACAGTCGCTGCTCGATGCGGATGCGCTCGCGGAGATCGCTGAAGATGCCGACGGTCGCGACCTCCTTGCCGTCCTCGTAGAGGATCGAGGCGGTCATGTTCACCGGCACCAGCTCGCCGTGCTTGTTGACGATCTCGCGGCGGGTCTGCTCCAGCCGCCCTACCCCGCCGTACGACACCGACCGCAGCATGCGCATCACCTGTTGGGCGACTCCCTCGGGGTAGAGGTTGGCCACCGGCATGCGGCCGACCACGTCTTCGGCGGCGTAGCCGTAGATCCGCTCGGCGCCCTGGTTGAACAGGATCACCGTACCCTGGGTATCGGCGGCGACGATGGCATCGACGGTCGAGTCGATCAGGCGCTCGAGGAACTCCTTGGTCCGACGGACCTCGGTCTCCAGAGCGCGCTGGGCGGTGACGTCGCGGAACGACAGGATCACGGCGCCGCTGGTCGACAGCACCGTGGAGGTGGTGACCGAGACGACGATCGCCTCGCCCGCGGTGGTCGACAGGTCGAGGTCGAACGCCTCGAGGTTGGTGCCGGAGAGGACGCTGCGGGTGACCTCCTGCAGCACCTCGGCCTGCAACGACGGCACCAGGTCGATGAGCGGGGCGCCCAGCAGGCCGTCGCGGGCGAACCCGGTGATCCGCTCGGCGGCGTTGTTGACGAACAGGATGCGCCCGTCCTCGTCGAGCACCACCACGCCGTCGGCGGCGGCCTCGAAGTGCTCCTTGAGGGAGTCGATCATGCGCAGCCGGCGCTCGGCCTCGTAGCGGGCGCGAGAGATGCGGCCGGTCTGCTCCTTGAGACTCTGGATGATGTTGCCGTGGCCGAGCTGCAGCGCCACCTGCTTGGCGAACAGCTCGCCCAGCTCGATCATCGAGTCGTCGACATCGTCGACGCCGGGACGCTCGCGGCGGAGCAAGATCACGCCCAGCGGGCGGCGCGACGTGCGCACCGGGAAGACCACCATACCGCGCACATTTTTGGAGTGCAGGCGATCGGCCACCGACGCGGTGATCGGATCGCTCAACACGTCGGGGATCAGCACCGGGCGGTCGCGCTCCATGGCGGCGACCACCTCGGGGTAGTCGTCGATGCGCAGGGAGAACTTGGACAGCGTCGGGTCGTCGGTGGCGGCGATGACGTAGGCCGACTCCGACGGCTGGATGTGAGCGATGATCGAGCCGCGATCGAAGCCGAGGGTCTGAGCGATGACCGTGAGCGCGTCGCGCAGCCCCTCCGGACCGGGACCGCGCAGCGCCATGTGTTCCTGGGCGGTGATCGCCGCGCGGTGCGCTTTGCGCGTGCGCACCAGGTCGCGGCGCGCGCGCGCGGCGCGGGCCAGCTGGCGAGCGCGCGCACCGAGAATGGCGGCGATGAGCGGCGGGCGGGCGACCTCGTCGGCGCCGGCGGCCAGCACCGCGGTCGCCTCCTCGGGTGGAATCGCCGGAACCACCGCCAGGATCGGCACGCCGGCCAGGGGCGGCGTCTCGCGCGCCTGTGCGCACAGGCCGCGGACGTCGGCGCCGGTGAGGATGAGCAGATCCGGGACGCCCTGGTCGAGGCTCAGCGTCGCAACGCTGCTGACCCGCGTGAGCCCGGTCTTGCGCAGCTCGCGAAGTACCTCGATTCGGGCCTCGTCGGCGCCGCCGACGACGACGATCTCGGGCTCCGGCCCCACGGCGCGGACAATACCACGCGGCTACGAATTCTCCGCGATACCGTCGGTCCCGACGATCTGCTCGTAAGCGGCCGACACGATTGTGAAGACCCGCTTGAGCGGGACGCCGCTGGCATCGGCCAGCCGGCGACAGTCCTCGTACTCGGGGGCGGCATTGACCAGCTGGCCCCCCGCGCGTGCCACTTTGACCCGGGCCCGGCCCAGCGGCGTCTCCACCCAGACCAGCTCGCGGTCGAGCACCCGGCGCTGCACCCGGTCGGACCTGACCCCGATGGTCGTGGTCTCCCGCAGCATGGCGTCGATGACCGCAGCGCGGGCGCCGTCGGGGGCCAGGGCGCCCAGGAGCAGGGCCGGCCGGCCCCGCTTCATCGTGATCGGCGTCCACCAGACGTCTACCGCGCCGGCGGCGAACAGCGCCGCTCCGGCGTGCTCGCACAGCTCCGAGCTCATGTCGTCGACGTTGGCCTCGAGCCGCCAGACGGTGTCGCCGGCAGCATCAGCCGGACGTCCGGCGATGACCCGCAGGACGTTGGGCCGGTCGGCCAGCTCGGCGTCGCCGGCCCCATAACCGACCGCGACCGGCGTAAGCGCTGGCAGCGGCCCCCAGGTCGTGACCGCGGCGGCGACGATGGCGGCCCCCGTGGGCGTGCACAGCTCGCGGGCGACGCCGCCGTCGGTGGTTCGGCCTCCCGCCTCACGGAGAATCTCGAGCGCCGCCGGCGACGGCACCGGCAGCACCCCGTGGGCGCAGCGAATCGTGCCGTGGCCCATCGCCACAACGTCGCACGACACCGATGCCGGCGCCAGCCACGCCAGCGCCGCGGCAGTGCCGACGATGTCGACCAGCGAGTCGATGGCGCCGACCTCGTGAAAGTGAACCTCGTCGGGGGTGGTGCCGTGCAGCGACGCCTCGGCCCGGGCAACCCGCGCGAACATGTCCATCGCCCGCGGCCGCGTCTCCCCCTCCAACCGCTGCAGCCGCTCGACGATCTCCCGATACGCCGTCCCGTGCTCGTCCCCGTGCCCGTGCCCGTGCTCGTCCCCGTCCCCGCGCTCGTCCCCGTCCCCGCGCTCGTGCCCGTGCCCGTGCCCGTGCCCGTGCCCGTGCCCGTGCCCGTGCTCGTCCCCGTCCCTCGCGGGTTCGTGCGGCGCCGACTGCGCCGGATCCTTCGACGCCGCCCGGGCCCCGCCCCGGCTCTGCTCAGGACCAACGGACTGATCGGTGTGCACCTTTACATCGATCGCCGCGATGCCCCCCTTCACCACCGGCACCGCGGTGATCCGCTCCGGCTCCACGCCGACCGCCGCCACCGCCGCGCGCACGACCTCCTCCGGCACCCCGAGCTGCATCAGCGCGCCCAGCGTCATGTCGCCGGCGATGCCGCTGGCACAGTCGAAGTGCAAATGTAGCCCGCGCAGCGCTGCCCGCTCACTCATGGTCACGCCGCCGGTTGATCCGCGCCGCGGCCGCCGCGGCACCGAAGCCGTTGTCGATGTTGACCACCGTGACTCCGGGCGAGCACGACGCCAGCATCCCCAGCATCGCCACGAACCCGCCCAGCCCAACGCCGTAGCCGATGCTGGTCGGCACCGCGACGATCGGCCGGTCGATCACGCCGGCGACCACCGACGGCAGCGCCCCCTCCATGCCCGCCGCCACGATCGCAACCTCGGCCCGCCGCAACCGCTCCGCATGAGCGACCAGCCGGTGCAGCCCGGCGACCCCGATATCGTCGACCCGGTCCACCTCGTGGCCGAGGAACTCCAGCGTCAACGCCGCCTCCTCCGCCACCGGACGATCACTCGTGCCCGCCGACGCCACGATCACCGTGCCCCGCCCCACCGGCGTGTCCGGCGCCGGCCGCGGCACCATCAGCACCCGCGCCACCGGGTAGTAGACCGCCGCCGGCAGCGCGTCGCGCACGGCCACCGCCTTGTCCGCGTCGACCCTCGTGGCCAGCGCCCCGCCGCTGCCGGCCACCAGCGCCGCCATGATCCGCGAGATCTCGTCGGCCGTCTTGGTCTCGCCGTAGACCACCTCCGGCACGCCGTTTCGCAGCGCCCGATGGTGGTCCACCAGCACCCCCTCCAGCGGCTCGAACGGCAGCACGCGCAGCCGCTCGGCTGCCGCCTCGGGGGTCACGCCGCCCGCCTTTACCTCGCGGAGCAGCGCTTCGATGGCTCTTCGGTCCATGACGCCCCTGTATAGCACCGGGGCGGCGAATGTGTCCCCTGGCCGTCTGGTGTCAACCGCCCCGTCGCCGCGCTTCCGATGCATCACCGCCAGCAGCGTTACTCGTCAGGCGTGGGCTACAGCCCACGTCCTCCTCGTGCCTTGCTGGCGGCGCGCCTCGAAACCGCCGCTCGGTCCCGGCCTCCTAGTGCTGGAGCAGCTTGGCCGCCGACGGCTTCAGGGTGTCGACCATGAAGTCGTAGACATCCCACAGGTCGGCCGGCGGAATGCCGGCGTCGGCCAGGCGCGCGGCGACGCTGCGAGCCATGTCGACGTAGCGAGCGTACAGCGAGGCGTTGGGGGTGGCCGCGTAGGTCAGGCGCGGCGCCATGTACAGCGCCTGGGTCTTGAAGGTGCTGGGGCGAACGCAGACCTGCTGGTCGGGGTGAACCAGCGCCGGCAGCGCGGTGGCCAGCTGCCAGCTGGGGCCGCGCTTGGCGGTCAGCGCCAGCGTGGCGACCAGGCGCTCGAAGCGCAGGTCGTAGTTGCCGTCGCCCCACAGGAGCTCGCGCAGCGCGGTGACGAAGGAGATGTGGCGGGACTCCGGCAACGCCCGCAGCGGCTCGAGCTGGCTGGCATTGACCACGTCTACGGCGTCGAGAATCTTCATCGCCGCGGCGTGAATGTCGCTGGCGCGATCCTCGGCGATGGCGGCGTCGATGGCCGCCTCCGACAGACGCTCGCGCGCGTCGTTGATGGCTGGCTCGCGGTGGCGCTTGAGCCGGCGCGCGACCTCGACCCCGCGGCACTTGGTCTGCCACGTGGCACCGCCGAAGCCGTTTGGCTGCTGGATGGCGAAGACGCGCACCTGATCTTCGAGGCTCAGCTCCGGGCGCGGGTTGCGCGGAGTGCCGATCCGCTCGGCCGGGGCGTTGCCCAGCTTGCGCTCGAGCTCGGCGACGACCTTGGCCGCGCGATCCGCGGGCGCGTCGACCTCTTCGAGCATCTCGTAATAGCCCTTCTTGAAGACACGCAGCTTGCCATCCTCGAACTGGTAGGCCCGCCGTGGACCGCGTTCCCATGCCAGGATCGCGAGCCCCCATTCATGCGCCTTGCGATGGCGGTAAAGGGGAAGCGGGGTCTGGTTCGAGCTGTCGAGTTGCGTCATTGGTCTCCTTCGGCTGGGCGTCGATCGCCGAAGCTATTTCCGCCCATTAATGCGGCGTAATGTAGCACACAATACAGAACAGCGCAACTCGGGCCGGGAGTGGCGCCTACTTGCGCTTCCGGCGGACGATCTGCACCTCCTCGACCGCGCGGTCGGAGGCGGCGACGACGCGGATCGTGACCGCGCCGACCGGCAGCGATTCGCCCGGGTCGGGGATGCGCTCGAGCCGCTCGAGCAACAGCCCCGCCAGGGTCTCGTAGTCGTCGGAGATCGGCAGGTCCAGACCCAGCTCGTTGTTGACCTTGTCCACGTGGATGCGCGCGTCCATCCGCCACACCCCCGGCCGCTCCTGGCGGATGTGCGACTCGTCGATGTCGAACTCGTCCTCGATCTCGCCGACGATCTCCTCGAGGATGTCCTCGACGGTGACGATGCCGACGGCGCCGCCGTACTCGTCGACCACGATCGCCATGTGGTTGCCGCTCTGCTGCAGCTCGACCAGGAGCTGCGCCGCGGGCTTGTTCTCCGGCACGTACATCGCCGGCCGGGCGATCTCAGACACGGTCTTGGACCGTGCCTGCGGCCCGGCCTGCAGCAGGTCGAAGACGTGGAGGATGCCGACGATGTCGTCCACGCGGCTGCGGTAGATCGGCATGCGCGAGTGCTGCTTGTCGGCGACCTCGAGCGACGCCTCTCCGACGGTGGCGTCTTCCGGCAGCGCGGTCACCTCGCTGAGCGGCATCATGATCTCCTCGGCCACCGCCTCCGACAGATCGAAGACGTTGGCGATCATCTCGCGCTCTTCTTCGGTGATCTCGGAGTCGTCGCCGGCCTCCGCCTCGATGAGCAGCGCCAGCTCGTCGCGGGTGATGAACGCGCGTTCGCGGTCGGTGCCGAGGAGGCGGGTCATGCCGCCGGCGAACCCGCCCATCAACCAGATGGCCGGGCGGAGCAGGACGGAGAAGCCGATCAGCGGGTAGACCACCACCGGCGCCAGGCGGTCGGCGTGCTGCTGGAACAACGTCTTGGGCACGACCTCGCCCATGATCAGCGTCAGCGGTGTGACCATGGCCACCGCCAGCGCCTCGCTCTCGTTCTGAGCGCCGACCAGCGCCAGCGCCACCGCCACGGAAAAGGTGACCAGCGCCGCGTTGGTGCCCATCAGCGTGGTCGCCAGGAACAGCTGCGGCTTGGCCAGGAACTGCTCGACCCGCGCGGCCGAGCGATCGCCATCGGCGGCGCGCTGGCGCAGGCGCGAGCGGCTGGCCGATACCAGCGCGATCTCCGAGCCGGAGAAGAAGGCCTGGAAGACGACGCAGACCGCGCCGACGGCCATGGCGGTGCCCAGCGAGATCACGAGCCCACCTTCCCGTCCTTCCCTGCGTCGACGCCGGCCAGCTCCTCGGGGGTGAGCTTGACCACCGGCCCGGTCTCGATCGGCACTACCTTGTCGCGCGGCACCGCCACCCCCGGCTCGGACTGCAGCCGCACCCGGCGCTTGACCATCGCCTTGAGGTCCTCGCGCTCGTCGTGGATCTCGCCGAACAGCTCCTCGAGCAGATCCTCCATGGTCACCAGGCCGACGACCTTGCCGTACTCGTTGACCACCACTGCCATGTGGGTCTTGCGCTGCTTGAAGACCCGGAACAACCGCTCGACGGCCATGCTGCGGGGCACGAACAGCGGCTCGTGGAGCAGGTCGACCAGCCGCCGCGGCGAGCTGAGCCCGGTGCCCTGCACCAGCAGGTCTTTGGCGTAGACGATGCCCAGCAGCCGGTCGAGCGACTTCTGGTAGATCGGCACGCGCGAGTAGCCGCCCTCTGCGACCTCCTTGATCAGGCGCGCCGTCGGCAGGTCGTAGGCGAGCGCGAAGATGCGCCGCCGCGGCACCATCACCTGGTCGACGGTCTTGTCGCCGAACTCGAAGACCCGGTGGATCAGCCGGCGTTCGTCGGCGCGCACCTGCCCCTCGGCGCTGCCGGCGTCGACCAGCGCCTTGAACTCGTCCTCGCTGAGGTCCTGCGGGCCGGCCTGCCCGCTGCCGCCGAACGGCAACATGATCACCGAGGCGACGCCGCGCACGATCACGCGCACCGGCGTGACCAGGATGAAGAAGCCCCACAGCGGTCGCGCGGCCCGGCGCGACCAGGCCATCGACGTCTTGATCGCCACCGTCTTGGGCGTGATCTCGCCCAAGAACAACAAGATCGGCAGGGCGAAGAAGGTGGCCAGGAGCGCCAGCTGCACCTCGCTACGCCCGGGGAACAGCGCCGGCACCATGCTGGCGACGACCACCGACATCGACACGTTGACCAGCTCGTTACCGACCAGCAGCGTGGCGATCAGCTGCCGCGGGCGGGTGATCAAACGCAGGAGCAGGTGGTCGGCCTTGCGCTCGGAGCGGGCCAGCTGCTGGCGGTCGACCCGGCGCAGCGAGAAGACCGCGACCTCGGTCCCGGAGAAGAACGCCGACGCGCCGACCAGCGCGGCCAGGAGCAGCAGCTGCGGCAGGATTTCGGCGAGCACGCTCATCGCGAGTCGCGGTCTGGGCGGCCGGCACCGCCCAGATGGGCGGCGAGCTCTTCGGGAACGGCGGGCAAGGAGACGGTGAAGGTACTACCCGCTCCCAGCTCGCTGTCCACCCAGATTTCACCTCCGTGCGCCTCGACGTACCGTTTTGCCAGGGTCAGCCCCAGCCCGGTGCCGCCGTATTCGCGGGTCGACGACGAATCGACCTGGAAGAACGGCTCGAAGATGTGACGCTGCTTCTCCGGGGAGATCCCGATGCCGTCGTCGGCCACGCGCAGGCGCACGCCGAGACCGTCGACCACGGCCCCCGGGGTGCCGAAATGCCCGGCCTCGTCGCGCGGCGACATCGCGCCGACCTCGGCCCAGACGCGCACGTGGCCGCCGCCCTGGGTGAACTTGACCGCGTTCGCGACCAGGTTCCACAGCACCTGGCGCACCTTGCGATCGTCGCCGTGCACCCGCGGTCCGCGATACTCCGACAGCTCGATCTCAATCCGCCGCTGGCGCGCCTTGGCCACGAACGCCGCGCCGACGGCGTCGAGGATGTCGCCGACGTCGAGCGGCGCGGGCTCGATGTGCATGCGCCCGGTCTCGAGCAGCGACGCGTCGAGGATGCCGGTGATCAGCTGCAGCAGCTGGTCGGCCTTGCCCAGCACGGTGTCGACGTACTCGCGCTGCTCGTCGGTCAGCGGTCCCGCCAACCCCTCGAGCAGCATCTCCGAGTAGCCGATCACGCTGGTGAGCGGCGTGCGCAGCTCGTGCGACACGGTGGCCAGGAAGTTCGACTTGAGCCGGTCGGCCTCCTGCAGTTGCTCCACCGCCTGGGCCAGCTGGTCGTTCTTCTTCTTCAACCCCTCGTACGCGTCCTCCATCGCAGCCACGTGCATGATGGTGGTGAGGTAGCGCTGGTACGAGGCGTGAACCAGGAGCTCGACCACGTTGGCCAGGTGCGTGGCCAGGCCTCGGGCGGCGTCGGCGTCGACGCCCGCCCCCTCGGCCAGCGGGCCGACGGCGACCATGCCGATGTCGACCCCCTCGTAGCGGATCGGCGCGGGGCAGTAGCTGTCGATCTGCGCCAGGTCGGCGCCCGGCCCGACCGCGACCGCCAGCCTGCGGTCGCCGGGCGCGGCCCGATCGACGATGGAGATACCCACGTGGTGCTGGCCGGCGTAGTAACCGGCCAACTCCTCCAGGTCGGACGCGCAAAGCAGCGTCCCCAGCTCGACGGGCGCGTCGATCGCCGGCTGGCGACTCACATCACCCACGATATCACGCGCAGCGGGCAGCGGTGAAGACCGCGAAAATCAGGCGTTTTCGCCGCCAGGCCGGCTCTGCGGGGAGAGATTCATGTGCGCCCGCATCGCCTCCACGAAGCCCTGGCGATCGACGCCGAACAGCTTCTGCAGCTTGAGGTCGCGATCGAGCGCGTCGAAGGTCGACTCGAGCAGGCCGAAGAAGGTCTCCATCACGCCGTCCCCCGACAGCGCGCAGCTGCGGTAGGTGCGCTGCGCCTCCTTCTCGCCGAAGGCGGCGATCTCGTCGGCCGACAGGATGTCGGGAAGGTCGCACTTGTTGAACTGGACGACGATCGGAACCCTGGACCGCTCCAGGCCGAGGTCGTTCATGTTGTGGGTCAGGTTCTCGTACGCCTCGTTGTTGTTGCGCAACTCGGAGCGGCGCGCGTCGGCGACGAAGGCGATGCCGTCGGTGCCCTTGAGCACGATGCGTCGCGTGGCCTCGTGCATCGGCTGGCCGGGCACGGTGTAGACCTTGACGCGAAACGACAGCCCCGACGCCTTGAAGAAGATCGGCAGCAGATCGAAGAACAGCGTCCGGTCGTCGCGGGTGTCCAGGGTCATCAGCCGCCCGCGGTTGAGCGAGTCGACCCGCCCGTGAATACTGCGCAGGTTGGTCGTCTTGCCCGACAACGGCGGACCGTAATAGACCAGCTTGATCGTCAGCTGGCGCTCTCTCGTATCAACCTGAGCCACGTCAGCGCCCTTACCCTTTTCAAACCCTACCTGCGCAAGGTAGGAGCTTTCAAGGGGTTCTATGCGTCCGTCGCAAGTCGTGGCCCGGCGCGGCCGGCTGGTGGAGCGCCGGGGGCTTGGGCGGGCGATCGCTGCTGTGACCGCGCAGGAGCAGGTAGACGCCCCCGATCCCGACCAGAGCGACCAGGGCGACCATGAGCAGGACGACGCTCTTGAACGGCTCGTCCGGTTGGGCCGACTTGCGCGCCGCGGCCGAGCTGAGCAGCGTGGCCTCGGCCATGCGGGTCAGGCGATCCAAACCGGATCGAGCACGCTCGTCCCCCGGACGCTCGCGGAGCGTTTGCCGGTAGCGGCGCGCGCCGTACGCAAACGCCCCGTCGGCGGAGTTCGCCTCGATGAAGCGATCGTGTGCGGCGGGCTGGTCCCAGCGGTCGACGCACGCTTGCCACAACAGCGCCAGCTCGGGATTGCCATCGTCGGCGCGCGCGGCGAAGTCGGCGAAACGATCAGCGGCCAGCCCGCACGCGCGGCAAGCGTCGGCCTCGGGCTGCTCACTGTCGCACTTGGGACAGCGCATGCGCGCGCCCGACGGCGCCGTCGGCTCGCTGTCTTCGGCCGTCTCGGCTGCCGGGGTCGGCACGAAGAACGCCTCACCGCAGGCCGCGCAGGTGATGTCGATGCCGGCATCCGAGGAGCGAAAGCTCTCCAGCTCGACGATCTCCTTGCACAGCTGACACTGGATCTTCATGGACGGACTCAGGGCACCAGCACCGGACGCAGGGGCACCGGGGTGAAGATGAGCAGGAAGATGATAGCGCTGAACACCACCAGCCGTCGCCGGCCGGGCGACAGCGTCCCGTCGCCCACCGGCGGGTGGTACTCGCCGCCGGACGTCCAGCGCAAACCCGCCAGCATCCCCGCCCACACGCACCAGGACATGCCCCCCGCCAGCGCCTGGGTGGCGATGGTCTCGGTGCCGAAGCCGCCCCGCCAGGCCGCGATGCCCAGCACCGACGCGACCGCCAGACCGATCGCCAGAAGCACCCAGTGCAGCACCCGCGAGAAGCGCTCGTGACGATTGCCCAGGTAGGCGCGCGCGACGTGACCGCCGTCGAGCTGGCCGATCGGGATCAGGTTGATCATGGTGATGAGCAGGCCGACCCAGGCGGCGAACGCCATCGGGTGGAGGGCCACGTCGGTGCCGTCGCTGCCGGGCAGGTAGCGACCAAACACCATGTACTTCAGCGCCAGGTAGAGGAGCGAGTTGCCCTCGAAATAGGTGCCGGGCTTCGGCGCCGACGCCAGCGGCGACAGGTACAGGCCGACGACCAGGAGCGGCACCGCCACGGCCAGGCCGGCCAGCGGACCGGCGGCGCCGACGTCGATCAGCTTGTTGCGGTCAGCGATCGGCCGGCGCATGCGGATCACCGCGCCCAGCGTGCCCAGCGTGATCTGCGGCGGCAGTGGGATGAACAGCGGCAGCGAGGCGTCGACGCCGTGGACCCGCGCGGCGACGTAGTGGCCCATCTCGTGGACCACCAGGATGGTCATCAGCGTGGCGGCGAACCAGATCCCACGGGACAGGTAGGTGGTGCCGCAGGTGGCGACGAACAGCCCGGCGTGGAGCAGGTAGTTGGTTCGCTCGGGGGCATCGTCGGCCGGGACGGCATCGACCTCGTCGGGGGACATCCCCCGAAAGTTACCACCTCTAGCTCTAGAACCAGGCCGCGCCGAAGGTCAGGGCGACGTTTTGCACCTGGTAGGAGTCGGAGGCGCGGCGGGTCGAGCCGGCGCGGATCATGACGTCGCACGCGAAGGTACGGGTGTGGGCAAACTCGAGGCCGATGCCCAGGGAGGCGGCGGGCGAGAAGCGGCTGGGCGTGCTCTGCGTCATCGTGCCGCCGCTGGTGCTGGCCGCGACCGGCTGCCCGGAATGGACGCGATCGCCGCGAGCGTACAGAGCGTCGGTGTGGTGCCAGCCGGTGCCAAAGCCGGCGCGGATGAAGACCCGCGGCAGCAGCCACAGCTGGGCGGTCGCCAGCACCATGTGCTGGGCCACGTAGTGGTCGCGGCTGTCGGGGAACCAGTCGGAGCCGCGGCCGTTGTAGCGCACCGACCAGTACTCGCCGCCCAGCGCCAGGCGCGGGGTCAGCAGGAACCCGCCGTACAGGCTGAGGCTGAGCGCCTCGGTGATCGGCGACAGGCCGTCGCAGCTGGGGCACGTTACCTCGATGTCGCCGCGGCCGATGGCGGCGCCGAACGTCAGCCCCGCGCGCTCGCCGTCGCTCGTGCGGTGGGTCGCCAGCGCGTCGTTGGGCGCGGACGCATAGGCAGGCTGCGCCGACGCCCCGCCCATGGCACCCAGCGTTCCCACGAGCATCCCGATGACCATCCCCGCGAGCCGTCCGTGTGCCATGGGCCCAGTGTAGCCCGCGAGCCAGCGATCGGCTCCTGGTAAAAAGCCATGTCACGCCCATTCAACGCTCGACGACGGTGAACTGGCCGCCATCGATGCGAAGCACTACTGCTTCGCGCTCGATCTCACCGGATGGTCCGACGGTTGCGGGCCCACAGGCGCCGTCGTCGAGCCGCGCGCTCCGGAGCGCGGCGCTGACGCCCGCCCGGACATCCCCGCCCCGGCTGGCCGCCCGGCGGCGGGCGGCGAAAAGCAGCGTCGCGGCGTCGTACGCCTGCGCGGCGACGGCGCCGGGGCCACGGCCGGTCCGGTCGTGGAAGGCGCGGCTGAACGAGGCCGCGCCTTCGGTGGCGAACCCTTCGTCCTCTCCCGCCCACACGTCGAGGAACATCGACCACTCGAGTAGCTGCCCGCCGCGGGGAATCAGCCCCGGGTGGTGCCAGCCGGACGAACCGAGCAGCTGCACCACGCGAGGCACCTGACCGCCGTGCTTGCGCCGCAGGTAGGGGATGTCCATGACCTCTTCGGTGCGCAGCTCGACGTTGAAGTAGGGCAGGAACGCGGCGACCAGCGACGCCCGCTGATAGTCGTCGGGCAAGAACAGCAGATCGAACGGGACGTCGGGGGTGAAGGTCTTCCACCCCTTCTTCACGCCGTGTCGGCGCAGGTAGCGAGCCAACCGCTGGTTCTTGCGCGGGTCGAGGCCGAGGAACGCCTTGATGTCCGGCTGCAGATCGGTGGCGGTCGGATCGTACTGACCGGCGGCGACGACCTGCACCCCGGCGGCGCGGGCCGCGGCGCGAAAGGCGCCGATCTGCGCCCCACCCTGCTCGTCGCGCGGCGCCAGGATCGCCAGGTGGTCGTAGCCCATCGACGCCGCCACGCGCACCGCCTCGCGCGCCTCCCACGCCGGCGACGACCACAGGCGAAAGACGCCGACGTCGGGGGCCGCGCCGTGCTGCGCAGGCGACAACAGCGCGATCGGCACGCCCAGCTCGGCGGCGCGCGCTGCGGCCGCCTCGCTCTCGCGCGCGCCCACCGGGCCCAGCACCGCGGCGACGTGAAGCTGGCGCACCGCGCGGTCGACGGCCGCGGCCGCGCGCTCGGCGTCGCCACCGGTATCGAGGAAGCGCAGGTCGACCTCGCCGTCGCGCCGGGCGGCCAGCTCGATGGCGTCGCGCAGCTCGGTGCCCAGGCGGCGGAACCGCCCCGACAGCGGCAACACCACCGCCACCCGCGCCGGCGCGACCGCCAGCCGCGCATCGATCGCCGCCCGCACCTCGCGAGCGCGCGCCGCCAGCGACGGATCGCGCGCGGCCTTGTCGAGCCACGGCAGGGCGCCGCGCAGGTCACCGGTGTGGCGCGCGACCAGCGCCAGCCGCAGCGCGACCGCCGGCGCGGGGAACCCCTCCGGCGTCAGCTGCTTCCACGCCTGGCCCAGCGCGTCGCCGCGCAGCCGATCGACCGCGGCCAGGACGCGGGCGCGCGCGTCGGCGTCGACCTCGCCGCCGGCGCGGCTCACGGCGCCGGCGGCAACCACGATCGCCAGCGGATCGTCGCCCGCCGCGAGCGCGGCGTCGACACGGGCCCGCGCCGTCTTCTCGTCCACCGGCGCCGGAGGTGCGGCCACCGCCGGAATCACGTGATCGGTCGACCAGCCGGCGCCGCCGCGCGCCCGCGGGCTGCCGCACGAGCTCGCGCACAGCGCGACGACCGCGATGACCCGGACGACGGAGCCCACGCCCCTCGATCTACAGGAGCTCGCGCACCTTGTCGAGGAACGACTTCTTCTGCGGGTGAGCGACGGTCTCGCCGCTGGCCTGGGCGAACTCCTCGAGCAGCTTGCGCTGTCGGCTGGTCAGCCCGGTCGGCGTCTCGACCTGGACCTTGACCATCTGGTCGCCGCGCGGCCCACCCTTGCTGCTGGTGCGCGGGATGCCGCGGCCGCGGATGCGGAACACCCGCCCCGACTGCGTCCCCTCCGGCACGCGCATGCGCACGCGGCCGTCGAGGGTCGGCACTTCGACCACCGCCCCCAGCGCCGCCTGGGTGAACGAGATCGGTACCTCGCACCAGACGTCGGCGCCCTCGCGGCGGAACAGCGAGTGGTGCTTGATGCGCAGGATGACGTGCAGGTCGCCCGGGCGGCCGCCAGACCGGCCGGCCTCGCCCTCGCCCTGGATCATCTTGACCCCGCCCTCCTTGGCGCCGGGAGGGACGGTGACGGTGAACTCTTTCTCACGCGCGCTGTCGCCGCTGCCGAACGGCACGTGGATGGTCTGCTCGCAGCCCATCGCCGCCTCCTCGAAGGTGACCTCGAGGGTGTAGCGCAGATCGCGACCGGTCTTCTTCTTCTGCCGGCGCCGGCGGAAGTCGCCGATGATGTCGCTGACCACGTCCATCACCGAGTCGATGCCGGTACCGGCGGCAGCGGGATCGATGCCGGCGTGGCCGTAGCGGTCGTAGCGGGTCCGCTGCTTGTCGTCGCTCAGCACCGCGTACGCCTCGTTGGCCTCCTTGAACTTCTCCTCGGCCTCGGGCGTGGGGTTGATGTCCGGATGCACCCGCCGCGCGATGTCGCGAAAAGCGCGCTTGAGCTCGGTGGCGTCGGCATCGCGCGACACCCCGAGCACGTCGTAGTAGTCGCGCTTTCGCTTGCGGGCCAAACTCAGCTCTCCTCGCTTCCGGACGCCGGGCCGGACGACCGCTCGTAGATGATCTCGCCGATCCGCTGCGACGACACCTCGAGCCGCTCGGCGGCCTCTTCGACCTCTTCCAACGAGCCCTCTTGCACCGCCCGGCGGCACTCGTCGAGGTCCTGTTCGAGGTCGGTGCGCTCGGCAACGCCGAGGACGTCGCCGAACTCGGCCAGCGCGCGCTCGGCGGTGTACAGCAGCGACTCGGCGCGGTTGCGCGCGGCCACCAGCTCGGCGCGAGCGCGGTCGGCGTCGCGCGACTCGTCGGCCTCGCGGATGATCCGCTCGATGGCCGCCTCGTTGAGCCCGCTGGTCGGGACCACGTTGACCGACTGCTCCTTGCCGGTACCGAGATCCTTGGCCGACACCACCAGGATGCCGTTGGCGTCGAGATCGAAGGCGACCTCGATGCGCGGCACGCCACGCGGCGCCGGCGGGATGCCGACCAGCTGGAAGTAGGCCAGCGACTTGCAGTCGTCGGCCATCTCGCGCTCGCCCTGCAGGACGTGCACGTTGACGAAGTCCTGGTTGTCGACCGCGGTGGAGAAGATCTCGGTGGCGCGGGTGGGGATGCTCGAGTTGCGCTCGATCAGCTTGGTCATCACCCCGCCGGCGGTCTCGACGCCGAGCGACAGCGGCGTGACGTCGAGCAGCAGCACCTCCTGCACCTCACCGGTCAGCACGCCGCCCTGGATGGCGGCGCCCACGGCGACCACCTCGTCCGGGTTGACCCCGCGCGTCGGCTCGACGCCGAAGAAGTCGCTGACCAGCTCCTGCACCCGGGGCATGCGCGTCTGTCCGCCGACCAGCACCACCACGTCGATGTCGCCGGCGGTCAGCCCGGCGTCGTCGAGGGCGCGCTGGCACGGCTCGAGCGTCCGCTGGAGGAACGGCTCGACCAGCTGCTCGAGGGCGCCGCGGGTGAGCTGCTCCTGCAGGTGCACCGGGCCGGCGTCGAGGGCGGCGATGAACGGCAGGTTGATCTCGGTCTCCATCGCGCTCGACAGCTCCTGCTTGGCCTTCTCGGCCGCCTCCTTGAGGCGCTGCAGGGCCATCTTGTCGCCGCGCAGGTCGGCGCCGCCGTTCTCGCGCGAGAACTTGTCGAGCAGGTGGGCGACGATGGCGTTGTCGAAATCTTCGCCGCCGAGGAAGGTGTCTCCGGAGGTCGACCGGACGCGGAAGATGCCGGCGCGCAGCTCGAGGATCGAGATGTCGAAGGTGCCGCCGCCGAGGTCGTAGACCGCCACCCGCTCGGCCGACTCGGTCGCCTGGCCGTAGGCCAGCGCCGCCGCGGTCGGCTCGTTGATGATGCGCAGGACGTCGAGGCCGGCGATGCGGCCGGCGTCCTTGGTCGCCTGGCGCTGAGCGTCGTCGAAGTAGGCGGGCACGGTGATCACCGCCTCGGTCACCGCCTGGCCGAGGTAATCCTCGGCGGTCTCGCGCATCTTGGTGAGGATCATCGCCGAGATCTCCGGCGGCGAGTAGACCTTGCTGCGGGCCCCGACGTGGGCGTCGCCATTGTCGGCGGCGACGATGGCGAACGGCGAGGTGTTGATCACCCGCTGCACCTCGTCGCCCTGGAACTTGCGCCCCATCAACCGCTTGACCGCGTAGATGGTGCTCTCCGGGTTGACCATCGCCTGGCGTTTGGCGATCTGCCCGATCAGCCGCTCGCCGCCCTCGGCGAACCCGACCACCGACGGCGTGGTGCGCGAGCCCTCGCTGTTGGCGATGACCACCGTCTGGTCGCCCTCCATAACGGCGACACAGGAGTTGGTGGTACCGAGGTCGATGCCGACGACGGGAGGCACTTAGCCGTCTCCGTTCCCTTCGTCGCTTCCGTCCGCGTCCGCCGCTTCGGCGTCGTGACCGTTTGGACCCGCCGGCTCGACCGGCTCGGCCGGCGGCCGCGCGACCACGACCATCGCCGGTCGCAACAAGCGCGCGCCGATCTTGTAGCCCCGCTGCAGCTCCTGGGCGATGGCGCCGGGCGCCACGTCGGCGGTCTCGATCTGCCCCACCGCCTCGTGCAGGTTGGGGTCGAACGGCTGGCCGACGGCCTCGAACGGCGCCACGTCCATCCGCTCGAACGCCTGCACGAACTGGCGCAGGACCAGCTTCACACCTTCGACGATGCTCTCGGCCGACGCCTCGTCGGCGCCGCCGGCGTGCTCGAGCGCGCGCTCGAGGTTGTCGACCACGGGCAGCATCTCCGTGAGCACCCCGGTGCGCGCTTCCACCCGAGCGTCGTCCATTTCGCGACGGCTGCGCTTGCGGAAGTTGTCCAGGTCGGCGGTGGTCCGCAGCAGCCGGTCGAAGGTCTCCTGCTTCTCCTTCTCCAGCTGGACGATCCGGGTCTCGAGCGCGGCGACCGGGTCGCCCTCCCCCGCCTCGGCGTCCACCTCGGACGCATCGACCTCGATGGCGATGTCGTCAGCCTCGTCCGCACCCGCAACCTCGCCCGGCTCCGCCTCTGGCGTGGGGCTCTGCTCCTCGGTGACCTTGTCGCTCATGAGGGGCCCAACATACCCGAAAAACCGTGCTCAGCGGGAGCGGCGCCGGTCGTCTGAGAGGATCAATCGCCCAGCCTCCCGGCCGCCAGCCGGGAGACGAGCGCCGCGGTGAAATCGACGATCGACATCACCTTGCCGTAGTTCATCCGCTGCGGCCCGATCACCGCGATGGCACCGAGAGGATGGTCGTCCGGTCCGTACGGTGTGGCCACCAGCGACGACTCGCCCAGCGCCTCGTGCGCGGTCTCGGCGCCGAGGAAGACGTGAATGCCGCTGGAGCCCATCGCCTGGTCGAGCAGGCGGACCAGGGTTTCTTTGTCCTCGAGGGCCTGGAGCAGATCGCGCATGCGCGACAGATCGCCCTCGCCGGCGGCGTTGGTGCTGAGCAGGTTGGCCTGGCCGGAGACGATGACCTCTTCGCCCTTGCCCGGCACCGCCAGCGCCGCCTGGCTGAGGCGCAACGCCGCGGCCACGGTCTCGTCGTAGCGGTTCTTCTCGTCGCCCAGCTGCTCGAGCACCCGCTTGCGCATCTCCTCCAGCGTCATCCCGCGCAGCAGCAGCTCGAGGTAGCCGTGGATCCGCTCGAGCTGCGCCTTGTCGATCTCCAGGTCGAGCTGCATCGGGCGGTTCTCGATGCGCCCGTTGGTGGCCACCAGCACGCACAGGAACCGGCCGACGCGCAGCGGCACGAACTCGATGTGCTGGAAGCGCTCGAGCTCGGGGCGCGGAGCCAGGACGATGCCGGCATACGGCGTGATTTCCGACAGCATGCGGCTGGTCCGCTGGACCACCTCGTCGATGTCGAGGCTGTCGACGCCGGTGCGGTCGCGGATCTCCTGCTTCTCCTTGGACGACAGCCCGCGCACTTTGAGCAGCGCGTCGATGAAGAAGCGCAGCCCCGTCGGCGTGGGCACGCGGCCGGCGGAGGTGTGCGGCTGGGCCAGCAGGCCCATCTCCTCGAGATCGGCCATGACGTTGCGCACGGTTGCCGGCGACAGGCCGATGTCGTGGCGACGGGTGACCGTGCGCGAGCCGACCGCCTCCCCGCTCTGCAGGTACTCGCTGACCACCGCGTGCAGGATCTTGCGCGCGCGGCGGTTGATGTCGGGAGGCGTCGCCATGGGTCTTGTCGGGATTCTACCGCCGGCCGGCGACGATCCACCGAGCGACCTGATCGTGCAACAGAAAACCGCGCATTGTCGGCCGGATCCGACCGCCGCCGGTGCGCGCCAGATCGGCCCGGATCAGCTTCTCCACGGCCGCCTCCCGGCCGGTGAACAGCTCCTCGGCCACGCCGTCGGCGGTGCGCATCCCCAGCCACAGGAGATCCTCCGTCAGCTCGGCAGCCGACAGCGGGGTTCGTTCGGCCACCGCCTGGCCCGGCGGGGCGCGAAGGTAGGCCGCCGCCGAGCGAACGTTGGTCCAACGCTGCCCGCCGCCACCGGCGTCGCGGACGAAGCTCGCGGCCCCGGCGCCCAGACCCAGGTAGTCGCCGCCGCTCCAGTAGAGGCTGTTGTGCACGGCGCGGAAGCCGGGTCGGGCGTAGGAGGAGATCTCGTAGTGCTCGTAGCCGCGCGAGGCCAGCTCCCGGCCCGCGGCCTCGTAGCGGGCGGCCAGGCTGTCGTCGCCGAGCGGTTGCAGGCTGCCGCGGCGGGTCCGCTTGCCGAAATGGGTGCGCGCTTCGATGGTGAGCTCGTAGACCGACAGGTGCGGCGGGCCGTCGTCGGCCACCGCGGCGACGCTGTCGGCGGCGCCGACGCCGGGCACGCCGATGATGACGTCGGCCGACACCGCGTCGAAGCCGGCGTCCAGCGCCCGGCGCAGGGCCGCGGCGCCGTCGCCCTGGTGGTGGTCGCGGCCGAGCAGCGCCAGCTCGGCCGGGTCGGTGGACTGCACCCCGATCGACACCCGATTGATGCCGGCGGCGCGCCAGGCGGCCATCTGCTCGGCGGTGCAGTCGGTCGGGTTGGCCTCGAGCGTGACCTCCAGCGCGGCGTCAGTGGCGGCGAAGCGCTCGCGGGCGGCGGCGACCAGGCGGCCAATCAGCGGCGGCGGCAGCAGCGACGGAGTGCCGCCGCCCAGGTAGATCGACACCAGCCGGCGCTCGGGCAGCGGCGGCGCCGCCGCCAGCTCGGCCAGCAGCGCCTCGACATACGCCTCGTGGGGGGCTCCCGCCCGCGGCACCACCGTGACCGCGAAATCGCAGTACGGGCACAGCTTGCGGCAGTAGGGATAATGGATATAAACCCCCAGCTGAGTCACCCCCCTACTATGGCCGAGAACCGCACCATCTACCTGGACAACGCCGCCACCACCCGGGTCGCCCCCGAGGTGGCCGAGGTCGTGGTCGCGTGCATGCGCGAATCGTTCGGCAACCCGTCGTCGGCCCACGCCGCCGGGATCGCCGCCGAGCGCCGGGTCAAGGAGGCGCGGGCGCAGCTCCTGGCCGCCCTCGGCGATCCCCACGGCGACCGCGGCGACCTGGTCTGGACCTCGGGCGGCACCGAGAGCGACGCCCTCGGCGTCCTCGGCGCGGCGCGGGCGCGGCGCGCCGGGCGGGTGATCCACGGCGCCACCGCGCACCCGGCGGTGAGCGAGTCGGCGGCCCGCGCCGGCGACGGCGGCTGCGAAGTGATCGCGGCGCCGGTGACCCGGTCGGGCGTGATCGTCCTGGACGCCCTCGACGAGCTCCTCACCGCCGACACCGCGGTTGTCGCGGTGATGCTGGTCAACAACGAGATCGGCACCATCAATCCGGTCGGCGACATCGCCGCGCGGGTCCACGCCGCGGCGCCGGACGCGCACGTCCATTGCGACGCGGTGCAAGCGCTGGGCAAGCTGCCGATCGATGTCGCCGCCCTCGGTGTCGACAGCCTGGCGGTGGCCGCGCACAAGCTGCACGGGCCCAAGGGCGCCGGCGCGCTGTGGCTGCGCAAGGGCGCGCGCATCGCGCCGCTGTGGGGTGGTGGCGGCCAGCAGGGCGGGCTGCGCTCGGGCACCCTCAACGTCCCCGGCATCGCCGGCCTGGGCGCGGCCGCCGCGCTGGCCTCGCGCGGCCAGGGCGAGCGGTGCGCCCGCTGGACCGGCTACGCCGAGCGCCTGGTCGCCGCGGCGCGCGGCACCGGCGGAGAGGTCCGGGTCAACGGCGACGGCACCCCGCGCGCAGCGCACGTGCTCAGCCTGGCGTTCCGCGGCCTGCCCGCCGAGCCGATGCTGCACGTGCTCGAGAGCCGCGGCATCCTGGTCAGCGCCGGGTCGGCCTGCGCCGAGCGCGACCACAAGCCCAGCCCGGTGTTGCAGGCGATCGGCCTGCCCCGCGACTTCGGCACCCTGCGGCTGTCGTTCGGCCGCGACACCACCGACGACGACATCGACACCGCCTGCCGCGTGCTGGCCGAGGCGGTGGCGAGCTTCTGAATCGATGTCGGCCGAGCGCGACATCATCTTGCTGCGCGTCGGCGAGATCTTCCTCAAGGGGCGCAATCGGCCGGTCTTCTTCCGCCGGCTGGTCAACAACGCCCGCCGGCTGTTGTCGGACCTCGACGGTGTTTCGGTTCAGGCGATGTACCTGCGCATCATCGTCGGGCACCCGCCGGCCCTGCGCCAGGCGTGCCTGGATCGGCTGGCGCGCCTGTTCGGCCTGCACTCGATGTCGCCCGCCCGCGGCACGCCGCGGTCGATCGAGGGTTTGGCCGAGGTTGCGATCGAAACCGCTCGCGCGCTGCCGCCGGGCACCCGCTTCAAGGTCGACACCAAGCGCCGCGACAAGCGCTTCCCGATGACCTCGCAGGCTGTGTCGAGCGAGGTCGGCGGACGCGTGCACGAGGCGACCGGGCTGCCGGTCGACGTGCACGCGCCGGAGCAGATCATCCACCTCGAGATCAACGACGAGCGCTGCTACGTCTTCGCCGACGTGGTCCCGGGACCAGGCGGCCTGCCGATCGGCTCGTCGGGCCGGGTCGGCCTGCTGCTGTCGGGCGGCATCGACTCGCCGGTTGCCGGCTGGTCGATCATGCGCCGCGGCTGCAACGTCGACGCCATCTACTTCCACGCCTTCCCCTACACCGGCGACAAGACCAAGGAGAAGGTGCTCGACCTGTGCCGGCGACTGGCGCTGTGGCACGGACCGCTGGCGATCCACGTCGTCCATTTCACCGACGTGCAGAAGGCGCTGCGCGACAAGAGCGCCGACCTGGCGGTGCTGCTCTACCGGCGCATGATGATGCGTGCGGCCTCGCGCATCGCCAAGGCGGCCGGGGCGCGAGCGCTGGTCACCGGCGAGAATCTGGGCCAGGTGGCGTCGCAGACCCTGGCCAACCTGGCGGTGATCGAGGACGCAGCGACGATGCCGGTGCTGCGCCCGCTGCTCACCTACGACAAGGCCGAGATCATCGAAAAGGCCCAGGCGATCGGCACCTTCGAGACCTCGATCCTTCCCTACGACGACTGCTGCGCGCTGTTCGTGCCCAAGCACCCGGCGACCCGCGCGCGGGTACGCGACCTGACCGCCGCCGAAGCCGGCCTCGACACGGGCGCCATGGCCGCCGAGCTGGCGGCCAACGCCGAGAAGATCGTCGTCAGCTAGAGCGGCGACCGGTTTACGAACGCTCGCGAAATCGGATATCTGCGTCGCATAGCGGCGTCGCTCATCAGTCGCTGGGACCCACCCAACTCCTTCTTCGCTCCTTGCCCGGCTCGCATCTACGCGATTTCGCTTCGCGCCGCAAACCGATCGACGCTCTAGTAGCTGCGGTCGTTGTCAGGGAACGCGTGCTATGTGTACGGCATGCGCGTGGGTGCGTTGGTGCTCGCCGTCGCTGCGATCGGATCGGGGGTCGCATGCGGACGTACACCGGGTCCCGGTGTGCGCACCGAGCCGGCGAACGCAAACCTGCCGCCGACGCCACCGATCGATGCCGGCGTCGCCGCCGCCGCCCCGCCCGACGCCGCGCCGCCGCCGGTCACGTACAACCTGCGGCTGGTCGAGCCACCGGCGGGCACCGCCGCCCTGCCCGACCCGCACCAGGTAGCGGCGCGGGTGTTCATCGTTTCCGACGCCCAGCTGCACTACCTGTTCGGCAAGCGGACGTTCGCGCAGTCGCCGTTCGCCGACCGGATGTCGTTCGAGGTAGCGGTCCGCCCGGCGGCGCTCGACGACGGCAGCGATCTGATCCTCGGCGCGTTCCTCGACGACTGGAAGGCGCGCTGGCCGCAAGCGTCGCTGATCTTCCTCGGCGACGCCGCCGACCTGTCGTGCACGCAGGAGATGGACCGCTTCATCGGAGTGATGCGCGACCACGGCGCCGACCGCTTCCTCGCAGTCACCGCCAACCACGACGGCTTCTTCGTCGGCAACTTCACCAGCAAGAAGGACCTGGGCGGCAAGCTGGCCATCACCGACATGCCGGACGACTGGACCCGGGCGTGCGCCGAGCCGGGCAGCTTCGATGACCACCGACTGACCAAGGGCCGGGCGGTGGAGAGCCTGTTGTCGGTGCTGCCGCCGGGGCCGCTGTGGGCGACGTCGGCGGCACACCAGGGCTTCCACGGTCCCGACGACTACCGCAAGGTGCACCTCAATTACGCGCGACCACTGGGCGGCGGCGATCCCGGCGCGCCGCCGGTCTGGGGCCTGTTCCTCGACACCGTCGACTACCGCGACTTCGACCTGCACGCCCACGAAGGCGCCGGACGGGTGGGCGCGGTGTCGCGCCAGCAGATCCGCTTCCTCGACCGCGCGGCGTTCGAGGCCAGCGCGCCGGCGCCGATCGGCCAGACGCGGTTCCTGTTGTTCGGCCACCACCCGATCGACGAGCTCGAGCCGAGCAGCCGCAAGCGGTTGCTGGCCTTCCTCGACGCCCGCCCGGACATTCTCGCGTACGTCGCCGCGCACACGCACAAGCCCGAGGAGCTGTCGATCAGGCTGCCCGGCGGCCGCGTGGTGCCGGAGATCGTCGCCGGGTCGACGACCGACTCGCCCAATGCGGGGCTGGTGCTCGAGGTGCAGGTCAACGGTCGCGAGTCGTCGGTGGCGCGCTGGCGCACGCTGCTCGACACCGAGGGACTGTGCGCCGACGTGCCGCCCCTGCCGCCGACCGCGAGCGGCTACACCGGCTATCGCATCGCCCGCGACGGCGTGCCCGACGTCGACGTCGGCACCCTGGACAAACTGATGTTCGCCGTCGGCCTGTCGGAGCTGGAGCAGCAGCGCGTGGTGCAGATCCTCGGCGCGCTGTTGATCGAAAACGAGCTGGTGCGGTCGTGGGCCGAACTCTACCTCGGCGGCACCGCCGCCGGCGACCCCGAGCTCGAACGAATCGCCTCACGCCGCTACGCCGCCGGAGACGACCTGCGCGCCCTGACCCCGTGGCTACAGGGCAAGGCCCGACCGGCCCACCAGAGCGCGTATGACGCCTGGTGGGATCCGGTGGGCGCGCGGGTGGTCCGCGTGGCCGCGCTGGGCTTCCACCGCTTCGGCCCCCACGCGGCGCACTTCCGCGCCCTGCGGGCGACGCGCAGCAAGAACTCCCGGTACTTCCTGTGTCACGCCGCCCACGCCGCGGCCGCCGAGAGCCACCACGCTCGCCGGCGGGGAAAGATCTTGTACATTCGATGACGATGCGCACGGCCACGCTGGTCCTCCTTGCCGCGCTACCACTGGGATGCTCGGGCAACCCCAAGCCGCCACCCGTGGCGCCCGCCGATTCGTCGACGCAGGCCGCCGCGTTCGGCGCGGGATCGGCGACGCCGGCGGCTCCGAAAACCGCTGACGTGGTCGAACCGCCGCCGCCGCCGCCACCACCGCCGGTCGACATCGTGACCATCACCGTGGTCTCGGCCGAGGTCGAGGGCAAGATGCCCGACGGCGAGGACTGGGATGCCAAGGTGCCGTCGGCGCTGGGCGGAATTCCCGCGCCGATCACCGGCTATCTCGAGCAACACCCGGAGCTGCTCGACACCGCGACGTTCCTCGGCGTGCCGGTCGATTCGCCCAAGTTGGAAGAGCTGGCGGCGAAGTCGCCGGGCGCCGATCCGATGGTGATCCTCGAGGTCGGCGGCAAGATCTTCCGCACGCCGGTCAGGCCTCGGCAGTTCAACCCGGTGTGGGACTTCCCGCTGACGTTCCTCTACGGTCAGCGCGAGAAGCTGGTCGGAGTGCCGCGGGATGCCAGCGTGCAGATTCACGTGGTCGACTACGACGGGCCGCATCTGTACGACACGATCGGGTCGATGCTGGTCGGGCTGCCGGAGCTGACCACCGGCAAGCTGCGCACGCTGGGGCCGTTCGGCAGCGTCAAGAAGTTGGTGCTGAAGGTCGACGTGGTGCCGCTTCCGGATCCGACGCCGATGCCGTCGTCGGTGCGGCTGGCGGTGCCGGGCAGCGCCGCGTGGACCGATACCGGCGTCGATCTGGTGGCCGGGCAGCGAGTGAGCATCGAGGCCGCCGACGAGGTCTGCTCGAAGGGCGGTGATGTCAACCGCTGCAGCGGACCGGAAGGCCAGCGCAAGTCGTCCAGCTACAACGTGACCGGCTTCGACAAGCTCGGACACGCGGCGCTGATCGGCGCGGTCGGAGACACGCGGTTCGCGGTCCGGCGAGGCCTGCAGTTCGTCGCGCCGTCGAGCGGGCGGTTGCTGCTGGGCATCAACGACAAGGACGTCCACGACAACCGCGGCAGCTACGCCGTTCGCATCGAAGTCGAGCCGCTGCCGTAATCGGAAACGCCCGGCGTCCGGGCTGGACACGGCTCGACGTCCGCGGCAGAGTCGGCGCCAATGAGCGCCGCGCACAAACCCGAGCAGTACGACTACGTCATCGTCGGAGCCGGCATGGGCGGCCTGACGGTCGGGTCACTGCTCGCCCACGCCGGCGCCCGGGTCGCGGTCCTCGAGGCTCACGAGTACCCGGGCGGCTGTTGCCACACCTTCCCGATGGGCGACTACGAGTTCTGCGCGGCGGTGCACTACATCTTCTCGTGCGGCGAGGGAGAGCCGGTCTACAACCTGCTGCGCAAGCTGGGGCTGCTTGACCGAATCACGTTCGAGCGGCTCGACCCCGAAGGCTTCGACCAGTTCAGCTGTCCGTCGGCGGAGCTGCGCTTCCGCATCCCCAACGGCCTCGACAAGTGGGCCGGGCGGCTGTGCGATCGATTTCCCGCCGACGCCCGCGGCATTCGCAAGTTCTTCACCACCGTGCACGATCTGTCGGTGCAGCTGCGCCGGCTTCCGGACCGGTTTTCGCTGGCGGGTGTGGCACGCGCCGCAGTCGATGCCCCACAGGTCTTGCGCTACCGCGGCTACTCGCTGCAGCGCTTGTTCGACAAGCTGCGACTGTCGGCTCCGGTGCAGGCGATCCTGTCGACCCAGCTCGGCGACGTCGGCTTGCCGCCTCGCCAGGTGTCGCTGCTGATCTACTGCGCGCTGGTGTCGAGCTACAGCGACGGCGCGTACTATCCGACCGAACATTTCAGCAGCTTCATCGCCGCGCTGGCAAACGTCATCGACCGGGCGCCCGGATGTCGTCTGGTCTACGAGACCGAAGTCGCCGGCGTCCGGATCGACCGCGGGTGTATTCGCTCGGTGGTGACCGCCGACGGCCGCGAATTCCACGGCGACAGGTTCATCTGCAACGCCGACCCCAAGTGGTTCGTCTCCGCGATCGGACGCGATCAGTTTCCGCCGGCGTTCTTGCGCAAGATCGACTACGACTACTCCGCCGCGTCGTTCTCAATCTATCTCGGCGTGCGGGGTCTGGACCTGCGCGACTACGGGTTCGGCAACTGGAACGTGTGGCACTACCCCTCGCTCGACGTGAACGCCGCCTACGCGGCCCAGCACGACCGCGGCGACTTGAGCGACCCATGGATCTTCATGTCGACGCCGACGCTGTGCTCGCCCAACGCACGCACGCGACACGCCCCGGAGGACGCGCAGATCCTGGAGCTGATCACCACCTGCGCCTTCGAGCCGTTCGACGAGCGCCTCGGCCGCAACCGCCGGGAGTACATCCGAAACAAGGTCGAGGTCCGCAATCGCATGATCGACATCGTGCAGGAACAGTACGTCCCGGGCCTGCGCGATCACGTCGCCATCCGGGTGGCGGGTACGCCGACGACCAACAAGCGCTACCTGTGGACGCCGCGCGGCAACATCTACGGCTCCGCGCTGACCCCGGCCAACGTGTCGGCCACGCGCCTGAAGTCGCACTCTCCCATCGACAACCTGTTCTTCACCGGAGCGAGCGCGGCGTTCCCATCAATTGGCGGCACCGTGAGCGGCGGCGAGCGCCTCTACACCGAGCTCACCGGCGATACGGTCAATCCCGGGCGCAACCTTCCCCAGCCGGCGTAGCCGCCACCGAGGGTGGCTACATCGCCTGTTCGAAGCTGAGCGTCAAGTCCATGGTGATGCCACCGGTGGACTTGCGGAACGGCCAGGCGCGGATGCGCGCCGTGAGGCACTGGCCGAGGAAGGTGTCGGCCTTGCTGCCCAGCCTGACCTGGGTGACCACGCCCGAGGCGGCGACGACCAGGCGCACCTTGATGTTCTTGACCTCGAGGAACGGGTCCTTGCGCAACGCCTGCTCGTAACAACGTCGCGTACCCAGCGACTGCTTGCGCGACATGATGATCACGTCGGACGGCTTGAGCGCGGTGATGCCTTCTTCCCCGGGCAGGCGCGGCACCTTGGGGCCGTCGTCGACGCTGCTGCCGCTGGAGTTGGTCACCCGACTGCCGTGACTGGTCGACCGGTTGGGGCGCCGGATCTTGGTCGACCCGGAGGCTTGCTCGGTCTGGCCGGGCACCGGCTGGCCGGGGATGCGGATCACCCGCGGATCCGCCTGGCGGGCGAGCTCGTCGCCGCCGACGTCGGACCGGGCGAGGCCACCTTCGACATCGTCACCGCCGGTATTGAAGTAGATCAATAGGCCGACCGCGATGGCGACGACGGCGGCGCCGGCGATGAGCGGAATCAGGTGGCGCCAGCGGCGCGGCTCGGGTTGATAGGTGAGCAGCGCCGGCTGGGCGTCGGCCGCCGAAATGTCGGACAGGGGCGCCAGGGGAACGGCGCGCTCGGCACCGGACCCGCGGCCGAGGCGAGATCCCGGCGGGATCCGCGCGACGCCCGGCAGCCCCGAGGACGGCGGCGCGGCCAGCGGCTCTTCGTCGTCGAAGTCGGGATCGTGCCTGGGCGGCAGGATGTTCGACAGCTTGACGATGCGCGACGCCTCACCGATGTCGAGGTCGAGGTCGTCGTCGTCGTCGGGGAACATGCCCTGGGCGGCGGCGGCCTTGCCGTTGGTGCCGGGCGCGGACGCCTGCTTCTCTTCGAACCGCCGCATGGCGGCAGAGAAGAGCGCCTCGGGCTCGGGCTCGGGTTCCTCTTCGGCGGCGCCCGGACCGCCGGCAAACATCGGC
>Ga0114931_10000892_pt1 | contig 37419 bp, 25 predicted proteins | sample 2SBtaG_FD_89579 | JGI IMG/M metagenome (GOLD analysis project Ga0114931, IMG submission 89579) | Deep subsurface microbial communities from Kolumbo volcano to uncover new lineages of life (NeLLi) - 2SBTROV14_V59a metaG | ecosystem: Environmental > Aquatic > Marine > Volcanic | place: Kolumbo... | reverse complement strand
TGATGCCCTGGTACGAAGCGATTGGCCGACCGTGGGCCGTCTGATGTCGGAAGATTGGCGGCACCGCCTAACGCTGGCACCCGAGGTGTCGACCCCCGCGCTCGAGCGGCTCTTGCGTGCCGCGGCCGAGGCCGGCGCCTGGGGCGGCAAGGTATGCGGTGCGGGTGGTGGCGGCTCGGTGGCCGTGCTCGCGGCGCCAGAGCGCCGCGGCGCAGTCCTGCGGGCGATGGCCGCTGCCGGTGGCGTGCCGGTCGAGGCCTCGCCCCGCTCGGCCGGGGTGCAGTCGGTAAACCGCTAGCGGGAGCGGCCGCTGGTGTGTGCGGGCGCTCGCTTCCCCGCGTCCTTGCCCGCGCCTTCAGCGCCGGTGGCTTGTGCGCGTTTGAAGGCGACGAACTCCTCGATTTCGCGCCGGATTTCCCCCGGCAGCTTCTTGACGTCACGAACCAATCGCACGTCCCGTGGGGTCAGCGATTCGCGCGCGACATCGTTGAAAAACTCGCCGATCGAGACGTTGAACTCTGCGAGGATCTTGAACAACGTATCCAGACTGACCCGGTACTCGCCTTTTTCCATGCGCGAGAGGTCGGACTGTTGAATGCCGATGCGGGCGGCGAGCTCGGTTTGTGTCAGCTTGCGGTCCTTGCGCAGCCTGCGGATGCGGGGGCCGACGAGTTGGACCTGGCGAATCTTGCGAACGAACATCGGTTCGCCTCCTCTGGTCGCGTGTGTGAAGCCCGGGCGGCTGTGCTGGAGTGCCGGCGCGGACCAGGACTCCGAATGCTACGCGAGCATTCTCTCTATGTCAAGCTGCGATCGGGCAGGACCGGCGACGCGGGCACCTCGAAATGCCAGCAGGTCGCAGGAGCTGGCTGTGGGAGCAAGATCGTACGGGTGGGTACCGTACCTCTGGTGGGGTACGAGTTCAGCGACTGCGCGCGAGGGCCTGCAGCATCTCGTACGCAGATTCGAGGTCGGAGGAGGCATCGAGGACCAGGCGCTGCTCAGGGCCCCAATCATCGCCGGCCGACACGACGTAGACCACCGCGTTCGCGTCCACCCAGCAGAGAATGGCATTGCGTCCATCCACCGACAGGAAAAGGTGAGCATCCGGCCCCATCTGAGGCGGCGCAGGACGATCGGCGAGCACCGAGACCTTGAGTCGGTGGTAGGTGTCGGGGTGGTCGAGACGCTCGATCTCGATCAGATCGAAGGCGTCATCCTCCGCCAGGCCATGGGCGTCAATGCGCACGCCATCGTTCAAGATGTGGAAGCGGGCAGAGTCTGCCAGGTCGGCAAGATCCGCGGCAGCAGCATACGGGATCCTCGTGTCCAGAACGGCCTGGCGTGCGCTCTCGGCCAAGAAGGCCAGACTGGCATCGTGAAAGCCCAGGTCGCTGCCCCGGATGAAAGCGCCCACAGAATCGGCCAATGCTTCGCGGCCGCCAGCGAGCAGGCCGTCGTTGAGGATGTGGAAGCGGGCTGAATCCGCGAGCTCGCTGAGCGCGCTGGCCAGCACCTCGGACTCGAGCGTCACCAGCCGGTCGCCCGAGGTGGTCAAAAAGCCGATCAGCACGCTTTCGCTGCGCGGTCCCGGAACGATGCTCACCAGCTCGGCATGCTCGCGGATCGCGCCGCCTTCGTGCACTGCGCCGAAGCTGGCAAGGTCCCAGGTGGGATGCCAGGAACGCTGGTTGCTTCCGCCCTCGATCACAATCGGCGCGTAGCGCTTGCGCGCGCCGCCTGCCGTTTCTTCCCACCACACGATGTGCAGCGTAGTGCGCACCCGGTCAGCTTCGGGACTGCCGCGGCCGACCACGTCGCGCGTCACCACCAACTGCGGACGACCCTTCCGCGCGAAGGGATCGCCGGTAATCTCGAGCACCTCACCCCACGCGCCCTGGGTGAAACTGGCCAGGTAGAGCAAGGGATGAAGGTCGTTGAAGATCCCTTCCCAGAGCAAGAAGAGGGTATCGCTGCTGTGGTCATAAACCAGATTCGGCGCGAGTTCAGCGCCGCGCGACTGGGTCTGCGGTACCAGCAAGCGCTTGGCCCGGCCGCCGGGCTCGATGATCTCGAGCGCCAGCACCCGGCTCTCGTCCGGTGCCTCGTTGCCACCGGCGAAGAGCGCGCCATAGCTATCATCGAGCAGGCGGTAGACCGTGCCGTTGGCGCCGAGCGCCTGCTGTGCGCCGAGCAAGCCCTAGGGCCAAGCGAACGCCAAGGCGAGTGCGACCAGCGTCGAAAAAAGACCGCGCATGATCATGCCCTCAGGTTCACCATGCGGTGCAGGTCGACCGCCAGCAAGAGCTCGACGAGCTGCGGTTGCTGCGGGTAGAAGTCTCGCTGCAAGCGGCTGAACAGCTCATAGGCAGCATCGATATCACCGACCTTGTGCTCCGCCTCGCCGAGCATGAAGAGCACGTTTTTCACCAGATCGCTCTCGCCCGTGGCCTCTGCCAGCGCCAGCGCGCGGCGACCATGGCGACAGGCCCGCGCGGCACGCTCTACTTGTACGTAGGCATGGCAGAGGTCCAGGTGTGCCCAGGCCTGCGCGCGACGGTCGCCCAAGCGCCGAAAACAACGCAGGCTGCGAAACGCCAGATCGAAGGCCTGTGGATGCTCCCCGAGCATCGCGGCGCAATAGCCGAGGTTGAGCCAGACACCAGCGCGCGCGGGCGACGGTCCCGCGGGCAGCAATGCCAGCGCTTGGCGGTAGGCGCGGGAAGCTTCGCCGAAGCGACTGTCTCCCACCAAGCAGTTGCCAGCCTGGTTGTAGGTGCTGGCCAACCAAACGGCGTTCGCTGCTGCTTGCGCGTGGTTGCGCGCCATCTGCGCGTAAAAAAGCCCTTTCTTGAAGTCTTTGGAGAGCTCGAAAACCCAAGAGAGATTGTCGGCCGCCAGGAAGGCGCTCTCGCTGCTCGTGCGCCGCATGAGCACGGTCTGAAGCGGAACGCGGACCGTGTCGCGCTCACCGAGTGCGATCGCCACGGTGATGCGGTTGCACAGCGCGCGGTCGATGCGATCACGATCCCCAATGTCTCGTGCCGCCTCGAGGGCGCGTTCGTAGAGACCGAGCGCTGCGCGGAGCTGCCCGGCATCCTTGGCTTCACGCGCTGCTTGCGCCAACGCCTCATAGTCATCCGGCGCGGGCCCAGCCAGCGTCGGCGCGGCGGCCTGTGCGTCTCGGACCAGCAGGGCGCTCGCTGGCGCGCCCCACGCTGTTGGATGCAACCCGATGGTCGGTGTGGATCTCATGGTCTGAAGCCGTCAAGTCGAACCTACGACCCTCATCGCAGGGCCAGTCCGACCCGATCCCAAGGACGCGCCATGCCATAATGGCATGGCCAGCTTGGCAGGGGAACGAACAGGGCACACCAGTATCGCTGTTGCTCGGTGCCGTGTCAACCACTGGCGATGCGCCGGTGCGTGGGCGATGCTCCGATGCCTGCCCACACGAACCGGGTGCGCCGTCGTATACTGCCCGCCCCCAAGCCGCCGCCAGCAGGCCCGAAGCGAGCCGATGCACAACCATCTTTTTCTGCTCCGAGAGCTGGTCACACGGGATTTCAAGGCCCGCTACGTCGGCTCAGCGTTCGGCTTTCTTTGGTCCTTTGTGCTGCCCATCTGGCAGCTCTTGCTGTTCACCTTCGTTTTCGCCGGCGTGATGAAGATCCGTCTGGCGGAGGGAGCCACCAGCGGCAGCTTCGCGCTATTCGTCTTCAGCGGCCTTTTGCCGTGGACGGCGCTTCATGAAGGTGTCATGCGTGGCACCACCGCCATCACCGATAATGCCGCCTTGGTCAGCAAACTGCGCTTTCCGGCCCGGCTGCTGATTGCCACGGTGGTGCTCACCGCGCTGGTACACGAGGCGATCGCTGGCGGCGTCTTCGCTGGCTACCTGGCGCTCAGCGGCCAGCTCAGTTGGGCCACCCTGCCGGCGCTCTTGGTGGCGATTCCGCTCCAGGCGGCGCTGACCCTCGGCCTCGGCCTCGCGCTGGCGACGGTGCACGTGTTTTTCCGAGACCTTGCCCAAGCGGTCGGCATGGTGCTTTTCGGCTGGTTTTACCTGACGCCGGTGGTGTATCCGCTTCCGATGGTTCCCGGTCGCATGCGCGCGGTGGTCGCCGTCAATCCCCTGACGACCCTGGTTGGCATGTACCGCTGGGCCCTGCTCGGTGACCCGCCGCCGAGCGCGGGCGCGTTCGCCCTGCTCGTGGTCGTCTGCCTTCTGCTACTCTTTGCCGGCGCTGTGCTCTTCCGTCGTTTCGAGCCCGGCTTTGTCGACGAGCTTTGAGGCGGCGAGCGCTCGCCATCGCCCCGCGCCGCCCGCGTACCGAAACCACTTGGCCCCGCCCTTGCTAGGCGAGAAACCATGGCTTGAGGCAGCGTCCCCGAGCACGCGCCGAAGATTGTCCCAGCGAAGGAGACCGTTCCATGATCGCCCAGATCCTCCACCTCTGCCGCTCTGCGCCTTGCGCTAGCGCCTTCGGTGCCGGCGTCGCCCTGATCGGTAGCTTGTTGGCCGCACCGGCGCCGGTCGTGGCGCAGGCCGCGGCGGGAGGTGTCGACGAGCCGCCGCCAGCCAAGGAAGCGAGCCCGAAAGCGCCCGCCAGTTTGCTCGAGCCACCCGACGGCAACTGGCTGGTCGACGAGACCGGGCTCGAATACTTCACCTTTGCGCTGCCCAAGAAAGGGCTGCACTACATTTGGGTGGATGGCGACACCATCCGTCTGGCACGCGGCCCGCACCTGAAGGTGGCCGGCGAAACCGACACCAGCTTCACGATCAAAATCATCAACAACAAGACCGTCCCCAGGAAGCCAGCGCCGCCCGAGCCGACCGAAGAGGAGCGCGCCGCAGTCGCCGCGAGCTACCGCGTCGCGCTCCCAGAGGTCGATCGCCTGGCGTTCGCCCCCTTCGGCCGCGGTCTGCCGCGCGCCGGACTGTGGCGCAACGGGTTCGATGTAGCAGACATGAACGGAGATGGCTTCTTGGACATTGCCCATGGTCCGGCGCGCAAAAGCGGTACTGTGCCGGTGATTTTCCTGGGCGACGGCAAGGGCTCCTGGCACCTCTGGAAGGAGGTCACCTTCGACGAAGCGCCCTATGACTATGGCGATGTGGTGGCCGGTGACTGGAACGGCGACGGAAAGCAGGACTTGGCTTTCGGCATCCACATCCGCGGCGTCATCGCCTTGATCGGCGACGGCAAGGGTGGCTTTCATCGCTGGTCGGAGGGCATCGAGCTCGATTTGCCTGGGCAGGACGGTCCACCGGCCTTTGCCTCACGCGCGCTCGCTGCCAGCGACTGGGACGCCGATGGCCGCACCGACCTGCTGGTGCTGTCCGAGGGGCCGCGCGGCTTTGAGCATGTGGGCAAGCGTGGCTCGAATGGCATGATGCTCTACCGCAATCTCGGTGAAGGGCGCTGGGAAAAGCATCTCGGCGCGGACTCTTTGATCTTCGGCGACAAGGTGGTGATCGCCGACATCGACGGCGATCATCGCCCCGAGGCCCTGACCTCCACCAACTATGCGGGCGCCCGGGGTCTCATCCACCGGCAGGCCCAGAACAGTCCGACTTGGGACCCCGTCACGGTCGATACCCTGCGACCCACCGCGCTGGTGTGGGCGGTCGCCGCTGGTGACTTCGATCGCGACGGGCGCGACGATCTGGTGGTGTCCTACCGCAACCGCCAGCTCGGCGTGCGCCACACCGGCATCGATGTCTTGCTGTCGCGAGAAGGTGACCATTTCGAGCGCCGCCCGCTGTTCGCGCGCACCGAGGAGAGCGGCCAGATCGACTTCCACGCGCTGGCCACCGGAGATGTCGATGGCGATGGTGCCCGCGACTTGGTCGCCACCTCGCGCGATGGCCGCCTCTTTCTCTTCCTCGGCGACGGCAAGGGCTCCTTCGTCCGCGAAGTGGACGAGAACATGGAGACACCACTGGCTGGCTGCCGGGGCTACGACGTCGCGCTGGTGGATCTCGACGGTGTTGCCGGCGACGAAGTGATCGCCTCTTTCGCAGGCGAATCCTGCCCCAACCAGGGCAGCCTGGCCGCCTGGAAGGTGGTCCCACGCCCAGCGGTTACCGAGCCGGCAGCGCCCGCCACCCCAGATGCTGACCCCGAAGCCGCCACACCGCCCGCTGAAGGCGCAGCCACAGCCGGCGGCCGAGCCACGGGAGGTATGAACCCGCGGTCTTAATTTTCGCCCGTGGCCTTGAATCGTTGCGCTAGGCAGCAGAAAGGCGGTTGCGCAGACGCGCGCCAGAATCTGCGATGCCCACTCGGAGCAAAATCGGGCTTGCAACCGGACATACGGCCTGCTACACTGCTGTGTCTAAGGCATTGAACCGGAGGTGATGCACGCCACGTTACCGAACCGGGCAAGAGGATGGACCGGCACATACGCGCGGTACCTCGCCCGGTGAGCATCCAGATTGCCAGGGAACGATGATGCTGGTCCGCGTGGGCCGGACACAGGATTCCCTTGGTCAGACTCAGTTATCCGATCTCTTCGACAGAGAAGGAGATTTCCGTGAAGAAGCCGATTCTTCTGGGCGCGATCGCGGTGTTGTTGGCGTTGGGTGGCCAGGCTTTTGCCACCATCGGCACCATCGACAATGTTCCCGCAGCGACCCTCTTGATCCCGTATTTCGCCGTCGACGTCAGCGACTCTGCCTGCGCCGCAGCCGGCTCCGGTGTCACCACCCTCTTCGCCGTCAACAACGCCTCCGCCGACTCGACGGTGGCGCACGTGACGCTGTGGACCGATTGGTCGGTGCCGGCCCTTGACTTCGACATCTTCCTGACCGGCTACGACGTGCAGACGGTCAACCTCTCCGACATCTTCTGCAATGGCAATCTGCCGCAGACGGGTCTCGGCAGCGGCAACAGCCCGGTCGGTGCGTTCTCGACCGGCACGCCCGACTTCGCCGCGACTTGTAACCAGACGTCGACCCCGGGCGACGGACCGTTCTATGTCCAGCCGTTCTCGAGCCTGCTGATCAGCCAGCTCAAGACCTGGTTCACGGGCCAGGCGGGCGCGGGCACCGGCGACTGTGCTGGTTCCGTCCAGGGCGATAGCATTGCGCGTGGCTACATCACGATTGACAACGTGACGCAGTGCTCACTGCTGTTCCCCTCGAGCCCCGGCTACTTCGGTGGCATCGCCAGCACAGACAACGTGCTGTGGGGCGATTGGTTCCTCGTCGACCCGGTGAACAACTTCTCGCAGGGCTTCAACGCCGTGCACATCGAGGCGGATCCCAACTTCACCGGCCCACACAGCTTCTACGGCCGCTACGCCGGTCCTGGCGTGGATGCCCGCGAGGCTCTGCCGACCACGGTCGCTGGCCGCTTTGCCAACGGTGCGCCCTTCGACACCACCACCCACCTGGTGTGGCGTGAGGGTGGTCCCGAGGTCAACGCTGTCGGCCGCGGCGGCGCGCCGGCTTGGTTCCCACTCGGCTTCACGAACCTCACGGGCGGTGGCCCGATGATCGTGTTCGACGAGATGGAGAACCCCTTCACGCCGGTTCCGCAGACCGGTCCGTCGAACCCGCTGCCGCCGGATCAGGTGGCCATCAACCTGCCGAACGAGACCAATGCGCTGACCGTGGGCAACATCACCGGTGGCACGCAGGTCCCGCAGCTCGAGGATGGTGGATTCGCCTTCGGTTGGGTCTACTACAACCTCCAGAGCTCCGCGACCCAGCCCACCTACGGCGATGATTTCGCCCAGGGCTGGCTGGCCGTCACCTTCAAGGCGGCGGGCCTCTTCAGCGTCGGCTTCGACGGTGTCCAACTGGACAACGCCAACGCCCCGATCGCGGTCAACCCGGGTCCGCCGGCTCCGTAGGCTGATCCCCAGGTGTGGGTGAGGTACCGTTCGCAGCGAACGATCTGTGCCCCTGCCCACAACCTCGCCCCGAAGGTCTCCAGGAGGATCCGTCCTCCTGGAGACTTTCGTTTCTTCCTATTTCCCTTCCCCTCCCGTCCGTCTTGTGCCAGGCTCCCGAGCCCCGGGTGCAACGCCGCGCGCGTTTCGCCATACTCGGCCATGGGTAGGAAATCGGTCCGCATTGCTCGCCGGCAAGCCGGACATCAAGGAGGTTGACACCATGTTGCGTGTACCATGCGCCTTACCGCTGGCACTGGCTCTCGCGATCGCGGCCCCGGCCGTACTCTCCGCACAATTCGATCCCGCCAAGACCCCGATCGTCCCGGCGCCCCTCGAGCGCTACAACGGTGGCGAGCTCATGCCACAGGCCATCTATGGCGACAATTCCAGCTTCGATATTGACAACAACTGTACTTTCGGCCAGGCACTCTATCAAGATCTCGACACCGCTGGCGGCTTCCTTTTTACCGCTGCCGATAAGCGATTCGAGATCTACAGCATCAATCCGCCACCGCTGATCGCCAACCAGCCGCTCAGCTCGATCGTTGCGCGAAGCACCTTGATGTCCTGGGTCAACAGCGACTGCGGGTTCAATCCCAGCCTGCGGAGCATTCGGGCCGCGACCAGTAACCTGGTGGCAATCTCCATCCAGGGGCAGGGATTCTCGGTCTGGAATACGACGGTCAAAGCTGCGCCCACGGTCCACTACCAGGATATAGGGATCTCGATCACGACCAGCTCCGGCGGGCAGATGCACATCGTCACGGCCGGCAGCACGCACTGGGCCTTTGTCGCGGCGAACGGCTTGATCCGCTACAACCTCTCTGCTGCTTCCGCCCTCAACCGCTGTTTGGACGACAGCCCCAGCTCGACGCCGTGCAACGGCGTGTATCAGGGCAAGGTCGACAACTTCAGCTCGATCAAGCTGCTTGCCGGCGCTGGCAACTTTGTCGCTGTGGTGCCCCCCGGAACCTCGCCTGCCGTCAGCATTTATGACATGTCCAACCCGCTGAGCCCGGTGGTCAAGCTCACCGGCACAATCGCGGTCTTTCCGCAACGGGCCAATGACATCGCCCTCTGGCAAGCGGGAGCCAGCCTTTACCTGGCGGCTGTTTACCAAGAAAGCGGCGCCACGCCATCCCAGGTCAAGATCTTCGATGTTTCCTGCGCCGTCACGCCGGGAAGTTGCTCGCTCCCGAGCCCGCTCTCGACGGTCAACACGCCCGCAGCCGGACCCACGGGCACCAGCGTCGAGCAGCGAAGCCAGAACAAGTTGAGCGCCTCGACTACCGGCAGCCGGAATTTTCTCTATGTCGCCAACAACCGATGGACCACCTGTTGGAACCAGGCAGAACAATTGCTGGACGTCACGACCCCCAGCCAAGCCTTCGACATCACACCGCATGTACACCCAGATGGCTATTGGGGGTGGTATTATATGAACTGCCTCACTGGCTCCAACTACATCGGGCCTCGGCGCAGGTACTTCGAGGGCCCGGTCTTTTACCGTGCAGCCAACAGCGGCCTCGACTCCCATCTGCTGCTCGGTGCCATGCCACCGGTCGCCAGCTTCACGTGCACGCCGCAAGCGCCCTTCGTGGGGGAGAGCGTGACCTGCACCGATACCTCGACCGGCGTGCCGGATCAGTGGTCCTGGACCTTCCAGGACGCGACACCGCAAAGCTCGACGTTGCAGAACCCGAGCGTGGTGTTCAATGCCGCGGGTGCCAAGCAGGTGACATTGGTCTCCACCAATGGCGCGGGCGCCAGCAACACCGCGGTCGCGACGATCAACGTGGTCGATCCTGCGCCCAACGTGGCCTCGGTCTCGGCCGACGTGACCGCGGCATTCAACTGCTCCCAGGTCACCTTCACCGCCGAGGGTGCGACCGGGCAAACCCCGCTGACCTTCAACTGGCAGGTCGATGCTGCGGGGGGCGGCTCGGTGGCCACGGGCGCGGGCAATCCCTTCGCCTGGAGCGTTCCTCCGGCGCTCAAACCGGGGGGATTCACCGCCACGGTGACGGTGAACAATGCGGTCGGGCCGCCCGCGATGGCGACCAGCCCGGTGGTGACCATCTCGTCGCTACCGGCGCTCGCATTCCTGAGCGGACCGAGCACCGATCCCTTCACCGGCTCGACCGTACAGTTCCATGTCGATGCAGCCGGCGCCACCGAGTGGAACTGGGACTTCGGCGATGGCACCACCAGCGGCTGGGTCGCCGACCCGGTGGCTGGCCCCAATCCCCTGCATACCTACGCCCTGACCGGCATGTACACCGTCACCGTACAGGTCCGCAACTGCGTGGAAGGACCCCTGACCAGCGCGCCGATCAGCATCGACGTGGTCGCTGAGCCATTGATGATCAGCAACTTCCAGGCCCAATGCCCGCTCGGCTTCTGCCTCTTCGACACCAGTAGCGTGATCAACTTCGTCACCGCCTTCCAGGGCACGCCGGACTCCTTCGAGTACGACTGGGATGGCGACACCCTGTTCGAGGAGATCGCCGCCACTGCGCTGACGCAGCACACCTACTGCACCGCCGGCAACTTCAAGCCGGTGCTGCGCATCCGCCGCGGTCTCGATCTCGCCAGTCTGCCCGATACCAATGCCAGCCCGCTGACTGTGGGGGCGGGCGCGAGCTGTACGGCGCCGGCCGCGCCTACTCTTTTGATCGCAACCCCAGCCGGCACCAGTATCGACCTGAGCTGGTCCGACAATGCCAGCAACGAGCTCGGGTATCGGGTGCTGCGGAGCGTCGATGGCGGCGCCACCTTGCTGCCGATCGCGACCTTGCCGGTCAACAGCAACGGCTACTCCGACACCAGCGTCGCCATCGACCAGATCTACACCTACCAGGTACAGGCCTTTGCCCTGACCGGCGTTGGCAACAGCAACCAAGCCTCGGCCACGCTCTCGCTCGATATCTTTGCCGATGGCTTCGAGTCCGGCGATACGTCGGCTTGGACGGGTACCGCGTCCGGCGCCAGCGCTTCCGGCGGCAAGTAGTCGCGTAGATCGTTGTTGGCGCCGGGAGGAACGGGCGCGAGATGACCCCTGCTGTCGTCGCCGAGCAGGTCTCGAAGACCTATCGCACCTACACCCGCCCCTGGGACCGCATCGCCGAGCGGCTGGGGGCGGGGCCGAGACATCGCGCGCATCATGCGCTGCGTGCCGTGTCGTTCGAGCTACCGCGCGGAGAGGCGATCGGTGTGGTGGGCGAGAACGGCGCCGGCAAGTCGACGCTGCTCAAGATCCTTTCGGGCATTACCCCGCCAACGGCCGGCCGCGTTCACGTCGCGGGCACGGTGGCGGCGATTCTCGAGCTTGGCTCGGGTTTTCATCCCGACTTCACCGGTCGCCAGAACATCGCGCTCAACGCTGCAATGCTCGGCCTTTCGCGCGCTGCGGTGGCGCGGGCCATGCCCGAGATCATCGATTTCAGCGAGCTCGGCGCCTTCATCGACCAGCCGGTCGGACATTATTCAACCGGCATGGCCATGCGCCTCGCCTTCTCGATCGCGGTGCAGGTCGACCCCGATGTGCTGATCGTGGACGAAGCCCTATCGGTCGGCGACGGCTACTTCCAGAAGAAGTGCATGGATCGCCTGCGGCGCTTTCTCGACGCTGGCGGCACCTTGCTCTTCTGCTCCCACGCCATGTACTACGTCTCCGCCTTTTGCCGGCGCGCGCTCTGGCTGAGAAATGGCGCGATGGCCGGTCTCGGCCCCACCAGCGAGGTCGTTCCGGCCTACGAAGCCTTCCTCGAGAGCAAGCGCGCACACACCTGCAAGGACGCCGGAGAGCAAAACGGCGGCACTGCTGCACGCGAGAGCGCAGCGGCCGCGCCCGTGAGGATCGAAGCGATCGCTGCCGAACACGCCGGCACCAGAGACGCACTCGTCCCCGGTGCGCAGATCGAGGTGGCCACCGGTGAGTCGCTCGCCATCGAGGTGCGCTGGCGGTGCGAGCAGTCAGCGCGGCCGATCCACGTTGCGATCGGCATCAACCGTTCGAGCGACGGTCTCGAGGTCTGCGCCTTTGGCAGCCACCAGCAAGGCTCACCACCCATCCTGGCCGGCCCGCATAACCGCATCGTCCTCGAGCTACCCGCTTTGACCCTGGTCAAGGGCAGTTTCGACCTCTACATCTTCCTGCTCGACGAAGCTGGCCTGCACATCTATGATCAGCGCGTCTTGGCCGAGGTACTGCGGGTGCGCCAGGGTCCGTACACCTTCGGGGTGGTCACGATGCCGCACCGCTGGCAGGTGTAGTCGGGCCTTCCGGCCGGAGGTGCGAGCCGTGAAGTGCTCGGCGATCCTCGTTCACTACCACACGCCAAGGCTCGCCGCGGCCGCTGTGCGCGCCCTGCGGCACGACGCCGAGCACGCCCGCGCCGAGCTCGAGATTCTGATCGTCGACAATGGCTCGAGTCCAGCGGGGCGGGCACAGCTCGCTCGCCTCGATGCCCGCGTGCTCGAAAGCGACAGCAACCTCGGCTACGCCGGCGGGGTGAACTGGGGCGTTCGAGAAGCCGCGGGCGACATGCTGCTCCTGGCCAACCCGGACACCGCCGTGCGTCCCGGTTGTCTGCGCGCCTTGATGACGGCGCTCGAAGCGGGTCATCCGGCGGCCGGACCGCGTCTTTTTCTCGATCCGGCCTGCCGTTGGCACCAGCCGCCAGCCGATCGTCGCACCCTCGGTGCCGAGCTGCGTGGTGTGCTCGCGGGTGCCGGCTTGGGTGCGGCTCGGACCCGCCGTGCCTGGCGGCGACGGGCCTACCGTTTCTGGTCCGCCTCGACGCCGATCGCCACGCGTGAGCTTTCCGGTGCGCTGCTGGCGATCCGCCGCGACGCATGGGAGGTGCTCGGGCCCTTCGACATTGGCTATCGGCTGTATTTCGAAGAGACCGACTGGCTGCTGCGACTCGCCCGCAGCCGCCGCCAGGCAGTATTCGTACCGGCCGCAGAGGCTGTGCATCTGTGGGCGCAAAGTGCGGTGCACGAGCCGCGAGCGCAGGCCTGGTTCGAGGCCTCGGCACGGCGCTTTCGGCGGCGTTGGTATGGCCGGGTGGGCGCAGGCTTGCTCGCATTGACGGCGCGCGCCCTCGCCCACCGCCGACCACGTTGCCCAGCGACCCCTGCGCTCTTCGCCCCAGCCTCGTGGACCAGCGCGACCTGGCTCGAGCTCGCCGAGCACCCCTGTGGCTTTCCCGCGGCAGGCCATCGTTGCCGCCCGGATAGGGCCGCGGGCGGCGCGCCGCCGCCGCCCGGACTGCCCAGCGGTCGCTACGTTCTGCGCGCCGCCGACCGCGCAGGCCGCGACCTCGCCTGCCGGCTGCTCGAGCATCGCGCCACCTGAGCCGGGCGGCGCGGGCGGGTCTCGCGGCTGCGGCCCGGCCGGCACGCAGAACGTACGCTTCCAAACGATCCACGCAGGCTCAAAACAGATCGCTATCGCCTTGGGTGTAGTACAGCTCGCGAAGCATGCGAGCGGTGTCGGGCTGGCTGTGGACGCCGTAGACGATGCTCAGGTCGTCCGCCTCCACGGTGCGCTCGAAGCCCAACGCGGCCAGCCGCTCTTGCCACCAGACCGGGCGCTCGGAAAACCAGGCCCGCACCTCGCGGCAGCCGTCGGCATGTGTGCCGGCAAACGCCGAGGCGAGCAAGGCGGCCGCGGCCCGCGGGTGACGTGGATCGATGAGGGCATCGCCCCAGACCAGGCAAGGGCCCTGGCGCTGGAACACGGACCACCCCACCAGGCGGCCGAAGCGCAAGGCCGCGAGCTTGCGGTAGGCCACATCCGGTTGCCGGTAGCGCCAAGCCAGGTAGCGCGCGTCACGGCGTTGGAGGAAACCATAGGCCGGCGCAACGCGGGCGAAGAAGTGGTCGAAGGCGGTACCGAAGTGCGCCACCTCCCGCACCCGGTAGCCGCCGCCGCGAAGCCTTGGCGAAGCGCCCCACGCGCGCCGCCAGCAGGCCACCGGCTCGAGCTCGTGACCAGCGGAGAAACGCAGGGCGAACGCCCGGCTGGTGCCGGTGATGAAGCCGAGCACGAAGCCGACACGTTGCTCGCCGTGCCCGGCGTAGAGGTGGCGCAGCATGCGCGAGAGCACCGCGGTCTTGCCGCGACCCACGTGCCGAACGGATGCCGCGGTCATGATGTCGCAGAGTTGGAGCGCGGCCACGTCGGCGCCCCCTACCCACACCATCCGCATCGGCACGGCGGCATATTGCCCCACCAGGCGATCGTCGTCCCAGGCCAGGCTGATCGCCGGCTGGGGCGCGCGCCAAGGGTGTTCGAGAAACTTCCAGCGCCAAGCGGCAAGGCTGCGCTCGCGGTGAAAGCTTCGGGCGAAGAGCGGTGCGATCGCATGCTCGTCGCCCGCCTGGTAGGCGCGTACCTCGCACCGCGCCGAGCGAGCCACGAGCTGGGCGCTGCCGTCGGCCAGCCAGCGCTCGTCCAGCAGTGCGAAGCCCGCGCCCAGAAGCGCCAGCACGGGCTGTTGAATCTGGGGTGCCAGCGCTTCGTCCGGCGGCTTGTCCGGCCGGGCTCCGCCCGTGATGGCGAGCCGCTGCCGCACCACCAGCCGCCCCGCGGGCGCCAGCGCGCGGCGCGCCGAGCATGCGTCGCGGTGCGTGAAAACCGCGTCCTGCGGGAGGCACCACACCAGCCCGTCGAGCGCTGCGCCTGGCGCAGGCGCAGCGAGCGAGAGCGTATCGGAGTCTCGAAGCCGGGCCGCGAGCTCCGGCGCGCCGAGCACACCGATCCGACGCGCGCGCGCTCCCAGCCCAGTCCGGAGCTCGTCGAGGAAGAAAGGCAAGGGTGACACGTCGATCGGCTGCACGGTGGCGGGAAAGCCGCGACCGGAACGGCCGCTCCCGGACGGCCCTTGAGGCCAGGCCATCAAGGCCAAGCCGCCCGAAGGTTATACTCGCGCACGCCGCCCGCCAAGCAGCCAGCCTTCCAGCCGCCATGCCCGACCGACCCTTCCGAATGCCCGGCACCCCCACGCGCATCCATGCGCGCCGTGCGCTCGTCGTCGCCCCGCACTACGATGACGAGGTCTTCGGCTGCGGCGGCCTGCTGGCCCAGTTGGCGGCGGGCGGGACGGGGGTGCATGCCCTGTTCTTGACGGATTCGAGCGGCGGCACCCTCGAGTCCACCGCGGATCCAGCCGCCTACGCGGCCGCTCGCCGGACCGAGGCCGAGGCCGCTGGGCAGGTGCTCGGCATCGGCACGCTGCACCACCTCGGACTCCCCGACGGCCGTTTGGTCGACCACCCCGAAGCGATCGGCGAGGCGCTGCGAACACGCCTCGGGGAGCTGTGCCCCGACCTGCTGCTGGTCCCCTCGCCTCTCGAGGCGAGCGCCGATCACCGCATTGGCTTTGCCGCGGTCTACGCGCTGCTCGCCGCCTTGCGCAAAGGCGATCCTCTGCTCGCTACTGTGGCCCCGCTGCGCATTCTCGCCTATGAGATCAACCATCCGCTCTATCCCGATCTGCTGGTCGATGTCGGCGCGCAGGTGCCGGTGATCGAGCGCGCGATCGCCTGCTATGCGAGCCAGACGGCGCGTCACCCCTATGGCGAAGCTTGCCTCGGCTTGCTGCGCTACCGCACACACAGCCTGCTCCCCGAGGTCGAGGCTGCGGAAGGCTACGCAGATCTCTCGATCGAGGACTTCCGCACGCACAGCCTGGCGGGCTTGATCCGCGATCTCGGCGGTGCGCCCGAGCGCCTAGAGGTGCGAGAAGGCCCGCGCCTGTCGGTCGTCGTGCGCACCAAGGACCGCCCGCAGCGGCTCGCCCAAGCGCTCGACAGCCTGGCCGCGTCGCACTACCGGAAAGCCGAGATCATCGTGGTCAATGATGGCGGCGCGCCCCCAGCGCTGCCCACCGACCACCCACTGCCGATCCGCCGACTCGATCTCGCGCACAACCGTGGCCGTTCCGGCGCCGCCAATGCCGGCTTGGCCGAAGCCCGCGGCGACGCGATCGTTTTCCTCGACGACGACGACCTGGTCGAGCCCGAGCACCTGGGCGTGCTCGCCGGCCTACTCGCCGCTGCGGGCGTGCGCGTGGCCTACACCGATGCCGCGGTCGGTGTCTACGAGTTGGGCGGCGCAGACGGCTGGATCTGTCGTGAACGACGCCTGCCCTACAGCCGCGACTTCGACCCCGAGCTGCTGCTTTACGACAACTACATTCCCTTTCACACGGTGGTCTTCGCGCGGACGGTGGTCGACGCGGTCGGGCCGCTGGACGAGGACCTGCCCTTTTTCGAGGATTGGGATTGGCTGATTCGTTGCGCCGCGCGTACGCGCTTTCACCACCAGGCCCAGGTGACCTGCGAGTACCGCCAGTTTGTCGCCAGCGGAGATCATGTGCTCGGCCACACACCGCGTGAACGAGGGGACTTTCTTGCGATGAAGGCACGGGTGATCGCCAAGCATGCCGCCCGAGCCAACCCGCAGGCCGCTGCCAAGGTGGTCGACACCCTGCGCGCCGAGGCGGTGGCCGGCGAGGAGCAGGCGCGCCACCTCCGCCTGGAGCTCGCGGCCAGCGAGGCGCGCTTCCATCAGCGCAATGGTGCGCTCGAGAATCTGCGCGCGGAGCAGCGCGGGCTCGCGGCCGAGCTGCGCGGCGCCGAGGCACGGGCCGTGGCCCTTTACGAGCGCCTCACGCAGCGCGACGGCGCGCTTTACGAGCGCGATGCCACGTTGCGCGCCACCTACGCGGAGATCGAGCGTTTGGGCGGCTTGATCCGCACCATGGAGTCGAGTCGCGCCTGGCGCCTGCACCGCTGGTGGCAGCGCTGGCGCCGCGGCTAGGTCCCGACGCGATGCCGAAGCGCCGACTCGCGCTGCTCGCCAGCGAGCCGATCCGACCGCGCATGGCCGGCATCGGCATCCGGTACCTGGAGCTGGCCCGTCGCCTGCCAGCCGCTGGCATCCAAGTCGTGCTGATCACCGCCGGCGACCCGGCCGAGGTTCCCGAGCTGCCGGCCGGTGCCGAGGTGCGTGCCTTTGTGCGCGGCGACCTCGCGGCGCGGCTCGGCGATGTCGACGCCGTGCTCACCCAAGGGCAGTTGGCCAACGATGTGCTGGTCGAGGTGCCGGCGCTGCCGGCCGCCATCGACCTCTACGACCCGTGGTTGGTCGAGAACCTGCACTACGCTGCCGAACTCGGCCTCGAGCCCTACCGCAACGACCACGCGTCGTGGGTGCTGCAGCTCACGCGGGGCGATTTCTTTCTCTGTTCCTGCGACGAGCAACGCCTCTACTACCTCGGCCTGCTGACCGCCCTCGGCCGTGTTCACCCCTTGGCCATCGACCACGACCCGGATCTCGCTGGGCTGGTGGCAGTGGTGCCGTTCGGGGTTGCGGAGGCGCTACCAGCACACCGCCCGGTGCTCGGACCGCGCACCGCTGGCGAGCGGCGGATCCTTTTTGGCGGTCTGTACGATTGGTACGACCCCTGGCCGGTGCTGGAGGCGGTCGCTGCCCGTGACCGAGACGACTGGACCGTCTTTTTCGTGCGCAACCCCAACCCCGACTCGACACCCCAGGCGCGCTTCGCCGAAGTCGAGGCCTGGTGCCAGCGCCGTGGCCTATGGGGGACGCGGGTGCGGGCGCTGGACTGGCTGCCGGCCGCCCGACGCTACGACCTGCTGCGCGATGTCGACGTGTTGGCGGCCACGCACCAGCCGAGTCTCGAGACACGCCTGTCCTTGCGCACCCGCTTTCTCGACGCCATGGCCGCTGGCTGCCCCGTGCTCACAGCCGACGGTGGCGCCATGAGCAGACTGATCCGAGAGCACCAGGCGGGGTGGGTGGTGCCGCCGGGCGATGCAACGGCCGTGGCCGCGGCGCTGGCTGAGGTGTTCGGCGGGGTCTCGCACGCTGCGGGGGCGAGACGTTTGCTCGCGCGCTTCCAATGGCCGAAGGTGCTGGCGCCGCTGATCGCCTTCGCCGAGAGCCCGCGGCGTGATCCCCACAAAGAGCGCTTTGCCCGCATTGTTTCGGCACCCACACCGCGCGATCTCCCGGCGCCCGCCGGAAAGATCGCGCGCTGGCTGTCGCGCCTGGGTGCGCGGGGTGGACGACGATGAGCGCGATTCGCTCCCTCGCCGTGCTGGTGCCGAGTTGGAACGGCCGCGCCCATCTCGAGACCTGCTTGGAAGCGCTCGAGCACCAGCGCGAGCCGGGTGTTGCGTGGCGTGTCCTAGTGTTCGACAACGGCTCTCGCGACGGCACGGTCGATTGGTTGCGCGCGGTGCATCCGCGTGTCGAAGTCGTGGCTTCACCCGCGAACCTCGGCTTTTGCAGCGCGATGAACCGGCTCGTCGCGCGTGCCGACGCCGACGCGGTCGCCCTGCTCAACAACGATACCCGCCCCCAGGCTGACTGGCTGGCCGCGCTCTACGAGGCCCTCGCCAGCGCGCCGAGCGACGTTGCCGCGGTGGCCGGCAAGATCGTCGATTGGGCGGGCGAGCGGCTCGATTTCGGCCGCGGCATCATGACCTTCGATGCCCACGCCTTTCAGCTCGACTACAAGTCCCCGCTTAACGCCGCGCGTGTGCCCACGGCCGGGACCGAGCTGCCCTTTCCCTGTGGCGGCAACATGTTGATTCGCCGCGCGGACTTCGCGGCCGTGGGCGGCTTCGACGAGCGCTACTTCGCCTACCTCGAAGACGTCGATCTCGGCTGGCGCCTGTGGGCTGCCGGCCACCGGGTGATCGCGGCGCCAGAGGCCGTTGTCCACCATCGCTCGATGGCGACCAGTGCGCTGCTCGGCGCCGATCACCGAGGCTTTCTATTCGAACGCAACGCCTTTCGTACCGCCTACAAGAACTACCAAGACGGTCTCTGGCAGCAGCTCATGCCGGCGATCCTGCTCACCCTCCAGCATCGAACCCAAACCCTCTTGGTGCAAAACAACCCCGGCGGTGCCACCCTCACCCTCGATCCCTACGCCGGCCACATCGCTGACACCCGCGGGCCTTCGGCCTCGGCGTCGCCATCTTCAGGCTCGCCGCCCCGAGGACCCGGCGCGGCCAGGCTGTCATTCTCGCCCGCGGGGATGCTCGAGCGCTGGCGTCGCTACGGCGGCCGCGAGCTGCTGCTGCGCGGCTTGCGCAAAGCTTGGTCGCGGCTTCCGGATGCTGTTAGCAGCCGAGCTGCCACCGGCCGAGGAGCCGTGATCGAAGATGGGCGTACCATCGCCCAGCTCCGGGCCATCACCAATCTGCTCTCGGGCCTCGACGGCGCGGCCGAGGCGCGCCAGCGCGTGCAGTCGCGCCGGCGCCGCAGCGACCGTGAGATCTTCGAGCGCTTCCCACCGGCGATCGTCGCCACCTACCCGGGGGATGCGCGTCTGTTCACCAGCCCAGGCTTTCGAGCATGGATGCCGAACGAGCTGCCGACCGTGGACCACACGCTCCACGAGGTGATGCCGGAGGCCTGTCCGGAGGCAGCCGAGGGGTAGCGCGATCGATCGAACGTGGGTCCAGCCCGCAGGCGCGGACGCTGACCGCAAGGGCTGAGACCGCGGGCCGACGCGCCGGGCTTGGGGGGTGTCGCGACAGCCGCCCCGAGAGCCCACTATGATCAGCCACCATGTCAACTCCGCCAGCAAGTATCTTGAGACGGCTTGGTCTCGATCGGCCGGCGCTGCGCGCCTGGGCGCTTTACGACTGGGCAAACTCAGCGTTTGTTCTCGTCATCATCACGGCCGTCTTCCCCGTCTACTACCGCCAGGTCGCGGCCAATGGCATCGACGGTGCGCGCGCGGACTTCTGGTTCAGCCTGGTCACCTCGATGACGCTGGTGTTGGTGGCGCTGCTGGCGCCGGTGCTCGGCGCTCTCGGTGACTTTCTCGGTCGCCGCAAGGCGCTGCTGGCCATCTTTCTGAGTCTGGGCGTGGCCGCCAGCGCCGGCCTGGCCCTGGTCCAAGAGGGCGATTGGACGCTGGCATTGGTGCTTTTTGCCATCGGGAACCTCGGCGTCGCCACCAGTTTTGTCTTCTACGATGCTCTTCTGCCCCATATCGCACGCGGTGACGAGCTCGATCGTGTCTCGACCGCGGGCTATGCCCTCGGGTATTTGGGCAGCGGGCTGCTGCTGATCGTCGACCTGGCGGCGATTCAGCGCCCTGCGCTCTTCGGCCTCGCCAACAGCGGGCTCGCCACGCGCTTGAGTTTCCTGTCCGTGGCGTTGTGGTGGGCGCTTTTCTCCTTGCCCTTGTTTCGCCGCGTGCCCGAGCCGCCGCGTCGCATCGAATCCGACGAGCGCGCCGCCGCCATGGCCGCGGTGGCCGCCACCTTCTCACGCCTTGGCGAGACCTTCCATGAGCTGAGCACGGGCTACCGAGAAGCCTTCAAGCTGCTGATCGCAGTGCTGATTTACAACGACGGCATCGGCACCATCATCCGCATGGCGTCGATTTACGCGGCGAGTCGCGGACTGCCCAATCAGCACATCATCGGCGCGATCCTATTGGTGCAATTTGTCGGCATCCCGTTCGCTTTCCTGTTTGGTGCATTGGCCGGCCGCATCGGTGCCAAACGCTCGATCCTGCTGGCGCTGGTGGTTTACACCGGCATCAGCATCCTGGCCTACAGGATGCAAACGGTGCAAGAGTTCTATCTCTTGGCGATCCTCGTCGGCATGGTGCAAGGCGGTGCGCAGGCGCTCAGCCGCTCGCTTTTCGCCGCCATGATCCCCAAGCACAAGGCGTCGGAGTTTTTCGGATTCTTCGCGGTTTTCGAGAAGTTCGCCGGTATCCTCGGCCCCTTGGTCTTCACCCTGATGATCGGTTTCACCGGCTCGAGCCAGAAAGCGATCCTCTCGGTGATCGCCTTCTTCGCCCTCGGTGGCTTCCTGCTTTCGCGCGTCGACGTGGAGGCGGGGGGCCGCTTGGCGCGCGAGATCGATGCTCGGTTGCTCGGCGACGCGCTCGAAGAGCCAGGTCCGACGCCTCGAGTTTCGGGGACATGAACGCAACGCTCGCATGAGCTACGTGCTCACGCATGCGGGCGCGGCCCTGGCTGCGGCGCTGGTCCTCTATCTCGCGGGCTTGGTGCTCGAGCGCGCGCTTTGCGCCCGCTGCGCTCTCGGCGAGTTCCGGCACACGGCCCGCTGGCTGCTCGGTTTCGTCGGCTGGGTGGTCGCCGCCTTCGTCCTGGCGAGCACTGGTCTGCTCGCCCGCGGGCCGTTGCTGGCCTTGGCCTTCGGCGTATCCGCCGCGGGGATCGCGATGTGCGTGCCCGCTGCCTTGCTGCGCTTCGGCATGCCCAAGCGGCGCCTGCGCCTGGCGCCTCTCGACCTCGTTTGTGCACTCCTCGCGGGCCTGGTGTCGGTGCCGCTCTTCCTCCTTGCTGTCGGCCCGACGGTGTCTTGGGACGCGGATGTTTATCACCTGACATTGCCGCGTCTTTTCCTCGAGGCCCATGGCTTCCGATCGGTTCCGGTGCTGGTTTATGGCCACTGGCCGCTCGCCACCGAGCTGCTCTACGCCGTGGCCATGGCGCTTTCGTCGTACGTTACCGCCAAGCTCCTGCATCTGGTGTTCGGTCTGCTGGTGCTGTGGACACTGGCGGCGGCAGTGCGTCGCGCGACGCCTATGCGCACTGCGCGCGCTGCCGGCTGGCTGGCCGTCGCCCTGGTGCTGGCCAACGATGTGGTGGCCTTCGAGCTGCGGGTGGCCTACGTGGAGCTGGCCCAGGCGTTCGCCCTGCTCGCCGCGGTGCTTTTCCTGTCCAGCGCCTGCGACGAGGAGGCGCGCGGCGCGGCGAATGTGGCGAAGCTGGCGCTCGCCGGGCTCGCCTGCGGGCTGATGGCCGCCATCAAGGTGACGGGGATCTTGTGGTTGCCGGTGGTCGCAGCGCTCTATCTGCCCCAGCTCCTGGCAGCTCGCGGGCGGCGTGCAGTATCTTTCGGCCGCTTCGCAGCGGCCTTCGGCCTGCCGGTCGCGGCGCTCTGGGTACCCTGGCTGGTGAAGTCCTGGTGGTACACGGGCAATCCGCTTTACCCCTTCGCTTGGACGTCATTTGGCGGACCGTGGTGGAGCGCGCAGCTCGGCGAGCAGCTCGGGCGCTGGCAGCGCGGCATCGGCATGGGTCGTGGGGTCAGCGACTACCTGCGGCTGCCGCTGCGGGTGATCCTCGACGGCGGCGCGGGCTACGCGCACTTTGATGGCCGGCTCAGTCCGCTGTGGCTGGTCGCCCTGCCTCTGGCGCTCGCCGGTGCCTGGCGCTCCCCACTCGCCCGCCGGGCGCTGTTCGTGGCTGCTGGCTGTTTCGCGCTGTGGGCTGCGAGCGCGCAGCAAATGCGCTTCCTGGTGCCGCTCCTGCCTCTCGTCGCCCTGGCGGCAGGCGTTGGCAGCGCGGCGTGGATCGAGAGACTGCCGAGTCCGTCGCTGCGGCCGGTGCTCGCCGGGGCGCTCGCTGTGTCTGCGTTGCTCGCCGCGGCCGCGACCCACGCCACCGTGATCGGCGCCGGACTCCGTCGCTGGGCGCTGTACCGCGCGCAGCCGGCCAGCGCTTTGTACGCGCACGCCGCGCCACCTGTGTTCGCGGCCATCGACCGGCTGCCGACAGCGGCGCGGGTGTTGATGATCGGTACCAACCACGGCTTTTTTTGCCATCGCGAATACCTGGCCGACAGCTTTTTCGAAGCCTCGCAGTTGGCGGACTGGCTGGCCGATACGGACGATGACCAGGCCGCACTGCGCGCGCGCCTCGCAACCGCGGGTGTCAGTCATGTGTTGGTCGATCGCCGTGCCACGGGCATTGCCTGGCCGCGTGCCCTCGCCTCGCTGCTGGCGGATAGGACGCGGGTCGAGGCGGTCTATGCTGATGCTCAGCATCGCCTGTATGCGCTGTCGATGAACGGCGCCGGACACCGGCCCTAGACGCTCTGTTTCGCGCCATGCCCGAGTTCGATCCACCTCCCGCCCGGTCTTTGCGGCCGACTGCGTCCGCCTCGCGGCGCGGGTGGTGGCTGCCCACGCTGGCGATCTTGATCCTCGGGGCCTATGGCTTCCGCGTACTCGGCGACTACAACGTCACCTGGGACGAAGCGCTCGGCGACTTTTTCTTCGGCCAGCGCTACGCCTCGTACTGGACCTCGTTCGATCCCGTCTACCTCGATTTCGCGGCCGATCCCTACGGCGAAGGGTATCGGCCTGATCTGCGCGCCTCACCGTTTCGCAACCGCCCCTGGGAGCACTACCCGGTGGGCGCGACGCTCGCTGCTGCGGTGTCCAACCTACTGTCGCGCGGGTTGGGCGTGCTCGACCCATTCGACGGCTTTCACGCTGCCAACCTGCTGCTCGCCGCTTTGCTGCTGGCCTGCTTCCTGCCCTTCTTGCGCCGGCGCTTCGGCGCGCTGGCGGCGGCCTTGGCCGCCGTCTTGCTGTTCACGGCTCCTCGGGTGTTCGCACACATGATGGCGAATGTGAAGGACTTCCCCTTGATGGTCGTCTTCACGCTCACCCTGATCGCGTTCTTGGCCGCCTACGAGCGCGGTTGCGGGCGCGGCCTGCTCGCTGCGGGTGTGCTGTGGGGCGTTTCGCTCGCCACCAAGGCGAACGCGCTTTTTCTGCCCGTCATCCCGCTCGGGATCGTGGGCCTGGACCTGCTTCGCCACCGTCTCCCCGCGCCTTGGCATGGCCAGCAGCGGCGCCTGGCTTGCTTTTTCGCGGCCGCCGCCGCGCTCGGGCCGCTGGTGATGCTCGCGCTTTGGCCCTACCTGTGGGCCGATCCAATCGGCCGTTTCGGCAAGAACCTGGCGTTTGTGCTGCTGCGCCGCACGTCTACCCGCGCCGAGAGCATGGCGCCAGTGCTCGAGGCGTTGGCGTTGACCACACCGCTGCTGATCCTGCTGCTGGCCGCCTCCGGCGTGGTCGCAGCGCTGCTTCGCGCCCGGCGCGGCGATCGCGCGGCCGTGATGCTCCTGGTCTGGGTGCCGGCGGTCCTGGGGCGGTATCTGTTGCCGTCGGCCGTGAACTACGACGGCGTCCGCCACTTCCTGGAGCTGTTCCCGGCCCTCGCCGCGCTCGCCGGCCTGGGCGCTGCCGGCTTGATCACCGGCCTGGTGCGCAGACTCGGCCTGCAGCGCACAGCGCGGGTGCGCCCGGGCCTGCTGGCGCCGCTGCTCGCGGCGCTGTTGCTGCTCGGTCCGGTGACCACACTGCTACGCGCGCATCCCTTCGAGCTCGCCTATTGGAACCGCTTGGCCGGCGGTCTTGGCGGTGCTCAAGAGCGCGGGCTGGCGCAGGCGGGCGACTACTGGGGGACCAGCTACCGCCTGGGCCTCGCCTGGCTCAACCAGCGGGCACAAGCCGGTGCTTTCTTGGCGGTGCCGGTGATCGAGCATGCGGTGCGCCTGGTGGCACCCGAGCGTCTGCGTCGCGACATCACGCTGCTCGCGCTCACCACGCCGTTTTCCCCCCGCATCGCCCCGCGTGCCCGGCTGGCACTCGACCAGCTCGCGCGCCACCAGCCGGTCTATGTGATGTTCGTCGACCGTCGTGACTGGCGCAATAACCTGATGCGCTTCTTGTTGCAGGAGGATCGACCGCTGGTGCGCTGGGATCTCGATGGTGCGCCGGTATTGCGCATCTACCGCTACCATCCACCACCCGAATCGCGGACATCGAGCCCGGCCGCAGGCGCGGACACGCCATGAGCGATGGCACGCCTTTGCCGCGGGCAGCCCGCGCGGCCGTCTTGCTGGCCCTGGCGGCGCTGGCTGTGCTCGCCCCTGTGGCGCTTCACACCCGCTCGGGCCTGCGTTTCCTGAAGTACCCGGTGGCCGCCGAGCACCTGCTCGCCGGCACCCTCGCACCCGAGCGCCTGGTCGACTTCAGCCCGCTCTACCTCTGGCTCAACGTCCTGGCGGTGCGTTTCTTGCCGGAACCTGCGGTGGCGCTGCTGGGGCTTCAGACGCTGCTCGCCGCACTCGCGGTCGGCCTGCTGTACGTGGTCTTGAGACGGCGGGTCAGCGGCCGGCTTGCCCTGCTGGGTTGCGCCGGGCTGTTGTTGAACCGCAATCTGCTGGTGCACCAGTCGATCCTCGAACCCGAGGTGTTGCTGCTTTTCCTGCTCATGCTGGTGTTGGTACTGATCGCGCGGCCCGGTGGCGGCTCGACCTTCGCCGCGGGGATCGCGGGCGCGCTGGCACTCGCCACGCGCCCGAGCTTGCTGCCGGTGTTGGCCTTCGTACCGGTGGTATTCGCCCTGGGGCCGCCGGCGAACGTCGGCTCGCGCACGGCGCGCCGGCGCCTGGGGGTGCGCTGCGCGATCTTTCTCCTGCCGCTGGTGCTGGCGGTCGCGGCCACCATGGTGCGCAGTGCGCGCGCCACGGGCGATCCGCTGGCGCCGGGGATGAACCCAGGAACGGTTTTCTTCGAGGGCAACAACCCCCTCTCCTTCGGCACCAGCGCGGTCTATCCGCCGGTGGTGGCCTGGTTGGCGCAGCAACCGTCGTCGGGATCGCAGCCTGATTACGCGCACCAGATCTACCGCGACATCGCCCGCGCTTCGACCGGCCGCCAGTTGTCGGTGCGCGAGGTCAACGCCTACTGGCAAGGGCGCGCGCTCGCTTTCATGCGCGATGAACCGCTGCGTTGGCTGCGCCTCGAACTCGGCAAGTTGACGCTCGCGCTGCACAACGTGCGCCTGCATGACGTGGCGACCGCGTGGTTGATCGAGCGCGAGCTGGGTCTCTTGCCGACGCTGCCCTTCGCCCTGGTCGGCGCGTTGGCGTTGGTTGGTCTGCTAATCGAGGCGTCGCGTTGGCGGACGTCGTTGATCTTTTATGTGTTGTTCTCCAGCCAGCTCCTGGTGATGTTGGTGTTCTATGTGTCGGCCCGCCAACGCATTGCCCTGCTCCCCGCGGCCTGCTACTTCGCTGTCGTTGCGCTCGAGCGTCTGGCCCGGCCGCGGCGCGGTTGGTATCTGGCGCTGGTGGCATTGCTGGCGCTGTGCTTGGTGCTGCCTCATCCGCAGTTGGCGGAGCTCGATTACCAGCGGCGCCATGCCTTCGAGGCGGAAGCGATCGCCAGCGAGCTGCGCCCAGCGTTTGCCAAAGACCCGCCGGCCTGGCATCTCGAGCGCGCCGTGGCGTTGCTCGCGGCCCGGCCCGGTGTCGTCGACCGGCAGCGGCCAGCCTACCTGCCACAAGAGGAGCAAGGGATCGATGCGCGGGTGCTCGCGGCGGTCGAAGCACGGGGAGAAACCAGTCCGTCGGCCCGCTTCGACCACGCGTTGGCCTCGCTCGCCGCCGGTCGTCCGGAGGCCGCGGAGGCCGAGCTCGCTGCGCTCGAAGCGGGCGGCTTCACGCCCTACCGTTTGGCGATGCCGATCACCCTCGCGACCTACCGGGCCCAGGTAGCGCGCGCGCGTGGTCGCGGGTGCGACGCCCGAGCCTTCCTGCGCCAGGCCCTCGAAAAGGCGCCGGGCGACCCCTTCGCGCTGGCGGAGCGGCTCGTCGCCAGCGGCGACCCCGAGGATCGGCGGCGGCTCTATGCTTATTGGAGCCGGGTCGACGCCGAGATCCTGCTCGGGCGCGCGTGGCTCGCCCATGGCGACGCTCGCGCCGCGCTCGAGCACTTGCGCTGGGCGGCGGCGGCGGTACCGGCGCTGCGCAGTGTCCAGATCGACCTTGCCGTGGCCCTGGCTGGCGCGGGCCAACGGGACGAGGGTGTCCGGCATTTTCTCGCCGAGCAGGCGAAATCGGTCGATCCGATCGCGCATGACCCCGAGGTTCCCAAGATGTTTCGCGCCTGGCTGGCCGAGGCTCCCGAACCTCGGCGCCGGCTGGTCACCGCCCAGGTGCTTTATGCCTACGGCTACTTGCGTGAGGCGCTGGCGTTGCTCGCGCCGCTCGAGCAGCAGGCCGCCGGTCGTCTCGGTCCTCGCCGCGCGAACGGCGCGACGCACCCCTACGACCGCGACGTGCTCCGCCAGACACGCGACCTTCGTCGCGCGCTCGCCGGGTCGCGCTAGACGCCTGTTGCGCATCGCCCGCACGGCGCTGGGCGATGCACCATCCGTCGATTCGCAGCAGGCGCCTAGCGAGCTGTCAGCCAGAGCACGACCCCGCCCCAGATCATGATGTTGATCACCGATGGCAGATCGGTCACCACGGTCTCGGTGGGGTTGCGCGCGTCACGCACCTGGTAGACCAGGTAGAGGTAGCGGAAGATGCCGAAGAGAACAAGCGGCACGGTCCACACCAGTCGGTCTGAGCCGAACCGGGCGACGGTGTCGTCGTCGACCACGTATAGCGCGTAGCTGACCACAGTCGAGGCGGTCACCACGTTCATCATCTGGTCGAGAAACGCCGGGCTGTAGTGACTGAGCACCGCGCGATGGGCACCGGCGCCGTCTCGCAGCAGCAGCAGCTCGTGACGCCGTTTGGAGAGGATCAGAAAAAGAGCCAGGAAGATCGTGCACAGGATCAGCCAACGCGAAACGCTCACTGGGATGGCTTCCGCACCGGCCTGCACGCGGAGCACATAGCCGCTCGCCACGGCCATGACGTCGAGAATCACAACGTGCTTTGCGCCGAACGTGTATAATAAATTGATTAGGAAATATAGTACTATGATTAGAGAGACGCGTGTGCCGAGGTGCCAGCCAAGTGTCAGACTGACGGCGGCGAGCAGTAGGGTGGTCGCCGTCGCCAGGCGTGGATCGACCGCGCCCGAAGCGATCGGTCGGTGTTGCTTGAGCGGATGACGGCGATCTTCCTCACGGTCGCGCAGGTCGTTGACCAGGTAAACCGCGCTCGCCGCGGCGCAGAAGCAAAGGAAGATCAAGCCGCCTCGCACCACCGACTGCGGATCCCCAAGGCGCTGGGCAAAGACCAATGGGGCGAGCGCGAAGAGGTTCTTGACCCATTGCAGCGGTCGCAGGGCACGAACGAGGGCGCGAAGCATGGGCGCGTAGTATAGGCCGCCACTTGCCCCCGGATGGCCTTTGATGAGACGACGCTTTATTCTTGCCTACGTCGCGCCGGTCATGCTGCTTCTCGGCCTGGCGATGCTGCCGCTGATGGTGGGTTCACGCACCTTCTATCTGCGCGACATAGCCACGACCCACACCCAGGTAAAGCTGGCCCAGGCGAGCTTGCTGCGCGCCGGTCGCCTGCCGCTGGTGGATCCGTTTCGCGGTGGCCAGCCACTGGTCGGGAATCCCAACGCGGTTTCGCTCTACCCTGACAATCTGCTCTACCTGGTGGCGCCGGTGCGCTGGGCGCTGTCGGCCCATATCTGGCTGCATCTGCTGCTGGCGCCGTGCGCCATGTTCGGCCTGGCGCGTGCCTTCGCGCTGCGCCGGCCGGCTGCGTGGGCGGCGGGGACGGTGTACGCGACGGCCGGATTCTCACTTTCGCACGCCAATCTCTACAACAGCATCGCGACCCTGGCGTTGGCGCCGGCGCTGAGCGCTGCTGCCGTGCGCCTGGCGCGGCGCCCCGCCGGTCGCCCGGCGCGGCGCCGCGCTGCGTGGATGGCGCTGCTCGTGGCCCTGCTGGTGTTGGGCGGCGATCCGCCGAGCGCCGCGCTGGCGCTGGTGCTGGCCGCGAGCGCGGCGCTGGTGGCTGGCTGGCACCGGCCGCGCACGGTGCGCCTGGTGACGGCGGGCTGGATGGCGCTCGCCGCGGTGCTCGGGCTGGCGGTCGCGGCGCCCCAGGTGATCGAGCTCGCGCGCATTGCCGGCGTCTCGTTTCGCGGTGCCGCGCGGGTGTCGCCGCATGCTGCGCTGGCCCAGAGCCTCGACCCGCGCGCCAGTGTCGAGTGGCTGATGCCGTTGGTTTTCGGAGCTCCGGATCGCAACTTCTGGGGCGCGAGGTTTTTCGGCGGCAACGAGCCGCTTTATCTCTCGCTGTTTCCCGGTGTGCTGGCCCTCGCCTTGTTGCTCGCTGCAGGTCGGCCCCGCACGCGCGCGGGCGTTTGGGCCTGGGGGGTGATCAGCGCTGGTGGTTTCGTCGCGTTCGGGGTGTGGAATCCGCTCGTGCGCTGGGCGGTCGGTGTGCTGGGAAGCGGCGGCCTGCGTTACCCGATCAAGGCCTGGCTGTGGGTGGCGATCGGTGCCTCGCTGCTCGCCGGCCTGGGCTTTGATCGCCTGCGTGCAGCGAGCGGCCAGCGCCGGGTGGCGGTCATCCTCGGCGCCTGGGCGCTCGGCTATCTCACCGTCTGGCGGCTGCTGGCGCAGCCACCGGCTGGGCTCTTGCACGGGCTCTTGAACCTGATGCCAGCACGCCCCGATGGCGCCGCCGCCGCCCTCGAGCGGTGGACCGCGCTCGCCTTCCTGCTCTTCGTCCTGGTGCTTACCGAGGGCCTGATCGTGCTCTTGGCCCGCCGCCATGCAGCGGTTTCCGGGGCCTCGTTGCTGGTGCTTCACGCAGCCTCCCAGCTCTTTTTCCTCGCTCCCCTACTCGATACCGACAGCATGGCCTTTTACCGGCAGCCGCCGGCCTTGTTGCGCGCAGTGCCGGCCACGCCTTGGGTGGTCCACGGCCGCACCGGCAATCTCTTCACACCGGCAGCGGCGCGGGCGACACGCGATCCGGATGCGCGAACGGTGTGGGACGAGCACCGCCGTTACGCGTCCCTGGCACCGCAGGCTGGTGTTGCCTGGGGGCGACGCTACGCCTTCGACGCTTCCCCCGAAGGGCTCGACACCTTCTGGTCGGTGGCCGTGGGGCAAGCCGTGCATGGGCTCGAAGACCTGGATCGCCTGCGGATCCTCGAAGCCTTCGGCGTGGCCACCTTGATCCTCGATCGGCCGCTGGCACCTCCCGCTGTGGCGCGCACTGCGCTGCTCGCCCAGCGGCTCGCGGCCGGTCAACCGACCTGGGTCTATCATCTGGTCGAGGCCGCGCCGCCGGTTGGCGTGGTCTCTCGAACGCACTACAGCAGCGATCCCAACGACACCTTGGCGACGCTGCGCCGCGAGGATTTCGACCCTCGCGAGGCCGTGGTGCTCACCGGCCGCGGCAGACCGAGACAGCAGCGACCGGGACGCTTGGACCTGGTCGAGGAGGATCCCGAGCGTGTGACCGCGGACGTCGACAGCCCCGACGGCACGGTCTTGCTCATCCAGCGCGCCTGGTTGCCGATCTACCGCGCCACCATCGACGGCCAGACGGCGCCGGTGCTCACCGCCAACCTGGCGCGCATCGCGGTCGATGTGCCACCCGGTCTGCACCGGGTGCGCGTATGGGCAAACCGTCGTCCCTTCTATGCCGGCTGGTTGTTGGCCTGCGCCAGCCTGGTCGCGCTGCTGGTGCTCGGCTTCTGGCGCCAGCGTTCGCCCCGGCGCCAGCCGGTCAGTGCTCGATGAATCCCTGGATCAGCTCGGTCATCCGCCGTCGCTCGCTCTTGGCGAGGAAGGCATCGTGCCCGACCGGGCTGGAGATGACCTGCAGCTCGACATCGAGCTCTGCCAGGCTGAGCAGGCGATGGAGGTGCTCTTGTTCCTCAACGCTGATCAGGCGATCTTCGCGCACGGCGACCATGCGAAAGGCGGTATCGATGCCGCTCGAGAGGATGGCGTCAGGGCTCGGGTAGCCGCGCCAAAGGTCGTGCAGATCCATGGCCAACGACAGGGCGAGGTAGCTGTTGGCGTCGAACATGCCAACCGCCTTTTGCCCCTGGTAGTCGAGGTAGGACTGCACCTCAAAGGTGATGCCGTGGGTGGTTGGTGGCGCCACCGGACGGTGGGTAAAGCGCTCGTTGAATTCGCCGGGTGAGCGGTAGTAAAGGGTCCCGATCTCGCGCGCCAGACGCAGACCACCAGCCGGGCCGTGTTGCGGATCGTAGGCACCGCCTTGGAACGCCGGGTCAAGCACGATGGCCTGGCGGCCGAGGTGACGGATGGCCGCAGTGTACGGGCGTGTGAAGTCGGTCCCCGAGATCGAGAACACCCGCGCCACCCGGCTGCTGTGCCGCACGCCCAGCTCGAGGGTCTCCATGGCACCCAAAGAACCGCCGACCGCAGCGTGCAGGCACTCGATGCCCAGATGGTCCAGCAGGCGCAGGTGGACATCGACGATGTCGCGCACGGTGATCACCGGAAAGTGCTCGGCGTAGCGCTTGCCGGTCGCCGGATCGGTCGAGGTCGGGCCGGTGGTGCCGAATGAACCGCCGAGCAAGGAAGGGCAGAGCACGAAGAAACGGTCGCTGTCGAGCGCCCGGCCAGGGCCGACCATGCCCTCCCACCAACCGGGCGATGGGTCTGCCGCGCTCGACTGCATGTGGGCGTGGGCAGAAAAGGCCGGGCACACCAGCACCGCGTTGTCGCGGGCCGGCGCCAGCGTGCCCCACGATTCGTAGGCGATCTCGAGGGCCTCGAGGCGTCCGCCCATCTCGGGTTCGAAGGGCTGCGGATCGAGGTGTGTTTGGGCGGCGATCGGGCAGGGCAAAGCGTTCCTCCAGAGACATCGGCGCGTGGTGGCCAGGCTCCGCCGCGCGCGCGAAAGCTACCATCTTCGTTGGGTTTCGTTGGGTGCTGTGGCTCCCGGGTCTCGGTCCGCCGTTCAGTGCAGGGAATCGCTGCCGGGGCGAGTACGCCGGCGCCGCATGGCCGCATAAACGGGAACGCCAACGGCCACGGCCGAGACGCCGAGCACCAGGTGCCGAGCCTCCGCGGAAGCTAGCAGCAGCGCGCTCGCAGCCAGCGCGAGCAGCGGCACTAGGGAACCGAAGGGCAGTCTGAGCGGCGCGTGCACCCGCCGGGTTTCACCAGGTGTGTCGCGATCGGTCCGGCGCAGCACCAACACCCCCAGACAAGTCGGTGCGTACTGCAAGAAGCGAGCGATCACCGCCAAGGCCACCAACTCGCGAAACGAACCGCTGAGGGCGATGACCAGCACCAACAAGTGGGCCAGCACGACGGCCCGGTACGGCGTGGCGAAGCGAGGGTGCTGTCGCGCCAATGCCTCCGGGAGGTCGCCCTGCTCGGCCAGCGCCGAGATTCGGCGCGGCAGGATCAGTGCGCTGGCCGCGTTGACGCCGAGCACCGAGATCACCACGGCTGCTGCCACCAGCTTGCCGCCCGCCGGACCGAGGAAGGCGCCGGCCGCTGCCGCCACCGCGTTTTCCTTGCCTTCAAAGCCCACCAACGTACCCGCGACGACTGCCTGAACGCAGAGGTAGAGAACGGTGGCCCCGGCCATGACGATGAGGATCGCCCGGGGCAAGGAGCGCCCTGGATCGCGCACCTCGCCAGCGGGCACCACCAGGTTCTCGAAGCCCACGAACGCATAGAACATCAGCAGCGCGCCGCTCCCCACCGCCCCCCAGCCGTGTGGCGCGAAGGGCACGAAGCGCGCGGGCTCGAGAAAGAACAGGCCTGCGATCACGAAGCCGCCGAGCGCGAGGGCCTTGATCAGGGTCAACGCCGTGGACAAGCCCGCGCCCATGCGGACACCCACGACGTTGAGCGTGCCGACCACCGCCAGCAGGGCGCCGATGGCAACGGTGCGCGCCCCCGCACTGCTGGCCGCCGGTGTGAGGCCGGCCAAGGCGACAGCAAACGCGTTGACGATGGCTGCCCAGGCGAGCAGCCCAGCGAGCATTGCCACCCAGCCGACAAAGAACCCCCCGGCGTCCCCGAAGGCCGCTCGCGCATAGGTGTAGGCACCACCCGAGACGCGAAATCGGCTGCTGGCCTCGGCGAAGCACAGCGCGATCAAGCACGCGACCGCGCCGGCTGCCGCCACCGCCAGCAACGACACCGGCCCGGCGCCGTCGGCGACCAGCCCGGGCAACAAGAAGACCCCTGAACCCACGACACAGTTCACGCCGAGCGCCAACACCTCGCTGAAGCCCAATGCACGCCCATCCGCACCACGAACCGGCCTTGTGGTGCTCATCGCGCTGTATTCGCCTTGGGCTTGGCCAGGGCTTCATACGAGGGCACAAAGCTGAGCGCGCGTCGGGCCAAGAATCCGGCAGCGAAGGCCCGGGTCAGCACCACGCCATCCATGTCGTTGGCCACGGGAAAGCCCAGGGCGTAGAGCACGGTCGGCGTCACGTCCACCAGCGTCGGGCGGCCGGTGACCATCTCGGCCCGGATGCCATCCCCGAGCATCATCAAGACGCCGTCCGGCGCCTTGGCCGTGCGGCCGTAGAGGGCCGGATGCCCGGTCATGCCACCGAGCAGACGCCGGCCGCGCGAGGGGTTGTCCACGCCATAGGCCGAGACCACCAGCAGCAACCTGGGCTCGGGGAGTAGGCTCCAGAGATTGGCCACGATGGTGTCCAGGGCTTCGTAGTAGGCAGAGAAAAGTTGCGCCGCGCGGGTCTCGCGCGGCCCGTGGGCGCCGTGGAATCGCACGGCGTCGTAGCCCCCGAAGGCGCGGAGCGAGAGCTGCTCGAGGCCGGGGAGGACGAGAAAAAGTGCCTCCACACGCGCCTCTTGCTCGAGCAAGAAGCGGCAGAGGTCACTGCGCCAACGGTCGTCTCGCAAGCTGCTGATCAGCGCCGCCGGCGGCGCGTCGCCGAAGCGAGCCACGGCATCGGCGGCCAGCTCTTCGAGCCTCGGCTCGAACAATCGCGCGCGCTCTTGCAAGTCTTCCGGCACCGCGGCGCCGCTGGGCGCATGGCCGGGGACGAAAAAGCGCTCGGGCAGCACGATGGACACGCCCGAGGATGGCGACACCTCGCCCGGCCAGCCGACAGCCGCCACGCGCAGGCCGAGCCGCTCCAGGATCTCGGGCAGGGTCAGCCGGCGCAGGGAGCCTCGAAGCTCGGTGGCCCGCGCACCGAGGGTTCCCCAGAGGCCGAACCTGATGCCGAGCGGCAGCCGTCTCAGGCCGATGTCGGTGAACGGTGCCCGGTACACCCGGGTGCCGAGATAGTCGTGCTTGTAGGGGAAGGTCCCGGTCGCGATCGAGGTCCACAGCGCGCCACGAACCGGCGGCCGTAGCGAGCGCAGTCGCGCGTAGGCGCCCTGCTCGCTCAAGCGCGCGAAGAACGGCAGCCTGCCGACCTCGGCCAGAGGCAAGATGGCGTCGAGCGTCGCGGTGTCGATGCCGACCACCAGCAGCTTCGGCCGCTGGCCCTGCTCGACCACCGTGGCGCGTGGCGCGGAGGCATGCGGTGGGTGGAAGGCTTCGCGCCGCTCGAAGGCGGAGTACACGGAAAGGAGTGCCAGCAGTGCCAGCAGCAGCCGGCTACCCCGGCCGTAGGGCCGCCGCCTGATGCGGTGCAGGAGGGCGGTGTAAAACACCACCACGGCGCTCGCCGTGACCACCACACCGAGCTTTACCAGACGGCGATTCATCCCCGGGGGCAGGAAAAAGGCGAATCGCGAGGCATGGACAAAGGCCCCGACGCCCGTCGCTGCCAGAACCAGGGTCAGACCCCACGGCAACAGTCCGCGCGCCCGCTGCCGGCTGCGCCAAGTCACAGGCAAGTGAACGAGCAGGCTGACCAAGCCCAGCAGGGTGGCGTAAAACGCTACCGCCCGCCCGGCCGTGGCGACCGTGAAAGGCAGATGCGGATTGAGGAAAAAAAGCAGTCCGGCGAGGTGCGTACCGCCCAGCGCGCCCGGGAGGGCACCGGCGGCGAGCGTTTCCCAGTGGCTGGACCGCCGCCGGTTGCCGGTGGGCAGGGTTTCGTTCGGTCCCGACGCCACGCGATCCTAGAAGATGTAGATGTCGCGTATCATCTTGATCTCAATGTCCCAATTCTTGGTGAACACATAGAAATCAAGTGGGACCGTAAACGCCACCTCCATCTGGACGCGACCGCCGCCCTTTTTCACCTCGACGTCTTTGGGACCGACCGGCAGGTCGAGCTCCCGGGCGCGATCGACGATGAACTTTTCGATCCCGCGGTCGCTCTCATTGGCGCGGAGCTGGGCCGCCTCCTCCATATAGTCCTTGAGCTTCATCACGGACATCTGGACGGGAACCACTTTGACCGCCACCAAGACAGCAGTGGCGAGAACCAGCGCCCAAAACACGCAGCCCGCGCGGCCCTCGCCACGTTCGCCACGCCTCACCACCCGTTGCGGTCCTACCATCGCTAGTTCTCCTCGATCGAGTTTCCGTGGTTCGTGGTCTCTGGGTCCATGGCGCGAAGGCCGCGTGGCCATACTCAGCGAATCAGCCGAAAGGAGCGTCCCCAGCGGGTCTTGGTGGGGAAGCCGAGCACGGTCTTGCCCAATTGGGCAAGCTTGCGTCGAATACCGTGCCATTTGCCGTCCGGCGTTTCACCGCCGTACGACCAGTAGATCAGCAGCGCCCTACCTTTGATCAAGTGTTTGGGAACTGTACCCCAATAGCGAGAATCATACGACCGGTCGCGGTTGTCGCCGAGGAAGAAGTAGTGGCCTTCGGGCACCAGGAAGGGCCCGAAATTGTCGCGTGCGCGAAACTGGGGATCGACGAGGCGCCGATTCGAGTAGATCCGCGGATCTTGGTGGATAGCAAAGCTCGAATCGTCTACCGGCACATCGTTGATAAAAAGCTTCTTGTCGATTACCCGCACCCGGTCGCCCGGGATCCCGATGCAGCGTTTGACCAAGTCGGTCTCGGGGGTCTTGGGTGAGCGGAAGATGACCACATCTCCACGCCGGATGTCGCGCTGCGGCAAGAGCACCTTGTCGAGGGCGGAAAGCGAGGGGCCGTAGATGAAGCGGTTGACAAAGAGGCGATCGCCGATCAGCAGCGTGTTCTCCATCGAGCTGCTGGGGATATAGAAAGTTTTGATTAGAAAAGTGTTTGAAAAGCCAAGAAATATGGCCGCGATGAGAAGCGCTTCCAGGTACTCACGGGCGAGAGATTTCTTCTTTCCGGCGTCTGCCGGCATGGACGGAGGGCTGTCGCCGGTCACGGTAGTGGACGTTTGCATCGCGCGCCACTGTACCAAGCTCATGGCGCCCGCGTCTCGAGCGCATGCGGCCACGCCCGCGCCGCGCGTCGAGTGCACCGCGCGGCTACGGCGGCTACAATGGTCTGGCCATGCAGGCGTCAACCAGGGACGGTCCGGCGGAGGTCGCTGGCGGCAGCGCCGCGGCGACACCCGCACCGACCGCCGGCCAGCGCTTGTGGCGGGCCTTCTGCCGCCTCGCAGTCCGGGTCTTTTACCGTCGATTCGAGATCGCGGGGTCAGCGCGGATCGCGGCCGATGGCCCCTTGATCCTGTGTGCGAACCACGTCAACGCGCTGGTCGATGCCGTGGTTGTGCAGGCAGCTTGCTCGCGCCCTCTCCATCCGCTGGCGCGCAGCGGGCTGTTTCGACGGCCGTTGCTGCGACCGATCCTGCGCTTGATTCAGGCGGTGCCGATCTACCGCCGCCGTGCCGACGACGATGCGCGGGCGAGCGCGGGCAACGACGCTTCTTTCAGCCGGCTATTCGACTACCTGCGCCAAGCTCGCACACTGCTGATCTTCCCCGAAGGTCAGAGCCATTCGGATCCCTCGCTGCGGCCGATCAAGACCGGCGCAGCCCGCATCGCCCTCGGCGCCTGGCGCGATCACGGTCGCCTGCCGCAGGTGCTTCCGGTCGGCCTGATCTTCACCCGCAAGGGACGTTTCCGCGGCGATGTGTTGGTGCAGGTGGGTGAGCCCGTGGTGCTCGACATGCCGCCGCCGGCTCTTGCGCTGGCAGCCAGCGACGCGGCGGCCGAGCGGACCTGGGTGCTGCGGGCGACCGAGGCCATCAGCCGTGGGCTGTTCGCGGTGACGTTGAACGTCGAGTCGTGGGAAGACGTCGCGCTGCTCGGCTTGGTCCGGCGCTTCGCCGCCTTTCGCGGTGCGCACCACGCCCGAAGAGACCGGCCCCGGCCGAGCCTCGCACGCCGCTATCGCGCCTTCCAGCGACTGTACGAGGCCCACCGCTGGCTGCGCGTGCGCGACCCCGAGCGCGTGGCAGCGTTGCGTACCAAGCTGCGCCGCTTCGAGCGGCTGTGCCGGCGCTATGGGGTCCAGGACTACCACCTCAATCTGCGCTACCGCCCTGTGCTCGTGCTGCATTTTCTCTTGCGCACCTTGGCCTTCGCCGTGCTGGTATTCCCGCTCGCCTTGTGGGGATGGATCCACAGCGCCGTCGCCTACTTGCTGACCCGCGAGCTGTCGAAGCGGGCGGCGCGCGGGCGCGATCAGTACGACAGCGCGAGCATGCTCTTCGGATTGCCTTGCTTCACTCTCTTGTGGGGCGCCCAGACCGCCGCGGTCTGGCATTGGCTCGGATTGCCGGCAGCGATCGCCTACGCCTCGAGCCTGCCTTTCACCGCGGCGGTTGCGCTGTGGCTCGGGCGCGAGCGCCGGCGCATCGTCGAGAATGTGCGCGTCTTCTTTCTCTTCGTGCGCCAGCGGCGGGTACGTGATTACTTGCACCAGGAACGGAGCGAGGTCGAAACCGAGCTCGCCCGATTGGCCACGGTCGCCAAGAAGGCGGTCGCGATCACAGAACCTGCCGCAACGGCCATGCCCCAGCCAGCGCGCGGCGGGGGATGGCCCTAGGAGCCTGTTGCAAATCCACGGAT